>Ga0209656_10001015_pt1 | contig 18100 bp, 16 predicted proteins | sample BogFormECP12_OM2_FD_188239 | JGI IMG/M metagenome (GOLD analysis project Ga0209656, IMG submission 188239) | Bog forest soil microbial communities from Calvert Island, British Columbia, Canada - ECP12_OM2 (SPAdes) (version 2) | ecosystem: Environmental > Aquatic > Freshwater > Wetlands > Bog ... | reverse complement strand
ATGCTGCCAGTAGTGCCACCGTTGCCCAGTTGCAGGGTGCCTGATGCGATCGTGGTGCCGCCTTGGTAGGTGTTGGTACCGGTGAGGATCAGCGCATCCCTGGATGCAGGGAGGGTGGGCGTACCCGTGGTTCCGGTGCTGCCCTCCGTCGTCAAAGCCCCCACGCCAGTAATTGGCTGGCTAATGCTGATAACGTTACCGTTTGTGTCTATAGTTCCTCCGCGCGCTAGCAGGGTGATCGCGCGCGTGGGTGCAAGATCAAAAGCGCTATCGAACCGTAGTGTCCCCCCGGCGAAGAACAGACCCCCGGTCGCCGCACCCAGGACGTCGTCAGCAGGAATCGCAACAGCACCCTGAAGCAGGAATGTGCCTCCTGAGTAAGTGTTGGCGCCGACCAGAGTGAGGGTGCCGGCACCAGTTTTGACTACCTGACCAGTGCCTTGAACCAAACCACTATAGGTTCCGTCAACCGTTTGGTTGAACACGACGATTCCATGATCTGTAATAAGCGGTGGGAGGCTCTGCGCCGCTGCTGAAAGGGTGGCTTGCGGATTGGGACCCGGAGTTGATAAATTGGGACCTGGATTAACAATGATGCTCCCGTTGAAGTGCGCGTTGTTACCGGTTAAATTCAATACGCCGGAGTCAATGAAAACGGTCAGCGGGTCGTTTCCTCCATTGTCACCTATCGAGCCGGTAAGCGTCCAACTGCCTGGACCCGTTTTGGTCAGAGTCTGGAAATTTTTCACCTCACCCGAGAACGAATCATTTGTGCCTGCAGCTCCATTCAGGGTGAGCGTATTAAATCCGCCGCCACCGTCGAAATCACCGGTGATTTTAGATCCTGGAAAAAGTGTAACGTTGTCGTCGCCGCCCTGAAAATCGAGGTTTCCAATCACTTTAGCTCCCGCTTCGTTAATGAAATTGACCCCGACACTCCCGAAGCTGCCGATCGCCTGGCCGGTGAGCCCCGGATTGTTGCCGGTTGGAATCGCTTGAATTGTGCCAAAGTTGTCAACCGTATTGCGGCCGGCGCTCGTGTCAATGTTTTCAAAAAAAATTGCAGAGCTTGGTTCCCCTTTGATAGTCCCAAAGTTTATAATGGTATTGCCAGACCCGATCGGATTGATCGCTTCGGATGAATGTCCAACGCCCGTAGCACTGACCGTTGCACCGGCCATAATTGTGATGGTGTTGCTATTGTTAAATTCTATCGTGTTGTCGCCTTTTGCATACTGACCTCTCCCACTGTCGTTCACAGTAGTCGTAGTCTGAACGATCGCGGGACTGTTAACGACGATTGTGTTATTATTGTGAAGCGAGATTGCATTGTCGTCAGTTACTTCGATGTTGGCGTTTACGTTTACGGTAGTGTTGTCAATGACTGGGGAATTGGGACCGTTGCCGAGTCGCGTCGTCTGAGACGTATCAATATTGATTACCTGCGCTAAAGCTGGTGGCGGGGAGGGCGTAAACAGTAGCAGTGCGACAGCAAATAGCCACCAACCGCCTATCTGGAAGTGTGCACTTAGAGTGCTATGCGGACCGGTCTCGCTGCGGGAGCAATACTGGCGCGCCCCGTCGGAGGATCCATCGTGTTCGCCAATGGAACCGGTTCCGGGATCCGCTAAGAGCCCCGCTGAACGGCGACCAGGTGTGTCAAGTTGTACCTGCTCTCCCGCAGGTTGGACATAATAACAGAGGGTTTTCATCTTATCAGGGCTTTTATCTTATTCTTCTGAACGCTGTTGAAGAATCCCCAATTCCTTTGGTGATTCATGAGATCATGCGACGTCGTGTCAAGGCAAAGCTCTTTTTATCAAATATCTCTGTGGCGTCTATAAAATAATGGGTTCCTCCGAAATAGGTTTGCACTTCGTTACGCACCTAAAAATGCTCCTTTGGGAAGGTGAAGGCTCCGGAGTCCCTAGCTGCAAGGTGTTGAGAGAGAGGACATATGGTTTTTTGCGAAAGCGTATCGACGCTGGTTGGAAAGTGCGGTTTCCGTACTAAATTTCCGGGGGCGTTACTAAATACTTCGCGCCAGACACACCAAGTGAGAGCAAATCGCTAGTAAGTCTGGTGATAGCAATTCTGCCGACAGAACCTGATGGCACGTCCATTTTGATCAACCTCTTACACTATGCCTTGGATGGTCTTGGGACCACTCGGGAGCGCCAACGGCATCCACAGCGATTTTGGACGCATTCATAGTCTTCTTGTAATTAAGGTTGTGCCTGTCGCTATGTCCGGGCGTGCCACCAATGATACCGAGCGCCGCTCAAGCTATGATCTGGAGGCGCCGCAGCGACTCCAGCACCGCCTGGACTGCCAGTGCCGCCTGTAGCACGGCGAATATCCAGCCGACGAGTTGCAGCAGCGATAAACCGACGATCCGCATAATCGGCTCGGCAAGCAGCATTCCCACCAGGTTCAGCAGCATCATCAAGAGCAGCATGAGCAGCACGGCTTGATGAGACAGCTCGTGCTCCCCGGCCTTGGCCAGGAAGAACAGGACAGCAACGACCCCAGCGGGAGTGACGATCGTCGGGACAACCAGGGGCGATATCACCGGCTTGCCCATCCAGGTGAGCTTCGCGGCGGGTCTCGGGCCAGTTCCCTGTGCAGCCTTGTCCTCGGGGGACCGTGCCGTCGGAAGCTCGGCCAGGTTGAATCCCGTGACGACTTTGAGCGCGGTCACAAACAGAATGATGCCGCCTGCGATCGTCACCGCATGGACCGACACGTGCCACTTTTGCAGGGTATTCGCGGTGCACAGAGCGACAAACAACACAACGCCAGTTGCGACGACGGTGCTTCGAAAAGCCAAACCGATTCGATACTTCGCGTCGGCTTCGTAGGTCAGCATATAGAAGACCGGAATCGTCTTGAGTGGCCCCAGCGTGACGAAAAAGATCGCGAACATGAAGCCCCAATAGTCCATCAGATCCTCTCTCTCGCAGCAATTTCTCGGTCAGCTTAGTCGAGAAGTTCCTGCGGGACCTTCCCGCCATTTTCCGAGAGCTTTATTAGAACCTGTTTGTGCAGCCAAACATTCATTTTCGCGGAATCGCTCTGGTCGCCTGGGTATTTCAGCTCCGCTGCTAATTCCTTTCGGGCGGCGAGGCTACTATCCATACCGACCAGCTTGAGGAGATCAACGATGGACGTTCGCCAATCGAGCTTCTCAGAGCTTTTGGCAGCCAATTCGTTGAGGACGGCGTTCACGTCGACCGTCGGTTGGGGAGATTTAGTCGCAGGTGACGCGGCGGGTGCAGCAGTTGTAGGCACTGATCCAATTGATGCGGTAACTCCAGCAGTCGTAGGCGGCGAGTCAGTTGAAGCCGTCAGGGGTGGGACCGACGCCGGGCTGGCCGCAGATGAAGCGGTAGTATGCCCAAAAATCTTGGACATGAGGTTAGAAAACATTCCCATAAGAACAGATCTGGTGAAGGATAGATATTGTCAGGACTTTGCGGCAGCGCCCGATTTGGGGCGTTGGCCGCTGAGAAGTTTTGCCGCAGCCATCGCGAGCACGCCCATGACCACCGGGTTGCCCATTGCTTTCACGAACCAAGGCTTTTCCTGGACCGTTTTCTGCAGCAACTCTGGACGCTCAGTGCGTGCGTAGTTCATCAGGCGCGCCGCGTCGTCTGCGCTCATCCGGCTGGGATCGGTTGTACCGAGACCGACTTTTCTGGCGATATCGCCCGCGCCGCTGCCGCCGAGCGCGCTGAGGAGCCCGCCGAGCAGCCCCTGGCGCTCCTGCGGAGGGGTCAGGCTGTAGACGTTGCGCGCCACTTCCTGAAATTTGTCATCCGGCAGCTTGCCGAGATATTCCGTAGCGCTCTGCTGGTAGGTTTGATTGTCGAAATCGCGGTCGTCGGCTTGTGTGGAAACAAAGCGATCGTGATATTGCTGCGCTTCGCTATCATCGATCGTGCCGCCGCCGCCGAAGCACTTCATGAAGTCATCAACAGTTCCTGGCATAGTCAGTGTAGGTTTGGGGGTTAGGTTTGTGTCGAAGCACGAGCTCAGCGCTCGCGCGTGTAAGTCATGTCGCGAGTGCGCGCATCGAAGCGGGCGGTCCCGATCCTACGCGGCGGGTTGGAAGGAGTATAAGCGAGTATAGTTAAATCCTGACCCGGAAACTCGCGCGCCATTTGGGCGAGCATCGAGCGCATGAGCGCCGGTATTTTGTCCAGTTCGACGCTGCGATTGAGAATGAGACCGAGTTCGTTCTGATCATTGAACAAAGCGCGCTCAATCGTGCGACGCTGTGGATCGGCTTGCCGGATACGATTCAAAAATGCAATCTGGCGCTGCTTGAGATTGGCCTGATTCTTCGGCTGTGCGGCAGTGCTTGCCTCAAAGACGCCACCAGGGGGAGCCGCCGGCGGTGGCGAAGCGTTGCAAGCGCTCAATCCGATCCAAATAGAGCAGCAGAAAGGCAAAGCACGAGAGCACAGCATGAAACACAGTCTGAGCGGTTCGAAAACGGCATGGAGCGAGTAACATCCGTCACTCGACATGAATGCCTCCTTTTTTCCGTATAACTTCGGACGAACGAGCGTCACGGCATTCTGGGTCATCATAGGCGGTGGCAACAGGGAATTGGTCGAGGCGCGTCCTCACACGGAACAGTTATAGACGCTAGCTCCCATTTTCTTCGGCGACTACTGCCCTTTAGGGAAGGTGCCGGCTCCCTTCGCTAGTCGCACGAATTTCCACGGGAGTGCCGACCGCAGCATTGTTAAAAAATTGAACTGCCATCTTCTCGGGCAACCGAATACAGCCATGTAACGCTGGATAACCGGGCAGATAACCGGCGTGCATGCCGATCCCTCCATGGATCCTGAGAAAGTATGGCATGGCCGCTCCCCGGAAGATTGCTCCCCTCGGTCGGGGATCCGAGTTGACCGCGACGTTCTCCATCAGGACCTGCCCGTTTTGGTCGACGTAAGCTCCGTAAAGGCTCGAGATGTGCTCCGGGTCTTTCTCCATGATTCGGAACTCACCGCGACGCGTCTCGTAACCTTCTCGACCTGTCGAGACAACTGAAACTCCGACGATCCGATCACCTTTATAAAAATAAGCCCGTTGTTGATCGAGATCGATCTCTATTCTGGGCTTGCCTCCGGATTCCGTGCCGTCCCAATAGGAAATTTCGTCTCCCTTTTCCCTACCTTGCCGCGCGAGAGTTCCGCGTGTAATAAACCGATTCGTCGCGGCATGCCGGTCAGTAGCACAACGAGCTGCGAAAATCGCGCAAACAACTAAGACTTTGCTCAAGATGCGCAAAACGCCCTCGCCTTTCGAATCACAATGGAAGGCTCAACCGAACTATTTCCCGTCTATCCTCAGAAACGATCGAGGAGCTTCTTCACACGGAACAACTACGAACGTTCGCTCCCGACTGCCTTGGCGACAACTGCCCTTAGGGAAGGTGCCGGGTTGCTGCCGCCAGCCGTGCGAATTCCGCAACCGACTGCCCACGCTTATGACTGTTTCGTCTCCGCCGTCGCGCTCTGTGGCGCGTTGGGCATCTCCGGCTGCTTCAGCCGCACTAACAACCAGGTCTGCGTCGTGTCGGGACCGAAGTGAACAAGGCAGCTCGCGACATCCTGGGTCAGGTTCTGCAATCCGGTTTCGATGACGGTGTTATTGGAGCCGATTTTCCAGGCGACTCGTTGCGTCTTTTTGTCAACCTGCCCGGAGATGGGAGATTTCTCCCCACTCAACACATTTTGGTAAGCGCCGCTCACGACTCCATTTTTATCGATCGAAATTTGAAAGAACATGTAGGCATCACCCTTTTCTTCCTGCGCCAGGGCCCAGACTCCTAGCGGTAACCAATCGGCCTGCTGCCCGGGCTCAGGCGGCGCCGGAGGCGGCGGTTGCGCACTCGGCTGATTCGCCAACGCGATCGCCTGTTGTGAATATTCCTTGGCCGTGGCCGTTGGCTTGCCATCAACATAGACTTCATCGCCCTGGTAAACCACGTTCACGCCGTAATCGTAGACCGGAGGCTGGTAGGTTGCATGCTGGATCGCGTCCAGAGCCAAGAACGTGCCGACGGTTCCAACCGTGGCCGCACCCCACCACCACCAGGGATTGCCGCCCCAATAGGATGGTCCGCGATACCAGCCGCAACCGCCCCACCAGTTATCATTGAAATTGTTATCAAAATGGTTCTGGATGCTGTTGTTGATTTCGACAGATCGGTTGCTACGAAAATTGTTTACGTTGTTCTTATAGTTGTTCCACTCCGGTTTATTAAAGCTGTTGGCCAGGTTCTGGTTGTTGCGAAAATTGTTGATGCCGCCCCAATCCTTACTTCGATTGGCCTGGAAATTAGTCAGCTTCCCCTGATTATCTTTGCCCCATTTGTCCCAATATTGCTGGCGGTTCGCGATCGCCTGGGTTCGCTGCGGTGAGAAATTGTTCGCCCGCTCCCCCAAGTTGCCGCCCTCAAGTCTGCCGCCAAGTTGACCACCCTGGGCAGCCAGCGCTCCCCCCGCCAGTGCACCCCCTGCAAGTGCGCCTGCTTGAGCGCCCTGCAGTTTGCCCGCAAGCTGGCCACCCTGTGCGCCCTGGACCTTCCCCGCGAGCTGTCCCGCTTGAGCGCCCTGTACCTTTCCAGCAAGTTGGCTACCCTGAGCGCCCTGGACCTTCCCTGCCAGCTGCCCTCCTTTAGCGCCCTGCACCTTCCCCGCAACCTGGCTGCCACCGGTTTTCCCCGCAAGATCAGGAAAGCCTTTGTTGCCACGTGCTCCGGCCCCAGGTTTCTTTCCTTGGGCGACGGAGGGCAAACTCGTTCCTGTCCCCTTGGGAGATGATGTAATCTTTGATGCCGCTTGAGATTTATTGATGTTCCCACCGCCAACATTTTTGTTCGGAACAAGCCCTCCGGCGCGGCTGCTGCTCGGTCGGGACGCGACCTTGGATCCGCCGCCGCCATACCCTCCTCCCGACACCGCAGGCCGGCTCGCTCCGGCCGACCGTCCGCCGCCTCCCACGCCGCCAACTCGCCCCCCACCACCGCCGCCTCCACGGCTAACTGCGTGCCCTCCGCCCCCACCTCCTCGTCCGCCGCCTCCGCCTCCTCCGCGTGCGGCGAGAGACTCGCATTCCGAAAGCAACAAAAAGGCGCTTGCCAGGTAGGCTATTATTCTGAATGACGCTGAATTCATGTGTCACTCCTTCCTATTACTTCTGCGACAATCGTTGCACCTCGATCTTGTCGAGCGAAGGCTGCGGATCGCCATTCAGGGTTCGGTTCTGCGATTCCCAGGTGAACTTATTATCGTCGACCCTCGTGAGCACATGTTCCGCGGTGGAGTGACTACCGTCGGGCAAAACATTCGAGGCCTGGATCAGCCAGTGCTCCCCGTCGTTGGCCCAAGTCGATTCCCCAAAGCCGCCGTTGCTATCGAAAATCCAGGATCGAATCTGTTGGCGGGCCGGATCCCAGCCGATAATCTCCCACCCGTCAGTCTCAGTCTGGTCGGCTCCTTTCACCTTGAACGTGCGCGCCAGAAAATTCTTGTCGCCTACCCAGTTGATCTTTGTTTCGACGGTTTGATCACCGGTTTTGTCCTCCCAAGTTCCAACTAACCACTCCAGTGCCTGGAGCTGGGAATACGCATTTGGTGGCGGCGCCCCCGTTTCGGTGAGTTGGGAGATGAGCCATTGATCTCCTTTTTTGACGTTGATCGCCACGTATCGCGTGGCCACGGCGGCTCCGTCTTTCGGCGTAACTACAGCACTGCCTCGGTTAACGCGAACATCGGGGTTAAGCTGTCTGAGCGCGTCAACCGTCATGTCCAATTTGATGCCGGGATTTGCCTGGAAATTTTCGGCAAGCAGTTTTTGAATCGCGTCGCGACCCTTCACCTCCGCGCCGTCCTTATCGATGTAGTCGCAATCCTCGGCAAAGAAGTTTGCAAGCGTCTTTGCATCGCCTTGGTTGTAAGCCGCCATATACCTTTGAGCCCCGTCCTCGGCGGCTTTGAACTCTGGTGATTGGGAACTATATTGATTCGATGCCTGCTCCGCGGGTGTCGCGGTTTCTGACGCTGCGCCGGCAAACGTTACCGGGCAAGTCAGCGCAATAACGAGTAATGGAATTCTGGTTAGGTAGCTCATATTGAATTTTATATTTATCTTTTTTAGGAATTCGACATCCCGCTAGCCCTTTCGTAGCGATTCATGTCTGTTTTGCATGCAAACGATGTTTAGAAATTGCGCCCGAGGTTGCTACTTCAGATCGACCTTTACCTGCGCGATCTTTCCGTCGAACTTGAAAGGACGCCGTTCAAAGTAGTCGCGGGAAACCGGGGAGCCAAGGTCGATGCCCACGTCGAAGGTCTCGCTGGCGGTGAAGGCGCCCGGCACGGTAATCTTCGCGATCGTGCGCGCGACTTCGTTGCCATCAACGCTGAGCACGATGTCGGCGGGCGAGCCGGGCCGCGGGGCCTTAAGCGTGGTATCCACAACGATGGTGTGTTTGCCGGGCGCGAGCTTTTCCTGCGACTTCGCGATGTAGCGCTCGATGATCATCATGTTGTATTCGTAGACGAGGTACCCCTTGTCCATGTAGCAGGTGAGACCGCCGCCAGAACCGCCGAGGGCGTAGAGTACGCCGCTGGCGTCCTGACCGGCTTCGAGGTCGATGGTGACCTTGTTACTCTCGCGGCCCAAGCCGGGCGCGGTAAACTCCGGCATGCGATTGGTGGTGTCGTCAAAGGTCCAGCTCTTGTAGGGGCTTTTGATACGCGCCGTGGGATCGATGCGGGTGAGCAGGCCGCCGCCAATCGGGAAGGCCTTGTTCTTCTCGGCTTCTTCGAGGAAGAGCTTCTTGAGTTCCTCGACCTTTTGCGGGTTCTGGTCGGCGAGGTCGTGCATCTGGGAGTAGTCCTTAGTCAGGTCGTAGAGTTCCCACTTGTCCTTGTTGGCATCCCAGGCCTTGAGGTTTGCATTGCCGCCCGGCAACCATGGAATGAGCGGGCCGAAGGTGCAGGCGTACCAGCCATCGTGGTAGATGCCACGGCTTCCGTTGTTTTCGAAATACTGGACGTGTTTGTTTTCCGGCGCCTTCCCGTCGGTGAAACTGGCAGCCATGCTCACGCCGTCGATGGGAATCTGCTCAAAGCCGTTGACGACCTTCGGGGCCTTGATGCCAAGGATGTCATAGAGCGTCGGCGCGATATCGTTGACCTGATAAAACTGCGACCGCGGGATCGGATCATGTTGGATATGGCCGGGCCAGCAGACGACCAACGGGTTGCGTGTGCCCCCGAAGTGGGAGGCGACCAGCTTGGTGCCGTGGAAGGGCGTGGAGCCCGACCATGCCCACCCGGCGTGATACATGCTGTCGGTCTGCGGACCGCCCAGCATCTTAAGTCCGCCAAGTTCCTCAAGGGCCTTGATCTGCTGGGCGATGGTGTTGGGAATCTCGTTCTGAGCAAGCAGTTCGCTAATAGTGCCGTTCTGCCCTTCGGCGCTGGAGCCGTTGTCACCCCAGATATAGAAGATGATCGTATTGTCACGGACGCCCATTTCCTCGAGTCCGTCGATAAGCTTGCCGACCTGGGCATCGGTGTGTTCGCAGAAACCGGCATAGACTTCCATGAGCCGCGACTGAAATGCGCGTTCGGATTCCGGGATGCTATCCCACGAAGGCATGGTAGGGTCTCGGGGTGTAAGTTCGGCGTCTGCTGGAATCCAGCCAAGCTGTTTCTGGCGCGCGAAGATTTCTTCCCGAAGCTTGTCCCATCCCTGGTCGAACTTTCCTTTGTATTTGTCGGCCCACTCCTGGAAGACCTGATGCGGGCCATGGACGGCGCCGGGCGCCCAATACATGAAAAAAGGTTTATCCGGCGAATAGGCACGATGCATCTTCAGCCAAGCGATGGCTTTGTCTGCCATGTCTTCGGTGAGGTGATACCTCTCATTGTGAGGCGGTTCGATCGCAATAGTGTTTTCAAACAAGCGCGGCTCATATTGCGAGGTCTCCCCGGCGAGGAAACCGTAGAAATATTGGAAGCCATAACCGGTCGGCCAGTAGTCGAAGGGCCCCATGGCCGTGGTCTGGTCTGCGGGCGTGTTATGCCACTTGCCAAAAGCGGAGGTCTTGTAACCGTATTGTCGCAATACCTCAGGAATGGTAGCGGCGGTCTTTGGGATGATGCCGACGTAACCATCCCAGTCCACAGCGCGCTCGGCGATCGTGCCGGAACCGACCCGGTGATGGTTGCGTCCAGTGAGCAGCGCCGCCCGCGTCGGCGAGCAGATCGCGGTGGTGTGGAAGCGATTGTAGCTGATGCCTTCATCCCGCAACCGGGTCAGGGTCGGGGTGTGGGCGAAGCCGCCGAAGGTGTCTGGCACGCCGAATCCGGCATCATCAATGAGGATGATGAGGATGTTGGGCGCGTCCTTTGGCAGACGCTCCGGCTCGACGCGGCGGTGATGCATGGATTCCTGCAGGGTCGGGCCCGCTTTGCTCGCGGACGGCGTTGGCGGGAACGGGAGCACGGAGCCGTCATCGGGTGTGGCGGCGAAGGCCGGCCACGAGAGCAACGCAAGAGACAGGGACAGGATCGTTTTCATGGGATAGAAGTGATGTCGCGCGGACGTCGCGCTCAGTGTTCCGGCAGCACAGACTTCTCGTGCGGCAGGCCGCCGTCATCGATGTCGAAGTCTGGATCAAGTATCGTCTTGCCCTGTTCTCCAACGAAGGCCGGCTGCGCCTTGATCCACTCGCTGGGCTTTTGCTGTTTTGCGTAGGCAAGCAGGCGCGACTCCAGGTCACGAGTAATGTCTGGGTACTGGTCAGCCACATTGGTCGTTTCTCCCGGGTCCTTGGTCAGGTTAAACAACTCGGTCTTGCCGGGCAGTAGGGCGATCTTGATGAGCTTCCAGTCGCCTTTGCGGATCGCGCCGCGAAAGGCTTCAACGTTGATCAGGATGTCCTCGTGCGGCGTCGGCTTGCCGTCAGCCAGTACCGGCCAAATGTCTTTGCCGTCCATGGGATGATCCGGGCTGCCTGTGCCGCCCGCCAGGGCGAGCAGCGTAGGCATGATATCCACCATGTGAATTGGCTCATTCACTACGGCGGGCTTGAGTTTTCCGGGCCAGTTGACGAAGGCGGGCACGCGGACGCCACCTTCGTGTAAACTGCCCTTGCCGCCGCGCAATTCACCGTTGGAAGCCGGAGCCTTGGCCGATTGATCAATGCCGCCTTCCTCACTCGCACGCTCTTCCTTGCTCTTTGCACCCTGCGCGAATAAGCCGCTGGTCGCGCCACCGTTGTCGCTCGCGAAAAAGATGATCGTGTTGTCGCGGATACCCTTCTTGTCGAGCGCGGCGACCAACCGGCCGACTTGGTCGTCCAGGCAGGTAATCATTGCGTAATAGGTGCGGAGCTGCTTGTCCTGGATGTCGGCATAGCGGTTCAGGTATTCTGTGGGCGCCTCATACGGCGCGTGCGGTGCGATCGAGGCGAAATAGAGAAAGAACGGCTTGGAGGGATCCTGGTGCTCAATCAACTTCACCGCCTCATTACCGATCAGCGTGGTGTAGTAGCCTTCCTCCTTCAGGAAGGTGCCGTCACGTTGCCAATCAATCACCCCGCCGCGCTCATGAGTGAAGTAATTCACTTCGCCCACCACGTTGCCATAGAAGTGATCGAATCCGCGGTTCTGCGGCCAATACTTCCTGTCCGCATGCCCGAGGTGCCACTTGCCCACCATATAAGTCTGGTAACCCGCCTCTCGGAGCGCCTGCGGTAGGGTCCGCTCGTCAGTGGGCAGACCGTAGGTGTGGCTTGGGAAGATCACGAGCGTCTGCAGACCATAACGCATCGGATAACGGCCTGTCATGAGCGCCGCGCGGGCCGGCGTGCAGACGGGCATGCCATAGAACGATTCGAGGCGAACGCTTTCGGTAGCCAGCTTGTCAATGTTCGGGGTCTTGACTTGCCCGCCGCGGTAGCCGAGGTCGCCGTTGCCGAGATCATCGGCGAGAATCATGACGATGTTAGGGTGTTTTTCCTCGGCCCGAGCCGGGTCGAATGAGAGCAGCCCGCAGAGAGCGACAAGCAGTGCAAATGTGGGTCTCATATTTCATCCTGTAGTTACGGTCCGATTATTGAAGTGATTTCCTACTGGCTGTCTCCGCCCGACACCGACTTCATAAGCGCTTCCATGGCCTGATCGATCGTGAAGCTAGCCGGACGCTGGCGCGGCGGGAAATCCTTGAAGGTTGTCAACGTCGTGCTGACAATCTGTTGGAGCGGCACCGCGAGGTAAGCGCGGCGATACCACCAGTCGTTGTAATTGATGCCTTCCTGACCGCGCTCGAAAGGATCGACTTCGAGGTCGAAGAAGATCGGTGCCCGCAGGGTGGTAAAGGGGTGGCGCCAGACATCGATGCCAGTTGCTTCCTGGATCATGAAGTGCACCTTCACGCGCTGGTAGCGCACGGCAAGCAGGTCGCCGTCGTCACTGAAGTAGAAGAACTCGTCGCGGAATCCTTTCGGACTTTTGCCGGAGAGGTAATCGATCTGGTTGTAGCCGTCGAGGTGGACCTTGAAAGTCTTGTTGCCGGCGTTGTAGCCTTTCAGAAGTATTTCCTTGATGTCAGGCTCGCCGGCAGCGGCCAGCAGGGTGGGCAGCCAGTCTTCACCCGCGAAGATATCGGCGAAGCGGGTACCGGGCTTGACCACGCCCGGCCAGCGGATGAGGGCCGGGACGCGCCAACCGCCTTCCCAGTTGGTGTTTTTCTCGCCGCGGAAGGGCGTGCAACCCGCATCCGGAAAGAGGCACACCATCGGGCCGTTGTCGGTGGTGTAAATGACAATGGTGTCGTTAGTCAACCCGAGATCGTCCACGGTCTTGAGCAGCCTGCCGACGAGAGCGTCGTGTTCGACCATGCCGTCGGCGTAGAAGCCCAGGCCCGTCTTGCCGAGGTTCTCCTGTTTCACGTGGGTGAAGTTGTGCATCCGGGTGGTGTTGAACCAGCAGAAGAACGGCTTCTCAGCCTTCTTGGCCCGCGCGAGGAAATCCTGGGCAGCGGCGAGGAACTCTTCGTCGATCGTCTCCATGCGCTTCGATGTCAGCGGCCCGGTGTCCTCAATCCTGCCGTCGGCATAGCTGCGAATGACTCCGCGCGGGCCGAACTTTTTCTTGAACTCGGGGTTCTTGGGGTAGTCAGAGTTTTCAGGTTCCTCCTCAGCGTTGAGGTGATAGAGGTTGCCGAAGAATTCATCGAACCCGTGGTTGGTGGGTAGGAACTCGTCCTTGTCACCGAGATGGTTTTTCCCGAACTGGCCGGTCATGTAGCCGAGCGGCTTGAGCAACTCGGCGATGGTCGGATCCTCCTTGCGGATGCCGAGGTCGGCACCGGGCAGGCCGACCTTGCTCAGACCCGTGCGGAACGGAAGCTGGCCCGTGATGAAGGCCGAGCGGCCAGCGGTGCAGCTTTGCTGGGCGTAATAGGTCATGAACTGGCCGCCCTCAGCGGCGATGCGGTCGATGTTGGGAGTGCTGTAACCCAGCATGCCGTGGTGGTAGGCGCTGAGGTTGAAGATGCCGATGTCATCGCCCATGATCACGAGGATGTTAGGGTTGTCCGCAGCGGTTGCCGCGATGCAGAACAGACTGCACAGGGCGGCGAGGATGATGTGTTTGGTTTTCACGGTCGTGGGGGGTCTAGGCGATTCATGATTATTTCAGTTCGTGGTTTCGCGTGGCAGCCCGGCGGATCGCCTCGAGCACGACGGCACCCGGATCAGTCTTGCGAAAATAGGCGGCGCACCCCGCCGCGATTGCTTGTGCACGCCATTCTGGGTCATCATAGGCGGTGAGGAAAATGACCGGCGTCTTTTCGCCAGAAGCCATGAGCTGCCGCTGCAATTCGATTCCCGATATGCCGTCAAGCTGCACATCGAGCAACAGGCAGCCGAAAGGCGGCGGCTGTGCGTCACCAAGAAATGCTTCCGCAGATGGATATGCCACCGGGTTCAATCCCGCCGCGCGCAACAGCCTGCAAAGCGAACGGCACAGACCTTCATCGTCATCGACGATGGCAACAGAGAAATGATCGAGGAGCTTCTTCACACGAAACAGCTCCAGACGCTAGCTCTCAGCTGCCTCAGCGACTACTGCCCTTTAGGGAAGGTGCCGGCCACCTGCGCCAGCCGCGCGAGTTCCGCAACCGATTTGACGCCGAGCTTCGTCGTGACGCTCGTACGGTGTAGCTTTACCGTACGTTCACAGATGCCCAGATCCTCGGCGATCTGCTTGTTCAGCGCGCCGCGCACAACGTGCTCGAGCACCTGGCGCTCGCGATCGCTCAGCTTTCCGAACCGCCCTTGAACCTCTCTCGTTCTCGCCCGCGTTACGCGCTCCCTGGCAGCGCGCGCAATAGCGCGCCGGAAGGCCTCGATCAGTGCCTCTTCGCTTCGGATGAATACGCCACCGGGTTCAACCCCGCCGCGCGCAGTAGCCTGCCAAGCGAGCGGCAAAGACTCTCATCGTTAGCGACGATGGCAATAGACAAATGATCGAGGAGCTTCTTCACGCGGAACAGATACCGAGGCTAGCTCCCAATTCCCTCGGCGACTACTGCCCTTTGGGGAAGGTGCCAGCTTCCTGCGCCAAACGCGCAATTTCCGCAACCGACTGCACTCCGAGCTTCGTCGTAATGCTCGTGCGGTGCAGCTTCACCGTGCGTTCGCAGATGCCCAGATCGTCGGCAATCTGCTTGTTCAACCGGCCGCGCAGAACGTGCTCGAGCACCGCGCGCTCCCGATCGCTCAGCTTTTTGAACCGCGCCTGAACCTCCCTCGTTCTCGTCCGCGTCGCGCGCTCCTGCGCATCGCGCAGGATGGCGCGGCGCACGGCCTGCAGCAGCTTTTCCTTCGGCGCACGCTTCTCCAAAAAGTCCTCAGCTCCCTCCCGCATCGCACGCACCGTCGAAGGAATGTCGCCGTGGCCGGTAAGAAAGACGACCGGCATCGCCTTGCGCGTCCGCGTCAGTGCTGCCTGCAAATCCAGTCCGTTCATTTCCGGCATCTGCAAATCGACGAGCGCACAGCCCGGCGTTTCCGGCTCGAGCTGCGCGAGGAACTCCCGCGCCGAGTTAAACGGCCGCACCGCAAAGCCGCTGGCGCGCAGCAGTCGCACCGCAGCGGAAAGAAACGAGGTATCGTCGTCCACGATGAACACCGTCGGGTTCACGCTACGCCCCCTTCCGCAACCGGCAGCGTAAAGCGAAACGTCGCTCCGCGCTCTGCGTTGTTTTCGGCCCAAATCCTTCCTCCATGTGCCTCGACGATCGTCCGCGAGATCGGCAAGCCGAGACCCATCCCCTTCGGCTTAGTCGAGAAAAATGGCTCGAACAGCCGACCCAGCTTCTCAGCCGGTATCCCGTGCCCATTGTCACTCACGGCCACCTCGACAAAACCGCCGCCAGCGGTCCGCGCGCGCACCGTGAGCGAGCGCTCGCCGTCGGCTACATCGGCGAGAGCGTCCATGCCGTTGAGCAGGAGATTGAGGAGCACTTGTTGAAGGTGAATCCGGTCGCCGCGCACTAGTGGCAGATCGCGTGGCACATCAAACTCGATGCCGACGTGCCGGGTGAAACTATCGGCGCGCGTGAGCGTCACGACTTCATCCACCAGCTGACTGAGTATTAGAGGGCGCGGATCAAGCTGCCGCCGCTTGAGCAGCGCGCGCAGTCGATCAATCACATCGCCCGCGCGTTGGTCGTCCTTGCGGATATCCGCAACGATTGCGCGCAACTCGTCGAGGTCCGGCTTGTCGCTTTGCAGGAATATCTCCGCCGCTTCGGCGTTGCGCAAGATTGCGCCAAGCGGCTGGTTCAACTCGTGGGCCAGCGAGGAGGCCAGTTGGCCTAGCATCGTCACGCGGCCAGCGTGCGTGAGTTCATGGCGAAGCTCCACCGCTTCACGCTCCAAGCGCCTGCGCCGCACACGTTGCCCGATCAGGCCCGCGATCAGCGTCGTCTGCACAACCAGCACCGTGGCGATGCCGATGATGAGTCCACGATGCTCCTCCCACAGCGTTGGCTGGCGAAACATCACCACCGCTTCCGCCGGCACACGGGAAAGGGGCAGCTTCCAGTGCTGCAACGCGCGCCAATCTAAAACCAGCGGCGTCCGCGCTTTCGTTTCCGGTGAACCCGCAGGGACGCGGGCGCCGCCGAGCACTTTCAGAGCAACCTCCGCCGCCTTCCTTCCCACCGCACCGGCATCGATCAGCGCGCCTCCCACCGCTCCCGTGTCAATTAGCGTGCCCCACAAGCCGTAGATCGGCGACTGTGAGACTGCCGAGAGTTTCCGCGCCACCTCGCGGGATGAAAGCGCGCGGCCTTCCGCATCACGAATCATTGAGATAAGCAGCACGATCTGCCCCCGGGGCACGGCGCGTACTTCCTGAATCGTCTGCGCCAGCGTCCGCCGTGACACGACCCGAACCCGCAGCCGATCCGCATACCCTTCAAGCACCTTGGTCACCTGCGCGAGTCCATCCTGATCCGCCCCCGAAGCACCGCCCACGCACACGATCTCACGGGCCTCTGGTTGAAGCCGCAGGGCCAAGTCCACCGTCCCGCGCACATCCATCTCGGCCGCCACACCCGTCACGTCCGGCGGCAGCGCCCCGGCATCCACTTCCGCCGCGCTCTGCACCGCATACACCACCGGCACTCCGGGGAAAATCTCCTCCCGATGCCGGAGCAAAAATCGCAGCGAGAGGCTCGACACCGGCATGATCAAATCAATCTTTCGACCCGCATAACGCTCACGCAGATAACGTGTAAGATTAGCTTCATGCTCCGCCGACGGGAAGCGGGCAAAATCAAAATACTCGGCAAACCACTCGACCTGCGGCGCGACGGAGGCCGCAAAGGTCTCCCGCAAACTCTGCTCCGCCATACGGATCACGGGTAGATCCAGCCTCTCGCCATAAAGAATTAGCACATTTTTTTTCCCATCTGTCGGTTTGTCATTCTGTGCCACGGAAGGTTCAAGCCCACCGCTCACGACTATACCGATCAGAGAGAGAAATCGGGCACACCAAGTAAGGGCTTCGATGCAACGTGCGTACATAAATAGCGGGCCAATCGAATGGTGCTGTGGATTTCTATTGTCGAGATTGTTGCCGTTGGGCGCACCGAGAGTTGCCAGTTAGCTCAAATGTGCGTCAAGGCCATCATGGCATTTTGCAACGAAAATCTAAAATCTAATCTGTGAAGAGCTAGCCAATGATTGGCGAATGCCGACCATAAGTTAGTTGCGCAGATTGGTGGGCACCTCAAAAGAGGCGCACCTTTTGTTGGCCGGTGAGGCGTAAACAAAATTGGATTGATCCCTTCTTTGGCCCACAATGTCTTTCTCGGCCGCTATTTCGACATCTTGCGTCGGCCGTCTCGAACCGCGGCGACAAGCCCGGGACAAATAACCTCTTAAATAGATGTAGCGGCCTTCACGGCATCCGCGATCCAGACATCGCCGTTCGGGCGGTCCTTACGGTTTACCCGCCAGTTAAAGTTCAGCATTAACTTTCCAAAGGCCCGCTTGAGAAACGCAAGGTCGCCTTCTCCGCGCAGGGACTCCTCGGTCCTGTGCAGGAAGATCGTCGCCCAGGCGTGCACCGGCGGATTCACGTCGCTGCAGTTCCACTCGTAAGCCGGGATCTGGCCGCTCGGGGGGAGGTAGATCGCACGCAGCATCAACTCGCAATCGGCTCCTTCAGCATTACTCTGGGCGGCATCCTGGCGTTCCTGATCACGGTTTGGGCTTCTTTTCTGGTCTCGAAATTCTTGCGCTTTCTGCTGGAAGAAGACGTCTATCATCATTTGCATCTCGCCGCCGGGATTCCGTACGCGATCTCCACGATGCTTCACTATGTAATCCTGCTCATAGGCTTCTTCGTCGCCTTGGGCGCGCTCGGGATTGATCTGACAAAGGTTACTATCCTGGTCGGGGCATTCAGCGTTGGAATTGGATTTGGATTACAAAACGTGATCAATAATTTTGTGTCCGGCCTGATTCTGCTTTTTGAACGCCCCATTA
>Ga0209656_10001014_pt1 | contig 18100 bp, 17 predicted proteins | sample BogFormECP12_OM2_FD_188239 | JGI IMG/M metagenome (GOLD analysis project Ga0209656, IMG submission 188239) | Bog forest soil microbial communities from Calvert Island, British Columbia, Canada - ECP12_OM2 (SPAdes) (version 2) | ecosystem: Environmental > Aquatic > Freshwater > Wetlands > Bog ... | reverse complement strand
GCTGCGCTCGGGCCTCAATTGCGCGGCGTAAATTTTCAGGGCGGCGGCCAGGCTGAGCACCATCAGCGCCGAACAGATGAGCGGTACCTGGGCGCCGGTCACGATTGCGGCGCCGATGCCGAGCATCCCCAAGCAGCCAGCCGCCAACAGACCGATTTCGGCGGCCAGCCCCACGGAGCACAACCGCAAGGCGCCGAATGCGTCATCGATTTCATCGGCCACTTGCAGCATCCACTCCATATGTTTTCGATAATAGGCGGGCGCCCGCGCGCCCACCGTGAGTCGGATCACACCCTTGCTATGGTGCCTGGGGCTGCGTAGGCTTGAGCGGACATGCAGCGCATTCTCGTCCTGAATCCGAAAGGGGGTTCGGGCAAAACGACGATAGCCACGAATCTCGCGAGTTATTTCGCGAGCCAGGGTGATCGTCCGCTGTTGTCGGATAACGACCCCCAGGGCTCCAGCACCCGCTGGCTGAAGAAGCGCAAGCCCGAGCAGGCGTTCATCCACGGGGTTGCGGCGTTCGAACGCAATACCCGTATGACCCGGGCATGGCAGTTGCGCATTCCGCCGGACGCGATGCACGTAGTAGTCGACACCCCGGCCGCGGTTCCGGCCCAGGAAATGCCCGACATGACCAAGAACGCCGACGCCATCATCGTGCCCGTCCTGCCTTCCGATATCGACATTCACGCCTGTTCCAAATGCATCGCCGATTTGCTGTTGATCGCCAAGGTGCGGCGGGACGAGAACCGCATCGGCGTGGTCGCCAATCGCGTCAAGCGCAACACCGTCATCTATCAATCGTTGATGCGATTCCTGGAGACCCTGCGCATCCCCGTCATCGCCACATTGCGCGACTCGCAGAACTACGTCCGCGCGTCGGAAATGGGCTTGGGACTGCACGAAATGAAGCCTTACGCGGTGGAGCAGGATCTCGCGGACTGGGAACCGATGCTGGCTTGGCTGAAGGCCAAGGAGGGCGCTTGGCGCGAAACCGCTTGAACGCGGGTTATGGCCGCGCGAGCGCGGCGGCGGGCTATTTTTTCTCTTCCCAGGAGCCGCGGATCTTCTCCGCCCAATTCTTGTAGCTGTTCCAATTGTAGAGGTTGTTGGTGATCGCCGCGTGGCGGCCGCCGGTCTTGTAGATCTCCCGCGGAGCAACAGGCGGCTTGAGAACACCCGGCTCCGTGCGGGGAGCCCGGCGGTCCACTCCGGTGTAACGAGATTGATCCTTAGCTTGGCTCATCGCTTGTGCCTCTGTCGATTGAGGCGACAGTAAATGCCGTGCACCCTCTAGGGCAGGAACTGTGTCACAGGGGAGTTTCGCATGTCGCCGGATGGCGACATCACCGCGCTGCGCGTCTCCATCTCTGCGATGCGCATCTCAGAGCGCGTCGCTGTAAGTCAAATCGAGCGAAATCCCGGAGCGTTCACCAGGCATCGAAAAGCGGCTTGAGTTCCTGGAGCGAACTCTCGAGGGCCACCGGCAATAATGTCGTGTAGGCATCGAGCAGTGCCATCGCGTTGCGCGCAGGGTCGGTTCGCGTCGCTGCGCCCAAACGGCGGGACATGTCGCGGTTCACCACGTGCAGGTTCTTATAGAGCTCTTCGAGCGCCGCAAAGCCTTGGTCGGCGCCGCTCGCCTGCCCAAGTTCCCGCGCCAGCAGATACATGCTGACGCTGCGATACAGCGTTTCCGCCTCGGTCGCGAACGGCAGGTGGAAGCGCGCCATGGGGCGAAAACGGTCGGTCCACGGACAGCCCGCGGTCGCCATGATCAACCCGAGCACGGAACTCATCGCCTGCTGCGCCGAGGTTTGCGCGTATATGGTGCGCTCCTCCTGGGTCACCGTCACGCCGACGGTGTCGAACGAGACCAGCGCCTTGAGCGGTTCGATGGCGGAGGCCATTTGCAGCGCCGCCGGACAATGCGGATGTTCCGCGGCGTTGAGCGGGCAATTGGCGCATTGGTTGAACTTCAAGTCCGTCCAAAACGGCGGCGCGGCCGGCGCCGGATTGGAGAGGCGAAAATCCTCGGCGCCGAAACTGAACTCCAGCGACTTCTGCGATCCGTCGGGCAAATCGAATCGATAACCGATGCGCTGCGGACCGCTCATGCCACGAGTCGGTAGCAGGGCGTGTATTCGGCGCCCGTGAATTTCATCCGCCCCTGCGCGACGAATGAACGCAGCAGCTGATCGAGAGGCTCCATGATCGACGGCTCGCCGGCAAGTTCGTAAGGGCCGTACCGTTCGATCGCGTTGATGCCGTACTCTTTGATGTTGCCCGCCACGATTCCCGAAAATGCGCGCCGCAAATTGGCGGCGCGCTCGTGCACGGGTTGATCGCGCGACAGGCGCAAGGCCCGCATCGAGGCGTGCGTGACCTCGAACGGCAGCTGAAAATCCAACGGTATCTTCAGCAGCCAGTTGAAGCCGTACGAATCGCTTGCCTGCCGTCGATATTCACGAACCTCGGCCAGGCCCTGCACCATCGCACGCGCGACGGCCGCGGGGTCGTCGATGATCATTTGGTAGCGCACCTGCGCGGCAGGTCCCAAGGCCGCCCCGATGAAGCGATGGATCTGCTCGAAATACTCCGCGCTGTCGCCGGGTCCGGTGAAAACCACGGGAAAAGGCAAATCACGGTTGGCCGGATCGAGCAAGATACCGAGCAAATACAGGATCTCCTCGGCCGTGCCGGCGCCGCCCGGAAAAATGACGATGCCGTGCCCGAGCCGTACGAAGGCCTCCAGGCGCTTTTCAATGTCGGGCATGATCACCAGATGGCTGACGATCGGGTTGGGCGGCTCGGCCGCGATGATGCCGGGCTCGGTGACCCCCAAGTAGCGCCCGTCGACGATGCGCTGCTTCGAGTGCCCGATGGTCGCGCCTTTCATGGGGCCCTTCATGGCGCCCGGACCGCAGCCCGTGCACACATCCAAGCTGCGAAGCCCCAGCTCGTAGCCGACTTTCTTGGTGTAATCGTATTCGATCCTCCGGATCGAATGGCCTCCCCAGCACACCACCAGATTCGGCCGCATTTGCAGCTCGAGAACGCGCGCGTTGCGCAGGATGTGGAACACGGCGTTGGTGATGCTGGGGGAGGAATTGAGGTCGAAGCGGCCGCTTTCCATGATCTCGTTCGAAATGTACACCACGTCGCGCAGCACGGCGAACAGGTGGTCCTTCAATCCCCGGATCATCACTCCGTCGACGAATGCCGCCGCCGGCGCGTTCTTGATCTCGAGCTTGATGCCCCAGGCCTGGCGTACGATCCGCAGGTCGAAGTCTTTGTATTTCTCGAAGATCACCCGTGCATCGTCGATGTCGCTGCCGGAATTGAGCACTGCAAGCGAGCACTTGCGGAACAGGGAATACAGGCCGCCCTGCCCGGAGTCGAGCAATTTCGCGACTTCCTGCTGCGACAGGTACTCGAGGCTGCCCTTGGGCGCGACCCGCGCATCGACCAAGTCAGACGATAGGATCGTGGTTTCCACGCGGCACCTGCTACGGATAGATATCGATCGGAATGTTGTCTTGCGTGCGCATCCACACTTCGACCATGTCGGAATTGGATAAGGCGATGCACCCATCGGTCCAATCGTTGGACTCGTAATACGCCGCCGGATGCTTCGGGGCATTGGGGAAGCCGTGAATCATGATCGAGCCGCCGGCGGGCCAGCGGTTCTTGCGCGCGCGCAGCTCGTCTTCCTTGTTGGGATAGGAAACTTGTATGGCGAGGAAGTATTCGCTGCGGGTATTGCGCCGTGCCAGGTAGTAGCGGCCTTCCGGGGTCCTGAAATCGTGTTCGCGTTCCTTCTGTCCCGTCGGACTCAAACCCAACTGAACCTTGTACTCGCCCAGGAGCCGGTCGCCGCTGTACAGGAAGAGTTTGTGTTGCGATTTGTGCACCACCACCAGGGTTGCGGCCGCTACATCCTCGGCCGAAGCGCCCCGCATCGGGGCGGCGGCGCACGCCGCGAGCGCCAGTGCCACCCACAGGGATTTTGCCGCTTGGCGGCCGATTCGAGTGCTCATGGGCAAAATTATAGCGTGTAGTCGGTGCGACATAATCGGCTCTGGCTCACGTCCCGGTATACTTGAGCGAATGCGGGTCCCCCTGTTGCCGGTCATTTTGCTCCTTGGACTTGAGCTGGGCTGCGCCCATCGCGCCTCCGACAAACCGGTCGAAGCGCTCGACGCGCAGACCGGCGTGACCTTGGGGACGCTCAAGGCACCTATCGAACTTCTGCCGAGCGCGCAGTATGCGGCCCGCGTTGCGCACACGCGCCTGAGCTTCGCCTACCTCGGCCCGGTCGAGTGGAATCGCAGCGGTACCTTGAGCTATGGATTGTGGGTGCACATCGCCCCCGGAGACGACGGGCATCCGGGCGATTTGCGCGCCCCCGAGGCCACAACTCTCATGCTCGATGATGGTCCGCTGGCGCTGTCCCTGGCCGAGGTACCGAAACTCGGCCGCGAGGCGTACCAGCCGGTCGCATCCTGGGGTCAAACCGCGTACTTCGGCCTCACGGTGCAGGCCCTCCGCCGCATGGCCGCGAGCCGCAAGCTCGAACTCGACTTGCGTGCCCCGGACGGCTCCGTCATGACTTTTGCTCCCAGCGCGGATGCTCGTAGCACTCTGACCCGGTACCTCGAGGCTCGCGGCATCACTGGCGATTGATGGCCGCCACCTGCGGCAAAGTGATCGTCGTTCCGGGCCGCATGTCGTTGAAGTCCACATCAGGGTTGTACTGAGCCACCAGCCAGACCGGCAAATCGGCATGTTGTTGAGCGATCACCCACAGTGAATCGCCGCGTTTCACCGCATAGTTCTCGGTGCCGGCAATGCGATGGGCGGCGAAGAACTCCTCTTGCAAGCGGCGGTGATACTCGCGGCGCGTCGCCGCAAATTGTTCGGCACTCACGCGGGAGAGGTCCAATTTGACGCTGTGGCCGAGGGTCACCATCGCATTCTTGTGCAGCTTATTCAGCGCCCGCAGCCGCTCCGAACCGACTCCCGACCAATCAGCATAGTGTCCCAGGGTTTCCTCCGCCTGCACGATCACCGTATTGCCGGCGCGGACCCTGTAGTCCGTAGGGTCCGAATTTTCCGTCGGCGAGGCAACCGGCAACAGGGCATTGCTGTCGGTTTGCCGCTCGGAGACGGGCTCCCTGGGCGGCCGCGCAAAGGGCTGCGGCATGACGATGGTGGGGGCGCCCAGTGGCGCAACCGGCGGCGGTGCGAGCTCGGCAGCCGGGAGCTCACTCTCCACCAGCGCGAAGGTCGGCGCGGGCGCAGGCAGCGGCGGCGCCGCAGCGGGCGTCGCGGGTACCGCGGGCGTCGTGGGCGTCGTGGGTGTCGCGGGTGTCGCGGACGTCGTCGCGGGCGCTGCGGCAGATGAGGGCGGCGCTGCCGCAACCACCGCGGGTGTACCGCCGGCAAGGTCTGCGCGCGACGCCGGCAGCGGAATGCGCACGGCTTGGCCGCGCGTGGGGGCCGGGGCGGCGCTCCAGCCGTTCGCGGCCAGCAACCGGCTCAAGCTCACGCCGCTGGCAGCCGCAATACCGGCCAGGGTCTCGCCGCGGCGAATTTTGTGGCTGCCGTCATTGCGCTGGGCCACATAGCGCTGCGCCGGGGGCAGGCGTTGCCATGCAGCCGAGATCTCGGATTGCGGCGGAGTGCCGGGGAGCCGCAGCGCATAGCCGCGCGGCACCCATCGGCTGCCGCTCCAGATCGGCGGGCGCAGCGCCGGATTCAGCACACGCATCGCGCCCATGTCGACCTTGAATGCCTTGGCCAGCGCAGTCACGGGGATATAGTCCGGCAATTCCACCGGGGTGCTTTCGGTGTCGGGTAGCCGTGTGATCGGCCCGAAGTACCTGTCGGCATGGCGGTCGACTTCGAGCGCCGCCAGAAAGGCCACATAGAAATTGCGCGACGCGAAGCCGAAGGTTGCGCCCTGGTAGCGCTTGACGATGACGGCGATGTCGCTGGTACCCAATTCTTCCTGGGCTCTGCGCAGGCCGCCTGGACCATGGTTGTACGCGGTGACAGCCAGAGGCCAGGTGCCGAGAAGATGGTAGTTGTACAGCATCAAATTCGCGGCCGCCTCCGTGGCGCTGTACGGATCCAGGCGCTCGTCGACCACGCCGTCCACACGCATGAAGCGCTTGGCGGTGCCCGGCATGAACTGCCACAGCCCGGCCGCGCCCACTTTCGAGTAGGCGGCAAGATTGAAGGAGGATTCGACATGCGGCAGCGCCGCGATCTCCCCCGGCACGCCATGCTGTTCCAGGGTGCGCGCAATCTGCTTTTCCCAGACCGCGGCTCGAATCAATCCTTCATGAAACCGGTCCGCCTGGCCCAGTTGGAAGCGGATCCGCTCGACGGCCTCGCGAAAATCGCGCGCCGCAGGCCGGTCCCCGAAGGCATGCAAAATCCGCCGCTCGTGGGGCGTGAGGTTGTCGGTCGCGCCGGCGGCGAAACGCCTGAGCAGGGTCGCGTAGCGCGCCTTCGCCTCGGTGACCCGTCTCTCGCGCTGCGCGGGAGAGGCTTCCGGGTCGAAGCGCAGCACTTCATAGACGAGGCCGAGATTCCAGTCGTCGTGCAGCAGGCCCTGATCGGTGGTCACCTCGGTATAGACGCGGATCCAAAAGCGCACATCCCGCTCCAGTTCCGGAGGCTGGACGAATGGATTGGGCGCCTCGGCAGCGGCCGCGGGGTTGTGGAGCAGCGGCGCGAGCAGGAAGCCGAACGCCACCATCGCGACGCTGCGCAAAACCTGCGAATTAGTAACTTGCAAAGATCGTGACTTCCTCACACCGATGTTCGATAGCGCACGGTCGCCGCGACGAAATGATGCTTCACTAGCCGGCGACTGCTGTTCCGAGGTCGAGCTGTCAATGAACAATCGCACCGAGCAGATTAAGCGAGTCGGCGACTCCCTGCTGAATTGGTCGAAACTGGCAATTGTTGCGCTGGCGCTTCTGGCAATCTCGCTGGTCGCGAGCACATGGCTGGAGGGCCCATGAAAAATCCCCTCCCCGTTGCTGCCGGCGGCCGCCGGCCGACCGCGCCCTGACGTTAGCCGCCTATCCGCACTTCGAGTCGCCGCAATTTAAGCAGGTATTGCAGCCGTCCATCATGACGACCGCGGCGGTGCTGCACTTCGCGCACAGTTGCGCCCCTTCCGGAAAATGCGACTTGGCGAAGGCGTCGGTCTGCTTGGCTCGGGCCTCGAATTCGGCGCGCTTCTCCTGCACGAGCTTTTTCTGGTGCGCGTCGAGTTCGGGTTTCTTGAGCAATCCGATCGACTGCAGGTGCCGCTCGATCACGTAGCCCAGCTCGGCGATGGTCGAGGGCATGAATTTGCCGCCCGGCTGCCAGTAGCCGCCCTTCGGATCGAATACCGCCTTCAATTCGTCGACCAGAAAGGTTGTATCGCCGCCCTTGCGAAAGACGGCGGAGATAACCCGGGTCAGCGCGACGATCCACTGGAAATGGTCGAGATTCTTCGAGTTGATGAACACCTCGAACGGCCGCCGCTGCTCGTGGGGCGTACCCTCGTTGAGCACGATGTCGTTGATGGTGACATACATGGCGTGGTCGGAAACCGGCGTCTTGATCTTGTACGTCGAGCCGATCAGCACCTCGGGGCGCTCGAGCTTCTCGTGCATCCAAATCACGTTGTCCTGCGCCTTCAGCGGGTCTTTGGCCGACGCTGCGGGCGCGTCCTTCGGTTCCGGCTTCTGCACGCGGTATTTGGCGATCTTCTTGTCGATTTTGATGTGAGCCATATCAGAACTTCCCGTAATAGCCTTCTTTCAGCGCATCGAAGAGATTGGCGGCGGTGTGCATTTCCCCGTCGTACTCTATCTCCTGATCGCCCCGCGCTTCGATTTCGGTGCCGTCCTCCAGCGTGAACACATAGGTTGTGTTCTTGAGGTCGTCCTCTTTGACCAGTACGCCCTGGAATGCCTCCGGATTGAAGCGGAACGTCGTACAGCCCTTGAGACCCTGCTCGAAGGCGTACATGTAGATGTTCTTGAAGTCCTCGTACTTGTAGTCGGTCGGCACATTCGCCGTCTTGGATATCGAGGAATCCACCCACAGCTGCGCCGCCGCCTGGATGTCGACGTGCTCCTTGGGGCCGATGTCGTCCGCCGAGATGAAATAGTCGGGCAGCTTTTCCGCCGCGTTCTGCGAATTCGGCATGGCGCGGGGATTCACCAGTTCGCGGTACGCCAGCAGCTCGAACGAGAATACATCGATCTTTTCCTTGGACTTCTTGCCTTCGCGGATCACATTGCGGAAATAGTGATGCGCGAACGAGGGTTCGATCCCATTCGAGGCGTTGTTGGCGAGCGACAGCGAGATCGTGCCCGTCGGAGCGATTGAGGAATGATGGGTAAAGCGCGCGCCCACTTCCGCGAGTTCATCCACCAGTTCGGGCGAGGCCTCGGCGATTCGCTGCATGTAGCGGCTGTAGCGCGCGTGCAGCACCCGGCCGGAAATGCGCGCGCCGACGCGCCAGCCGTCCTTGACCATCTCGGGCCGCTTGCGCAGCATCGCACGAGTGACCGTGAACTCCTCGTTCATGATCGGCGCCGGGCCCTTCTCGCGCGCCAGGTCGAGCGCGGCTTCCCAGCCGGCCAGGGCCATCTCGCGGGATACGTTTTGGGAGAAAGCCACCGACTTCTTCGAACCGTACTTCATGCACAGCAAGGTGATCGTCGAGCCCAACCCCAGGAAGCCCATGCCATGGCGGCGCTTGCGGATGATTTCCGCGCGCTGCTGCGGCAGCGGCAGGCCATTGATCTCGACGACGTTGTCGAGCATGCGCGTGAACACCTTCACGACTTTTCGATAGGTTTCCCAATCGAATCGGGCATCGTCCGTGAACGGATCGATGACGAACTTGGTGAGATTCACCGAACCCAAGAGGCAGGAACCATAGGGCGGGAGGGGCTGCTCCCCACAAGGGTTCGTCGCGCGGATGTTCTCGTCCCACCAATTGTTGTTCATCTCATTGACTTTATCGATGAGGATGAAACCTGGCTCGGCAAAGTCGTAGGTGGAGGACATGATCACGTCCCACACGCGGCGCGCCGGCAAGGTCTTGTAGATCTTGCAGGCAACCAGGCCTTCGTCGTTCGCGACATAACCCTCCGTGTGCGGCCATTCACGCCACACATACTTCGAGGTGTCGTCGAGATCGGGCCGTTCGGCTTCGAATTCCTGTCGTCCCAACGGAAACGCCAACTGCCATTCGCGGTCGCTCTTCACGGCCTTCATGAAGTCGTCGCTGATGAGCAAGGACAGGTTGAATTGCCGCAGGCGTCCGTTCTCGCGCTTGGCGCGAATGAACTCCAAGACATCGGGATGCCCGATATCGAAGGTGCCCATCTGCGCACCGCGCCGGCCGCCGGCCGAAGACACGGTAAAGCACATCTTGTCGTAGATATCCATGAAAGACAGGGGACCGGACGTATAGGCGCCGGCGCCCGACACGTAGGCGCCGCGCGGACGCAAGGTCGAGAACTCATAGCCGATCCCGCAGCCCGCCTTGAGCGTCAGGCCCGCCTCATGCACCTTGTTCAGGATATCGTCCATCGAATCGCGGATGGTGCCGGACACCGTGCAGTTGATGGTCGAGGTGGCGGGCTTGTGCTCGAGCGCGCCGGCATTCGACGTGACGCGGCCGGCCGGAATCGCACCATGGCGCAGCGCCCACAAAAACGACTCATACCACTTTTCGCGGCATTCCTCGGTCTCGACATCGGCGAGCGCGCGCGCGACGCGCTTATAGGTATCGTCCATCGAATTGTCGATCGGCGATCCATCCTTCGCGGTCAGACGGTATTTCTTATCCCAGATGTCGAAGGACGCTTCCTGGAAAGAGATATCGCCGACGTCTTTGGGCTGTATTTTGACCACGCTATTCATGGGTATTGAAGCCGCTCCCTTATAATTATCGCGCTAGAAACTGAACACAAATTGCGGTGATTCCGCGACGCTCAAGATTGATAACTGCATCAAGGCCGAAGGGGACTGTTCCGAATTGCCGACCACAACATATTGTGTGCGGACGATGAGGTTAAGTCGCGATGGCAATCACCGTCAAGACATTTTTCATAGTTTTTTTCACATAAAAAATTCATATATATCAATTACTTATAAATATGTCACGAGAAATTGCCTGATTACACCTCACGAGAGCCAGGTCAAGCGGAAAAACCCGCAATCGCAACATCTTGTGTTTGCACACCTTATCCACATTATGTCCCATTGACTTTGAACTGCGTCTCACTTTGAGGGACCTCGCGTCTCCCGCCGGCGCTTTCCAAGGTTTGCGTAGGTACCCGTTGAAATGCTCTGCCGCGACCCAACTCTTGGAGCAACGCGCGTGATTTGAATCTTGCGACCTGACATCCAGGTCTGCAGCAACACTTTATTATTGAGGAGTATTAGCAATGACCGTCGTACGTTATGAGCCCTGGGCACTCGTCAGCCGGCTCCAAAAAGATATCGATCGCTTGTTCGGCGCACCGTTGACCACGGCCGCGGACTCCGGCGCCTGGCTGCCGCCGGTGGACATTCATGAGGAAGCGAACCAGTTCGCGTTGCATGTGGATCTGCCGGGCGTGGATCCCAAAGCGGTGGAAATCACGGCCGAGCAGGGCGTGCTGACCATCCGCGGCAAGCGCGAGGAAGCGCACCGCGAGTCGCGCGAAGGCTATCGCCGCATCGAGCGCATTACGGGCGAGTTCCAGCGCCGCTTCAGCTTGCCGGAGTCGGCCGACACCCAGAACATCAAGGCGAAGTTCGTCAATGGTGTGCTGGAGGTGAGTATTCCCAAAGTGGCGCAAGTGCAGCCTCACCGGATCACGGTCGAAGCCGCCTAAGGGGACCGCCGAAGCGCGATCTTCCGTGTAATATCTATGGCGCCCCAGGCGATCTCAGGGCCGGACGGAAGCCCGTCCGGCCCTGAGCTTTCCGGGTATCATCGGGAAGGACCGCGCGAATGAATCTGCGTCTCAAACTTGCGGCAGCTGCGCTCGGCGCCGCCGTCATTATCTCGCCGGCGTTCATTGCTGCCGGACCTGCGCACTCCGCCGTGCCGGTGCCGGCCGCAGACGGCGCACCCATACCCTCGCTGGCGCCCATGGTGAGGCGCATTTCGCCCTCCGTGGTCAATATTGCCACGCGCGGCACCATCAAAGAGGAGCCCGGCCAGCGCAATCCGCTGCTGGACGATCCGTTTTTCCGCCGCTTCTTTGACGCCCCGCCCGACTCGAAGCCGCGCGAGCGCCAGTTCCAAAGCGCAGGCTCCGGCGTCATCGTCGATGCCAAGAACGGCTACATCATCACCAATCATCACGTGGTCGAGAACGCCAGCGAGATCACCATCACCTTGCTCGACAACCGTTCCTTTTCCGCGAAAATCATCGGCAGCGACGAAGGCGCGGACATTGCGGTTTTGCAGGCCAAGCAGCCGAATTTGATCGCCATGACGCTCGGGGATTCGACCCGGCTGGAAGTCGGAGACTATGTCGTCGCGATCGGCAATCCCTTCGGTCTCAAGCATACGGTGACGGCCGGCATCGTCAGCGCGCTGGGCCGCACCGGGATCAATCCTGACGGCTACGAAGACTTCATCCAAACCGACGCTTCGATCAACCCCGGCAATTCCGGCGGCGCATTGGTGAATTTGCGCGGGGAATTGGTCGGCATCAACTCCGCCATCCTGTCGCGCAGCGGCGGCAATATCGGGATCGGCTTCGCGATCCCGGTGAACATGGTCAAGGGCGTGATGGACCAGCTGATCAAGTACGGCCAGGTCAAGCGCGGCGTGCTCGGCGTCAACATCTACAATGTAACGCCGGATATCGCCAAGGAATTCGGGCTCACAGAATCGAGCGGCGCGCTGGTCGCGGGAGTGGCGCAGGGCTCGGCCGCCGAGCACGCGGGCGTCAAGACCGGCGACATCATCACGTCGATCAACGGCGTCACCATGAAGGACGCGGGCGAGCTGCGCAACACCATCGGCATGCTGCGCGTCGGCGACAAGGTCGAGATCGGCCTGCTGCGCGACGGCAAGCCGCGCAAGGTGACCGCTCTGATCGCGGAGCGCAGCGACCTCGAGACGGCCAATGCGGTGGAGATCCACAAGGGCCTGGAAGGCGCGGACTTGAGCGATGCACCCGACGGTGGCGGCGTTCTGGTGAAAGCCATTCAAGAAGGCAGCCCGGCGGCACAAAATGGGCTGCGCACCAACGATTTGATCGTCGCGGTGGGCCGAACGCCGGTTTCGAACACCAAGACGTTCAGGGAGGCGGCGAAGAGCGCCAACGTCCTCGTCCTCAACGTACGGCGCGGTTCCACCGTGCAGCTGCTTCAAGTTCGCTGACCCGATGCGCCCGCTCTCCCTGGCTGTGCTCGGCGGCACCGGATTCCTGGGGACTCGCTTGGTCGCCCGATTGATCAAGGACGGTCACCAGGTGACCGTCTTGTCGCGGGACCGGGAACAGCACAAACACCTGCTGGTGCTTCCAGGGCTGACGTTGGAAAACTGCGATGTGTACGACGCAGGGCAACTGAGTGAGCGCTTCCGCGGCAAGGACGTGGTGATCAATCTCGTCGGCATCCTCAACGAACGCGGTTTCGGCGGCGCCGGCTTTCGCCGCGCGCACACCGAGCTGACTCAGGGCGTCATACAGGCGGCCCGTTCCGCGGGAGTTACCAGGCTGCTGCAGGTATCCGCCCTGAAGGCGGCTGCCGACGCGCCAAGCTATTACTTGCGCTCCAAAGCCGACGCGGAACAGCTGATTCGCGAAGCTGGCGGTGCGCTCGACTGGACCATCTTCCGGCCCTCCGTGATGTTCGGCCCCGGCGATTCATTCCTGAATCGCTTCGCCGGTCTGCTTGGGGCGGTTCCTTTGATCTTTCCTCTGGCGAAACCGAATGCGCGCTTTCAGCCGGTGCTGGTCGACGATGTGATCGACGCCATGCTCGGTTCGCTGCACGGCGGCGCCTCCAGCCGTCAAACCTACGAACTCGGTGGCCCGCAGATTTACTCCCTGCGCGACATCGTCGGCCTGGTGGCGAAACTCACGGGCCGCCGTCGATGGATTGTCGGCCTGCCCGATTTCGCGGCGCGGCTGCAGGGGCTCGTCATGGACTTCGTGCCTGGGCGTCCGTTCTCCAGCGACAACTATCGCTCCTTGAGCGTCGACAGCGTCTGCTCCGAGGACGGCTTCGCCAGGCTTGGAATAAAGCCGCAATCCATGGCGGCGTCCGCGCGGCAGTATTTGGGCGCTTTCGAGGACAATGCGCGCCTGAGCCAGAACCGCGCGAGCGCCGGCCGCAGCAAAGCGGTTCGGCCTTAGCCAGGACCCGCGCCCCTTCATCCGATGCTTCGATTGCGCAAGCCCTATCTGCTCTTTCTCGGGGACGTGCAGGATAAGCTGACCGCCAAGACCGCGTTCGGCTTGAAGGACTGGTGTCCCGACGACGTCATGGGGGAATGGAGCCTGCCGGGCTGCCGCGTCACACTCGGGCTCCCGCGCCTGTCTCCGCAGGAGGCAGGGCGCCGCGGGGCCGGCTCCATCATCGTCGGCATTGCGCCGACCGGCGGCGCGCTGCCGCCTCATTGGCTCGCCGAGCTCAAGGCAGCGGCCGACGCCGGACTCGACGTCGTGAGCGGTCTGCACACGCGCCTCACCTCGATCGCGGAACTCGTTCAGGCCGCGGCCCGCCGCGCCGTTCGGCTGATCGACGTGCGGTACGGCGAGAAGACCTATGGCGCGGCAAGCGGCCGCAAACGCAGCGGCAAACGCCTGCTGACCGTCGGAACGGACTGCGCGCTCGGCAAGAAATATACGGCCTTGGCGCTCGCGCAGAACCTGCGGAAGCGCGGCGTTGCGGCCTCCTTTCGCGCGACCGGTCAGACCGGCATCATGATATCCGGAGAGGGCATCGCCATCGACGCGGTCATCGCCGATTTCATCGCGGGCGCCGCCGAACAGCTGTCTCCCGACAATGCCGCCGATCACTGGGATGTGATCGAGGGCCAGGGTTCGCTCTTCCATCCCGCGTATGCCGGAGTAACCCTCGGGCTGCTGCATGGGTCGCAGCCCGACCTCATCGTCTTGTGCCACGATCCGTCGCGCCGCACGATCGACGAATACCCGGATTTTCCGATTCCGGATCTCAAGACGGCCATCGACGATTATTTGCGCGCCGGCCGGCTGACCAATCCTGCGATCCGCTGCGTCGGCCTCAGCATCAATTCCTCCAGCCTCACCGATTCCGAGTGCGCCGCCTACTTCGGGCGCCTGAACCTGGAGCTGGGATTGCCGGTGTGCGATCCCGTACGCACCGGCGTGGACGTGCTCGCGGCCGCCGTGCTCGCGGCCGCCGTGCTCGCGACCTAGGGCAGCTTCTGGCGTGCTCGCGACCTAGAGCTCAAGGGTTGCCGCAGACTGCGGCATCGCGTTTCTCCTGATCGAGTTTCGCGAGTTGCCGGACTCGCGCGTAAAAGGCGTTAAGATCGCCGCCCGCCGCTTCGAGCTCGCGTTGGAAGCCCGGCACACAGGAATAATACGTGGCGATGGACGCCAGATTGGCATTGTTGAGCTCAGCGGCAAACCACGACTCGAACGGTGCATGGCCGCCCCAGTCCGCTTTGAGCTGCGCGAAGGACGTGGCCAGGGCCGCAAATGCCGCGCGCTTCTTGTCGCGCATCGGCTCCGGCGCCAAGCCGGCGGAATACACCGCGCGCAGCTCGGCGCGGGTCGCGCTCAACAGATCGATGACCTTGAGGTAGTGCTCCTGCTGCACCAGGCGCTTTGCCAAATCCGCATCGCGCCCTTGGCTCTGCAGCCAACGCCGCACCCCCTCTTCCTCGACGGTGGTCGCAAGCGCTTCATTGAACGAGGAATCGTTCGGCACGTACAGAAGCTGGTGCGTGAGTTCGTGAAATATGATGGCGGCAAGCTCGACATCGTTCCAGCCCATCATGGTGTTGAGCACCGGATCATTGAAATGACCGAGCGTGGAATACGCCGCAACACCGCCCACCGTGACGTCCAGACCTTGCGCCCGCAATCCGGCGGCGTAGTGCCGTGCCCGCTTTTCGTTGAAATAGCCGCGGTACGCGACGCAGCCGACGATGGGGTAGCACCACTCCTTGGCGTCGACGGAAAATTCCGCTGCGGCGACGACGTTCCACACCACATAGGGGCGGCCCAAGTCCGCGTAACTGCGGTAGCTGCCGTTGTCCGGCAGCCTTAAGCGGCGGCTGGCGAAATCCCGAATCGCCTGGACCTCCTCGAGCTGGCTGCGCAGGGCGGGAGGCGTCGACGGCAGGGCGATCACCCGCTCGATCGGCTCACGCTTGGACATGAGGTCGAGCTGCCCTTGCGCGCTCTGCAGTAGATAGCAGCCGCCGCTCAAAGCCGCGATCAGCGCGATCGCCGCGGCTGCGCGGATCAGCGGCTTTATGCTGGTAATATTCACGCATGCAAGTGTATCTGGTTGGTGGAGCGGTCCGGGACGCCTTGCTCGGCCTCGAGGTCAAGGAACGCGATTGGGTCGTTGTCGGCGGCACCCGCGAGGAGCTCTTGCGCGGCAACTATCGCGAAGTGGGCCGCGACTTCCCGGTGTTCCTGCATCCCGACACTCACGAGGAATATGCCCTGGCGCGGCTCGAGCGCAAGGTATCGCCCGGTTATCGCGGATTCGCGGTGGAATTCGGGCCCGAGGTCACGCTCGACGAAGATCTCGCCCGCCGCGACCTCACGATCAACGCGATTGCGCAGTCGGCCGGCGGTACCCTGGTCGACCCTTTCGGCGGCCAACGCGATCTCGACGCGCGCGTGCTGCGCCATGTGTCCGCCGCCTTTGTCGAAGACCCCGTGCGGGTGCTGCGTGTGGCGCGCTTCGCCGCGCGCTTCGCGCCGCTCGGCTTTCGGGTCGCCCCGGAGACGCTGGAGTTGATGCGCGCCATGGTGGCGCGGCGCGAGGTCGACGCGCTGGTGGCCGAGCGGGTCTGGCAGGAGACCGAAAAGGCGCTGCGCGAGCCCAAGGCGAGCGAATTCTTCAAGGTGCTGCGCGAATGCGGCGCGCTCAAGCCGATCTATCCCGAAATCGACGCGCTATTCGGCGTGCCGCAACCGGCGCAATGGCACCCGGAGATCGATTCCGGCCTACACACCTTGATGGTGCTCGACCAAGCCGCGTTGCTGAGCCCGCACCCGACGGTTCGCTTCGCCGCGCTGGTTCACGATCTCGGCAAGGGCACGACGCCGCGCGACGAGTGGCCGAGCCATCGGGGACACGAGGAGCGCAGCGTGGCGCTCATCGAGGCGCTGGCCGAGCGGCTGCGTCTGCCGGGCGAATATCGCGACCTGGCCGTCATTGTGGCGCGCTACCACGGCATCGTTCACCGCGCCTTCGAACTGCGGTCCAATACCATCCTTGAATTCTTGGAGCGCGCCGACGCGTTGCGCCGCCCGGAGCGGTTCGCGCAGGCGCTGCTCGCCTGCGAGGCGGACTCGCGCGGACGCACGGGACTGGAGAATACGCCCTACCCGCAGCGCGAGTACTTGGCCAAGGCCCGCGACACCGCGGCGGCGATCAAGCCCTCGCCCGAAGACATAGCTGCGTTTTCCGGAGCGAAGATCGCGGAGCGCCTGCATCAGCGGCGCGCCCGCGCCATTGCCGAACTGCGTGAGCACGCGGGCGTGCGCAACACTCCCGCTCAATGAGAGGGGTACCCATGAGAATGCGATGCGCTTCGGGATTGTGGTCTTTGGTGCCGGCAGCCGCGCTGATCGGTGCGGCGCAAGCCGGCACTGTGCTCGTCTCGGCGGCTGCCTATCCTGAGGGACCCCTGTGGCGCAGCGGGGAGCTGCTGTATGTGGAATACGCCGGACCCGGGATCAAGAGCTGGGACGGAAAGCGCGCCTCGTCCTATTGGAGCGGCGAGCATTGCGGCGCTTCCGGTCTGATCGCGTACCGGGGCGATCACATTCTGGTGGCGTGCTACGACGCGAACCAGATCGTCGAGCTCGACGAGAAAGGCAAGCAGATCCGCGCCATCGACCGGGACAGCGCGGGCAAGCCCTTCATCGGCCCGAATGATTTCACGGCGGATCGCGGCGGCGGAATCTATGTGTCCGCCTCCGGCGTGTATGACCTGAAAGCACCGATCAGCGGCGCAATTCTTTACCTGCCGGCGGGTACGGGCGGCCTCACCGAAGTGGCCAGCCTCATTCACTACTCGAACGGCCTGACGCTGTCCAAGGACGGCAAGCATCTATTGGTGGCGGAGATGCTGGCCGGCCGCATCCTGTCGTTTCCCATCCAAGCCGACGGCACCCTGGGGGCTCGCACGGTGTGGGCTCGAATGCGGGACCTCGCGGCGCCGACGGCCCGCGAAGACGCCTACAACGGCCCCGACGGCTTCAAGCTGGGTCCCGACGGCAATTACTACATCGCGCAGAACGGCTCGGGACGCGTGCTCGTGGTGGACGATGACAAGAAGCTGGTGCGCATCATCAGCGTGCCCACGCCCTATGTCACCAATGTGAACTTCGGCGCCGACGGAGTGAACACGCTGTACATCACGGGCGTATTCGACCCGTGGAAGGCGCCGTTCCCTGGCGCCGTGTATCGGTGGACGAAATGATAAGGCCAGACGCGGCGTGGGCCGGCGTCAGAACTTGTAGCTGAATCTGACCCCTCCGGTCCGCGGGCGATTGATGGTCTGGGCGGTGACGAATTGGTTGCCGTTCTCGAATAGATTCGCGCGCGTATCCGTCAGGTTCTGCATGTACAGCGTGGCCACCCAGGCGTCCTTCTCCGCGCCCAACGATGCGTCGTAGGTCGTGAACCCCGCTTGGTCGTAGGTTTGAATATTGCCGGTGGCCGAATAAGAATGCGCCTGGTGGGTGCCGCCGATCTGGGTAAAGGCCTTGTAGTCGCCGAGCACCATCTCGTAGCGTGCGCGCAGACTGGCCTGGAAGGGCGGCGACTGAGCCAGCGGGCTGTTCAGAGTCCCGAAAGGACTGCCTCCATAGTTATTTTG
>Ga0209656_10001013_pt1 | contig 18121 bp, 15 predicted proteins | sample BogFormECP12_OM2_FD_188239 | JGI IMG/M metagenome (GOLD analysis project Ga0209656, IMG submission 188239) | Bog forest soil microbial communities from Calvert Island, British Columbia, Canada - ECP12_OM2 (SPAdes) (version 2) | ecosystem: Environmental > Aquatic > Freshwater > Wetlands > Bog ... | reverse complement strand
TACCATCAACATTGAAGCCGAGGGAGACAAGACCAAGATCCAGATCACCACTGTGACCCGCAAGCCAGTGGCGAACTCCTCCTCGAATTGAAGTAAGTAAGGCCTCATGGCAGAAAAACTGGTAGAACTCGCCGCGGCGGCACGATCAAAATCTGCGCAGGTGGACGCCGTGGGTCTTGCGGAAGCTCTGGGTCGACGGATCAGCGGCGAAGTCCGCTTTGACCGCGGCAGCCGCGCACTCTACGCGACCGATGGCTCCAACTACCGCCAGGTTCCTATCGGAGTCGTGCTCCCTCGCGATGCCGACGAAGTTCTTGCCGCTGTCGAACTGTGCCGTGAGTTCGGGGCGCCGCTGCTGTGCCGGGGCGGCGGCACGTCTCTTGCAGGGCAGTGTTGCAACGTTGCCGTCATCCTCGACTTCTCGAGGTACATGGCGAGGATTCTCGAAATCGATCCTGCCCGCCGCATTGCCCGGGTTCAGCCCGGAGTCGTGCTCGACAATCTTCGCGTAGCCGCCGAAAAGCATCATCTTACCTTCGCGCCCGATCCTGCTACGCACGATCGCTGCACTCTCGGCGGCATGATCGGCAACAACTCCTGCGGCGTGCATTCCGTCATGGCCGGAAAGACGGACGACAACATCGAAGAGCTGGAAATCCTTACCTACGATGGCGTGCGCATGAAAGTTGGCGCGACGCCCAGTGTGGAAATCGAACAAATTGTTCAGCAAGGCGGACGGCGCGGCGAGATCTACGCCAAACTGCAAACCATTGCTGCGACGTATGGCGATCTGGTGCGGCAGCGATTTCCTAACATCCCGCGCCGCGTCTCCGGCTACAACCTAAATCACCTTCTGCCAGAGAACGGCTTCCACATCGCGCGTGCCCTCGTCGGCTCCGAGGGCACCTGCGTTACTACGCTTGAGGCGACTTGTCGGCTGGTCGAGAGTCCTCCGGAGCGCATGCTGCTGATGGTTGCTTATCCTGATATTTATCAGTGCGCCGATCACGTGCCCGAAATCATGGAGCACAAGCCAATCGGCCTCGAAGGCTTCGACGATCTTCTCGTGGGCTACACGCGGATTAAGGGCATCAACTCCGAAGGACTCGCGCTTCTCCCCGAAGGCGGGGGTTGGCTGATGGTCGAATTCGGAGCACAAACCGCACTGGAGGCCGAGTCTCAGGCGCGCACCTTGATGCAGTCACTCGGCCGGGGCGCGAGTCCTCCCAGCCTGCGGCTGTACACCGACAAGCAGCAAGCGAAACGTGTGTGGGAGGTGCGCGAGTCGAGCCTCGGTGTCACATCCCATGTGCCCGGCGAACCGCTGAACTGGGAAGGCTGGGAGGACTCCGCAGTCGCGCCTGAAAAGCTTGGCAGTTATCTTCGTAATCTCCGCAAGATGTTTGCCGCGTACGGTTATAAAGGCTCGCTCTACGGCCACTTCGGCCACGGCTGCGTCCACACGCGGATTAATTTCGATCTGCAATCGAAAGAGGGCATTGTCAAGTTCCGCAAATTCATGGAAGAGGCGGCCGATCTCGTCGTGAGCTACGGTGGCTCAATCTCCGGCGAGCATGGGGACGGTCAATCCCGTGGCGAATTGCTTCCGAAAATGTTCGGCCCCGAACTCGTTCAAGCCTTTCGCGAGTTCAAGTCAGCATGGGATCCGGCGTGGAAGATGAATCCGGGCAAGCTGATCGATCCCAACAAGCTGGACGAAAATCTTCGCCTCGGCGCGGATTACGCTCCCTGGGAACCGAAGACCCGATTCCAATTTCTCGCCGACCACGGCAGCCTAGCTGAGGCGACGCTGCGGTGTGTTGGCGTCGGGAAATGTCGTCGCGAAGAAGGTGGGTTGATGTGCCCCAGCTATCGCGCCACGCATGACGAAGAACACTCCACACGCGGCCGGGCTCACCTGCTGTGGGAGATGACTCAGGGCGAAGTGATTCGCGACGGGTGGCGCAGCGAAGAGGTCAAAGAGTCGCTCGATCTCTGCCTTGCCTGCAAAGGATGCAAAAGCGATTGCCCGGTCGGGGTCGACGTGGCCACCTATAAGTCCGAGTTTCTTTCTCATTATTATGAAGGCCGCATGCGCCCGCGGAGTGCATACGCCTTTGGCAATATCGACTTGTGGGCGCGCGTGGCATCGCATGTGGCCGGGATGGTCAATCTGACCACGCAACTTCCGTTGCTACGAGATATTGCAAAGCTGGTTGCCGGAATCCCTACGCAGCGCTCCATTCCGGCTTTCGCTCCGAAAACTTTCAAGAACTGGTTTTACCGCCGCCCGCCGCAGCGCAATGCAGACGCTTCGCGCGTACTCCTTTGGCCCGATACCTTCAATAATTATTTTCAGCCTGCTACGGCGAAGGCGGCCGTGGATGTCCTAGAGAGCGCCGGCTTCCGCGTCATTGTGCCAAGGGCTAACTTATGCTGCGGACGCCCGCTCTACGACCATGGCATGCTCGACCGTGCCCAGGCCCTTCTGCTCCAGATCCTCGACGAACTCTCGCCTGAGATCGAAGCCGGTGTTCCGATCGTCGGCCTCGAACCGAGTTGTGTTGGCGTCTTTCGCGACGAACTCGTCAACCTGTTTCCCCATGACGAGCGGGCCCAAGCCCTGTCGCGTCAGACTTTTCTTCTCAGTGAATTCCTCGAAACTCACACCCCGCGTGTCCCATTGCCCCGCCTTGATCGCAAGGCCATCCTTCACGGTCACTGCCATCATAAATCTCTGATGAAGATGACCGCCGAAGAGGCCGTTCTGCGGAGGTTGGGCGTCGACTTCCACAGCCCGGCTGCAGGTTGCTGCGGCATGGCTGGCTCCTTTGGCTTCGAGGCCGACAAATACGAGATGTCCATGGTGATTGGCGAACTCGAATTGCTCCCAGCCGTCCGCCAGGCTCCGCCGGACTGGCTGATCATCGCTGATGGCTTCAGTTGCCGCGAGCAGATCGCACAGGGCACACCCCGTCACGCTCTTCACTTGGCAGAAGTCCTGCAAATGGCGCTTCACGGGTCGGATGCTAAGGGGTCTCATCCCTATCCTGAGTCTGCCCGGGCTCGGTGTCACGAGAGGGAGGTATTTCGATCTATGAAGCGCGCCGGATTGGGCTTGGCGGTCCTTGCGGCGGGCGGAGCCCTGCTCTGGAAGTTGTCCAGAAGTCGCTGATTCCACAATGGTTAGTGTATTTAATAACTCCCGGCTAACTCCGACCCCTCGCCAGATTGCTCCTATTCTGGGACAATAGAGTTCTCGCGGGTTCTACAACCAGCCGAGTTCTAGTGCGACTCCCCGATGAGTCGTGGCAATCGCCGGTACCAGTCATGGATCGTGAAACCACAATCACCGCGCCAGCCGTCGGCAAGGTTCCTGCCGAGGCTCTGCCCACCCTGGTCGCCGTCAAACCCAGCGATGCGCCCCTGTGTGGCTCGGTTTTGGTCCTGATCCAATTCGACGTCTGCGAGGAGATTCGCCTCGACGAGCTACGTCGCATTCTGGGCGCGCGTACCGTCGACACCAGCTTTAAGCACATGGCTCCCGGATACGTGCGCTTCCAGCGTCCTCCAGTAGAGGAAGCGCTTGAGCCATTAGTTCTCGAAAGCGGCGAGCGGCTGCAAGGCGAAATTAAGTATTTCGACTACGGCGTGGTTAGCGTGGTCTTCGAGCTGCCCTTTTCAGGTGACTGGGACAAGCTGGTCCAACTTTCCAGCCGGTGGGTTTGGGATACCAACTTCGAGAGTCTCGCCACTCGGATCGTCAAGCAGAAACTGGAGCGCGCTGCTCCCGCGCTGGTCAAGCCTTATACCACCGAGTGGCTGAAGGAAGACTATTTCATCTTCCACTTGCGCGAGATCGCTGGCTCGCCCTCCGCCCTGGACCTTCTCACCGTGCAAGGCGACTACATTTCCCAAGTCGTCCGCGGCGAGACTCAGCCGCTTTCCGATGGCGAGCGCCAGGAGATTCTTCAGTCACGAATTTCCTACTATCCCAATGACCTCGCCGTCATCGGATGGAACGCCGCCTTCATTTACGACACTCCCTCCGGCGCCGAGACCGCCATCCAGCTTCTGCAGTACGCCAACTCACAGCTGCTCGAGTTCCGTCACTACGACGACCTGCTCACCAAACAACTCGAAGACGTTTACGACTTTCTCGAGCGCGGAGGCCGCGGCCTCTGGTCGCGCTGGCGTACTGCCCGCGCCGCGTCGAAACTGCACACCGTTTTGCTTGACGTGAGCGAGTTGACCGAGCGCGCCGATAACGCCATCAAGTTCCTCAGCGACATGTTTTCCGCCCGCCTCTACAAACTGGCCGCGTCCAAGGTCGGTGTGCCCGACTACAAGGACCTTGTGCAGCAAAAACTGCAAACTGCCGAAGAGCTTTACCGCTTCATGGTGGACGAATTCAACCAAAGTCGCGCTTTCATCCTAGAATTAATGGTGGTCGTTATTCTGATCATCGAACTGGTCTACTTCTTCCGCGGCAAACCGATCTAAGGTTCACACTTCCGGGCCTGTTCCCCATTCGGGCAGGTGACTGGCTTGTATCGCGGGATTCTTCTGCAGTGTAGAACCGTAGGCAACGCAACCGGTCAACAGAAGCAGGCATCCGAGCCCGCAGACTCCCGCCCATCCAAAGTGCTGCCATAGCACCGATCCCGCATACGAGCCCAGTGCTCCAGCGCTGAAATAGCAAACCATGTAGACCATATTCAGCCGGCTTCGCGCCTCCGGCAACAGTGCATAAATTCTCGTCTGATTCGAAACGTGCCCCGCCTGTACGCCAATGTCGAGCAGCACCACTCCCACGATCAGCCCGGGCATGTGCCTTCCGAATAAATACAAGACCACGAAGGAAACCAGCGTCACGATCAGCGAGACGAGCACATTCCTTCTCGCCCCGTAGCGATCGGCCATGCGCCCGATAAAAGGCGCGCAAACCGCTCCCGCAGCGCCCACCAGCCCGAAAAGCCCAGCCACGCCGCTTCCATAGTGATAGGGCGGTGTCTGTAGAAAGAATACGAGCGTCGTCCAGAAGGCGCTGAAGGAGCAAAAGAAGATCGCGCCCAGTGTAGTCGCCTCTCGCAATACCGGCTGCTCGCGGATCAGAGCGAAAGTCGACCGAATCAGCTTCAGCCACGTAAGTTGCAGCTCGGGTTGGCTCTCGGGCAGGCCTGTGCGGATTGCGACTGCCAGCACCAGCATCAGCCCAGAAGCCAGCCAATAAATCGCGCGCCATCCCACCCACGCGCCCAACAGGCCGCTGAAGGTCCGCGCCAGCAGGATGCCAAACAACAACCCGCCGAGTATGGCTCCAATTGTAGCTCCCCGGCGTGTGGCAGACGCGAGATGCGTTGCGAAAGGAACGATGACATGAACGGTCGCCGTCGTAATCCCGATGCCCAGGCTCGCCAGAGCCAGCCAGGCGAAATTCTGCGCGCTCGCCATCGCCGCCAGGCAGACGGATTCAGCCACGAGCAAACGCACGATCAGCCGCCGCCGCTCCTTGGTGTCGCCCAGCGGAACAAAAAGCAGCATCCCCAGCGCCGCGCCAAACTGCGTCAGCATGGCGACTGTTCCCACCTGTGGCACGGAGATGCGAAACGTCGCCGCGATCGTCGCCAGCAGCGGCTGGATGTAATAAATGTTAGCCACAATGGCGCCCACGCTGAACGCCATTAACCACACGTGCGCCGGTCTTATGTCTTGCTCCGCTGAAGCTTGTTGAGGTTGGTGATCCAAATTAATCTCGGCCACAGAATTAAGATGCTACCGGCCCCTGATAGAATTCAGCAATTCCACGAATGCGCGGACTGACAGATAAACGAGTCCTCGTCACCGGAGGCGCCAGCGGAATTGGCGCGGCGACAGCAGCACGCTTTTTGGAGGAAGGTGCGCGCGTTTGCATTCTCGATCGCGATGCCAAAGCGTGCGCGGCAATTCGCCACCAACTGCCGGGAATCTCCGAGGCCATCATTGCCGACGTCACCGACCTCATGCAGGTCGAAGCCGCGCTGGCTGATGCAGTACGCGTGATGGATGGAGTTGATGTACTGATCAACAACGCCGGTATCAGCATCCGCCACAAGTTCCTCGACATCACTCCGGAAGAATGGGAGAGAGTAATCTCGGTAAACCTCACTGGCGTGTTTTACGTCGCACAAACTACAGCGCGCTACATGATGGAACGTTTTTCGGCGGAGCAGGGCAGCGGAGTGATTCTGCAAACTGCCTCAACCAACGGCATCATGGGCTATCCGTATTATGCCGACTACAACGCCACCAAGGCCGCGGTGATCGAGTTGACGCGCTCTATGGCGCTCGAACTTGCGCCGAAAGTTCGTGTCTGCGCCGTGGCTCCGGGATATGTGCTTACGCCCATGCAGCGGGCCGAGTACACCGACGCGATGCTCGAAGAAGTGAACCGGAAAATTCCGCTCGGCCGCCACGCCCAGCCGGAAGAAATCGCAGCGCTATTCGCCTATCTGGCATCCGACGATGCGGCCTACGCCACCGGGCACGTCTACACCTTGGACGGCGGCGAAATCGTGGGAGGTCTGGCCAGCCGGTGAGCACCACGGTTTTTGTAGGCGGGGGCCGCATCGCAAGCGCGCTGGTCGCGGGACTGCGGCGTGCTGGGCACCAGGGGGCAATCTTGGTTCACGATCGTAACCCTGAGAAGCTACGAGCACTGAATCGCGATTTTTCGGTTGCGGTCGAGCCTGATCTCCAGTCCGCAGTTGCAATAGCGGACATGCTTATCCTGGCCGTGCGGCCGCTGGCGGTTGCGGAGACTGTCGATGCCATGGCTCGCTTCGCTGGCGCCTCGAAGCTACTGGCGGTCAGCGTGGCAGCCGGGATTCCGCTCAAGAAATTGCGCCGGCGCGGCTCGCGGATTCGCTGGGCGCGTGCTTTGCCGAGCCCGATCTGCCGCATCGGACGGGGTCTGACGGCGGTGACGTTCGCTCGCAACCTGACCCGCCCGGACCGCAAACGAGTGCACAAATTCTTTGAGCAAGTTGGCCCGGTGCTGGAAATGCCGGAGAGTCGCATGGACGCTTTCAATGCGGCTTACTCGCCGGCCCATGGCTATCACGCTCTGGAAATCCTGGCAAAAGCCGCGCAGGCTAACGGATTGGACGCGAAGATGGCTCTGACGGCCGGAGCGCACGCGTTAGCGGATGCAATTTTTTATTGGAGAGAGAGCGGACAGAAACTTTCTGACCTCCTGCACGAAGCGGCGACTCCCGGCGGGACTTCGGCCGCGACGCTGGCAGCCATGGATGCAGCCGGCTACAGCAAGGTAATCGAGCGAGGTCTTACAGCCGGCATCCGGCAAGCGCGGGCAAACGCGCGCCGCTGATTTCTGCCGCTACTTCATCCATCTCGCGCCCAGTCGCGCCAGACGTACTAGATGGTAGAGAGGGAACAGCGGCTTAGGAAGCTGAATCGTGTCCCACTCTCCCGGGCCGGGAGTGAACGTGAGCCGCGTCAGAAATCGCAGACGATCGAGCTGGCGTTCGCGTAGCCGCATCATCAGGCGAAAGTATTCGATCTTGTGTTCCTCGTAGCAAACTCCTTCAGCGATGGAGATCGCAATCTTTTCGGTGAACGCATGCGCTATTTTGTCCGTCGCGGCTGCGTCTCTGATCGGCACCGGAATCGGTGTTGCCAAGAAGCGATTCGCCAGCAGCACCGTGATGTGAAGAACGCGCTCAATACCCAGGTGATGAGCTTGGACTTTTATCCAATCCCAATTCAGGCTGTCCCGCTTCAGAACCTGCGCGATGTCCCAAAGCCAGATTAGCCGCCCCCAGACGTGTTTGGCGGCGTGCACGGACAGCACGAGCAACAGATCTTCCGACGAAGGCGTCTTCATGCCTCGGCCTGCGATAGTTGCATTTACAGCGCGCTCGAACAACCCGTCCATGTCAAAATCGACGGCATAGAAGCGGGGCTGCAGCGCCCATTGCAACTCCAGAAGATTCTTACCCGCGGGACTGTCGAAGGTGCATTCATATCCCGAAGCAAGGTACGCGGCTTCGGCATTCTCGGGAATCGGCAAGCGCGGCGTATATCCGAGCTCACGAACTGCGCTCTTGATCCGGGCCACGTCTTGCTCACGCACAAATAGATCCATGTCACCAGACTGACGCATCGCCATGTCACCATAGTAAGTCTCCGACAGGACGACGCCCTTATAGGGAACGACGTCGATGCGAAGCGAATCGAGGCACTCCAGAATACGGATCAATTCGCGCGCCAGGAAAAGGGATTTATGGATATTCCTCTCGTATCTCTGGCGCAGAGATGCGAACACAGCAGACGGAACGACGTTGGCCAGAGGTTCGAGGTTGTGGTAGAGAAGCGAAGATGTGCCGTGATGATCGGCGAGGAGAAGGACGGTGTCCCAATCCAGCCGCGAATCGAGAAGAGGTCGAATACCGTCGAGATCGCGGCGCACATCCGGAGAACTTGCGGCCAGTAGGAGATTCCATTCGGGAACGACGGGGGCAGTTGGTGCGGGCGGGGTCACGGATTTCAAGCCATCTTAGCAGGTGACGCGGCATGCCCGATTCAAACGACATGACGCGGCGCGCCCGTAGTGGCCGAATTATGTGAAACTAGGAGTTACTTTTGTCACCTTCATTCGCTCATTCTTCGAAGTCGCATCGTGCCATTCTGTCAAACTAGTGTGTTAGCGCATAGTGAATGGTGTAATGGAAATACTCACGCCTAAAGCGACCAGGCAAAGCACGCGACTGCGCGTGCAGGTTCTCCTGACGGTGACCAGTCTCGACCGCGTCCATCCGTTTTCCGCAAAGTGTGTTGCTCTGGTGGTAAGCGCGCAGGGCTGCGGATTGAACGCTCCGCAGGCGTTGCCTCTTGAAACTCCTGTGTTGTTGAGTGATCTGCCCGGAGGTGGAAGCGCGTCGGGCCGTGTCGCCAGCTGCCTGCCGTTGGGGAAGGATGGAAAGCAGTTTCTCATCGGAGTGGCACTCTATAACCACGGGAATGTGTGGGGAATCGCCGATCCACCGGAGGATTGGAATTGCGCCTCTACTGCGCCGTCCGCTTCGCTGAGTGTGACGAAGAACGCTGCGCCCAAGAGCAAGGATAAGGACGTTTGGCCTTACAATCTCTTCTCCGGTCACACCGAGACGAATTCCGGAAGAAAATAAGTTGTTCGCCAAGCCGGCCGAAACTCTGAAGCCGGAAAAATCGAAAACTTTAGCATTCGCGTGACGCCAACGGGTATCCGGCTTCTCCTTCTTTCGTAACCTCGTGACGTGACCGACGAGGTGGCATAATTCATGCACGATGTCGTCCACGCCAGAACCAGCGCTAGAGAATTCGCCGTCCAAGGCGGCAAGCGTTACGCCGCGCCCGTTTCGCGTAAAGCTTCGAGGATCCATTCTCGCGCTCATTCAGCTGCCGAACCGGCGCCAGGTGCGAGGCAAGCTACATCAGATCTCGACTACCGGTGGACTGCTGAATGTTGAGGCGCCTCTCGATGAAAAGCTAAAGGTGGAGTTGATCTTCCATCTCGGCGAAACCACGATCCGCGAGAAGGTCGAGATGCTATTTCCCATGTGGGCCACGCAAGGATGGTTGCAGCCTTTCCGGTTCGTTGACATGGCGGAAGCGAACAAGAACGTTCTCGAAACAAATCTTAAGGCATTCGTGCGGCAGACGCGTGAGACCTCCTAAGCGTCTGTAGAAGCCGCACTGCTCCTCACAACGCTTGCAGGCGTTGGCAAGTTTTCTGCAAGGCGGCCACGTCGATATAATTCAGGTGATGGCTTCTGTTCTCCATGTTCCGGCGCAAAGCGCGATCCGGCGGGTCCGACAGATCCAAGCCATTACTATCGTTTGGATGACCGTCGAGGCGGGGGTGTCGCTGTCGGCAGCGTGGAGAGCTCACAGCCCTGCGCTTGTAGCCTTCGGCGGCGATAGTGCCATCGAACTCCTTTCTGCGGCTACCGTCCTGTGGCGATTCCGCTCTCGCGACTTGCAGGAGCGGGCCGAGAAGAATGCGTCCTACCTTACTGGAGCGCTGTTGTTTATGCTGGCCGCCTTTGTCGTCGCGGCGTCTGCGATGGCCATGCTGGGATACAGTGAACCCAAACCGAGCTACCTGGGCATCGGGATTCTGATGGCCGCGATTGCAATCATGCCGTGGCTTGCATGGGAGAAGCGAAAACTGTCGGAAGTCACAGGCAGCACCGCCCTCAAGGCGGATGCCACGGAATCGGCATTATGCGCGTATCTCTCGCTGGTTACTCTGGCTGGGATGGCGGTGAACGCGATCTGGCATCTTGCTTGGGCTGATCCGGTTACAGCTTTAGCGGTTACTCCCCTTATCGTGATTGAAGGCCGCAAAACAGTCCGTGGAAACCCATGCGGCTGTTGCTGAACGGTTTCCAGCCCACAGAGATGTTCGCGTGCACGACTTCCATCCTCGAATGAAGCGATTCAGGAGGCAGCGAAAACAATCGCCGCCTCCCTTACCCGTCAGAAGTGGAACCCGAGTTCCGCCGTCAGCGCACGCGGAGTTACATAATGTGTGCCGCTGAACGTGGAGAGGAAGTTGTAGAGCGCATAGTTGTTTGCCAGGTTGATAACGGTCAATTGCGCGCTCCATTTGTACTTGTCGCCGTGGAAGAGGTTGTCGTGGCCAATCGATAGATCGAAGAGGCTCCGCGATGCGATACGTGGTGGTTTGTGATCGTCGTTTTCAGTGTTCGGCGCTGGCACTTTTATGAGCGCAGAGGTGAACGCGGATGCGGGGCAATTAAACGGCAAGGGCGACGTCGGGGTCGCGCGTACGCCGTTGCAAGTAAACCCGGCCTCGGATTCCTGATCGGCAGAAAGCGGAATCTCGCCCACGTTGGCAGCGCCCATGCTTATGTTATTCACGCCACCGAGAACGACCGATCCTGGGCAATCGTTGTAGGGGACATTTGTCCCGAAGCACGGCGTCGCTCCAGCGACCAGTCCGCTGTCGTAACGCCAGTTGAAGCCGAGCCACGGGCCGCGCTTCCAGGGCTGATATTGCAGGTGGGTCGTCTGGTTGAACTTCTCATCGTGGTCAATGCGGAAGGGCAATCCGGCAGCGGTCGCCACCGTCGAGCCCGCTCCGCCAATCTGCGGTTGGAAAAAGCGCGCCGCCACGCTAGAGAAGACCATAAGGGCCGAGAAGCCATGGATTTCAGGCACGCTCAGGCGGCCTGCATATCCAGGAATTTTCGAATTGTGCCATTCAATCGGGAAAGTGATGGGAGTGTTGCCGAGCACGCTGAAGTCGTAGCCATTATGCGTGTACTTGGAGATCCATTCCCCCGAAAAGACGAGATACTTTCCGAAGGCCTGTTCGATGCCGGCATGGAATTCATTGCGAAAGCCGGGATTCAGTGCTCCGCTTGCTCCGGGAGTGCAAAGGAGGAGCGGCGCTAAGATGGCGTTGCTGCATCCCGTGCTGGAAAGTATGAGGTTCTCATTGAAAGGAGATTCCAGCGTACGTGCGTACGAGACCCGAAGAATCGTATTGGTCTTCTTGACGTTGTAGGCGACCCCTACTCGAGGCTCGGCCTGCCGGGCCACGGTCAGACCGTTATACAAGTCACCACGCAAGCCGAGGTTCAAAGACCAGTTTCCTTTGGTGATCACGTCCCGCACGTAGAGGGCAGTCTCCTTCACGTCAGTGTGGCCATGGAAGACGTACGGGATTCCGCCACGGGTCAAATCGTAAGGAGCCAGAATGGGGTTGTAGTAAGGGTAAAGGGCTGAGCCGGGGGCATTGGGGTTGGAAGCGTTGTTCTGCTGGTCGGCGCCGGTATTACCCGGGCAATGCGCGGCAGTGAGCCCGGGAACTGCAACATATAGGAATGGGTTCACTGGACTCGTCGCCACGGCGGTGATGCAGGGCGCGTTGTAAGTGGGATCGACGATCCCAAGAGTGTCGTTTTCGTTGAGAAACGTCTGTTCGTAAGTGACTCCAGCCTTGATCTGGTTGATCCCTCTTACGTAGGAAAGATCCGATCGAATTCCCGTGTTGGTGAGGGTGCGGTTCTGACTTACGGACTGTCGCTGGAGGCTCGGCGGTCCAAGGTCGGCGAAGGGATCGTTGCTGGGGTAGTAGTTGTAATCGTCGCGGCGAACGAATGTTCCCAGGGTGACTACCGCGTGGGTATTCAATACATGCGTCCACGAAGGGGCAATGTTGAATGTGCCAATTTTGGAACGTTGGTCGGTTGGTCCGACGATGTTTCCATTCGGATCCCTGCCATTGAAGGCGGCCATTTGCGGTTCAATCCCGCTCAGTCCACTCCAGGGGGTGGCGTTTTCCGCGTCGAGAGAATTCGGAGTTTGGAACCAGCTCCGGCTATACCCGAAGTTCAGGTGAATCGAGTCCGCCGACGAGAGCTGATAGTCTACGCGGTCGAATAGATTTTCTTCGTTGCCCTTGTCGTGCAACACGGTGAATTCTGGTGGATCGAGAAACCGGCCCGTGTTCAAACCGCTTGCCGAGATGAAATTTCCCCAGTTCTTGCCCCCGTAAGCGAGCTCGGCCGCTACGTTGGAGCTTCCAAACGAGCCGTAGGAAGCAGTTACGCTGCCGTGGGGTGTCGTGACGCCCTGGCCCGAACGCGTGGTGGCAACGATCACAACGCTGGTCTTCCCCCCGTATTCAGCTGGCGGTGCGCCGGATATGACTTCTAACGATTGCACCGAGTCGAGCGGGATCTGATTCGAGAAGACCTTGCTTTGCTGATCCGTAATCGGCTGGCCGTCCACGGAAAACGAATTCTCCGCGTGGTCTCCGAGACCATGGAAGAGGCCATTGGAATCGGCGGCAATTCCCGGCGTCGTCTGCGTGACCGCCGCACTCACTGCGGATGTTCCACTCTCCAGCGGCATCTTGATTAACGAATTCCTGTCGATATCGGAGTGGAAGGTGGAATCGTTTTCTACCAGGTCTCCTGCGGCCTCGACCGTTACCGTTGTGGTGGAGCTCGAGACTTGAAGATTGATCTTAAGGTTAACTGGGACGACAGATCGAACGTCTACGTCCTGAGCGGTTTTCGCGAACCCTCCCGCCGTTATCGTCATGTGATAAGGGTTGAAGGGTACGTTCGGAATGCTGAAATTCCCAGACGTGTCGGTAGTGGTTGAATGGTCGAAATGGCTCACCGGGTTGTGAACTTCGACGGTTGCGCCGGACACGACCGCGCCGGTTGGATCGAGGACGGTGCCATTGATGGTGCCGGAATTTCCGCCCGACTGCGCGAAAACACTAAAGCCAGAGGCCAAAAAGAAAACTAGGACAGAAGCCGCGAGAAGCGACTTCATATAAGAAGACTGCATGATTCCTCCGTAAGATTCGGTCTAAAAGATCATAGGAACGGTTCCTGGAAAACGAACCGGGCCGGTACTTCGGATGAAAATCTGATCTTTAGACGGCAGGAGGTGGGCGGACGGATAACGCGAAAGCTACCAGGCGTTGCTTGGCGGAACTAGGCTGAGGACGGAACGGGAGCACGCGGCGGAAGACGGGCTTGGGTGTGGGTGAAGCGGTTGCTGGCGCTGCGGATTGTGCAGCAACGCAAACTTGGCAGGTGGTGGACTCATCCTGACTCGAGTGGTGATGCACGGCAAATGCGAATGCTGACCATAGTGTCAACAGCAGCGAAAGCCACGCAACTCGTTTCAAGCTTGACCGCATGGTACCCCAGAGTCCTGTGATCGAATTTACAACGAAACTCCAAATGGCGCAATGAACGCAAGTGCGTTGGATGCTCGGCCGTTGTCGAGAGCAACACTATTTCTTACAGCTTATTTCCGTAGGCTCAAATTCTTGCATGTTGCGGCGCCGGGGGCAACCGCGCGAGACATTAGAGTTCATTCTGTCTTGCGTGGTATTGCCGGCTACCGTTGTGTACGCAGGGATTGTGTTAGCTTAGAACAATTGGGCCCGTAGCTCAGCGGTTAGAGCAGTGGACTCATAATCCATTGGTCCAAGGTTCAAATCCTTGCGGGCCCACCAAGATTGTTTCTACAGCCTCATCAGCTTCTGCAAGACTCAGGGACGACCGGCGTTTGCCGAGAACTTACTCACGATGGGACAATACCGAATGCACAAATCCTTCACCACAGCAGTAAACATATTGGCGGCGGGGATGTTGCTGCTGGGGCACGCCCTGGCGCAGCAGACTCCGGCGGCAACGAGTCAATCGACCACTCCATCCACCAAAGCTCAGACTCCCACAACCAAGCGGCCGTCCACGACGGCGAAGAGCGCGGCTCCCTTGGCTCTGAAAACGCCGAAAGATAAATTCAGCTACTCCTTGGGAATGAAGATGGGAGAGAACCTTAAGAAGCAGTCTGTTCCCGTCGATCCAGCGATTCTGGAGCGCGGATTGAAAGATGGCTTGGCAGGCGGCAAGACCTTGCTGACCGACGATGAAGCACAGGCCGCGATTGCAGAAGTACAGAACGACATGCGTAAGAAGCAGCAGGAGAAGATGCAGGAGATTGGCGCGGCGAACAAGAAAGAAGGCGCAGATTATCTGGCCACAAACAAAACGAAAGAAGGCGTGGTCACGCTTCCGAGTGGGCTCGAATACAAGGTCGTGAAGGAAGGTACAGGACCGAAGCCCACGGCGGGCGACACAGTGGTGTGCAACTATCGCGGTACGCTGATCAACGGTACGGAGTTCGACAGTTCCTCGAAGCACGGTGGACCCGCGACGTTTCCTGTCAGTGGCGTGATCAAAGGCTGGACCGAGGCGCTGCAGCTCATGCCGGTAGGATCGAAATGGCAACTGTTCGTTCCGTCGGACCTTGCTTACGGCGATCGTGGTGCGGGCGCGGACATTGGCCCTGACACTACGCTCATTTTCGATGTGGAATTGCTCTCCATCCAGGATAAGAGTAAGGAGAAGGCACCAGAGCCTACGAAGGGTCCAGACCAGAAATAGGTTGCGATCGAGACAGATTAGTGGCGAGAGCGGAGGCGCGGAAAGCGTCTCCGCCATTTTTTTGTGGCAGGGAAAATCTGTTCTATGCTCGATTAACCACTTTGGGGCACGCGGGCTTCGAATTGTTGACAGGCCGAATGTGGCGAGAGTAGCGTGGCCTGAGATCAGGGGAAAGCCCTCTCAACCCTTAACTGAGGAGCCTCAAACCATGTTGTGCAGACTTCTGTGCACCGCGGCCATTGTGTGTCTTGCAGTGAATTCGAGCCTAGCGCAAGACCCGACCAAAGTAGAACCCAAGCATTACAAGCTTTTGTTTGAAAACGAACGCGTGCAGGTAGTAAGTGTGCACTATGGTCCGCACGAAAAGTCAGAGATGCACGATCATCCCGGTGGGGTGGTGGTTATCGTCAAGGGAGGACACCTCCGATTTACCGACCAGAACGGAAAAGTCACAGAAAGTGTAGCAAGGGCTGGCGAGGCACGCTGGTTTCCGCCCTTCAAACATAAGGTCGAGAATGTCGGTGACGAGCCCTACGATGCAGTTTACGTTGGCCTCAAGGGTAGGGTGACGGAGGTTGGCGCGAATGCGGCTGGAGAGTCCATGGTGACCTCCGAAGAGCTAGCGAAGATTCTGGTGCAGTATGCCGCGGCCACAGCCAAGCCCTAGGTCGGTCGTTTTGCTTCTGTACCTCAATTCTTGGATTCCGCGGATATTGTCGTCCGCCGTGCATGGTCCCATGGCCGCCCTCCCGTGTAATAATCTTTAAGGTGATAAATTCCTGAACGAAGGAAGTGTATGGCGCACACGGTGTTTTGCGTGAAATTGAAAAGAGAGCTGCCCGGACTGGACGAGGCTCCTTTCGACAACGATCTTGGGCGTAAAGTTTATGACAATGTTTCCCAGGAAGCCTGGCGGATGTGGACGGAACACTGCAAGATGCTGCTCAATGAATATCGCCTGAATCCCGCCCGCCGCGAAGATCAGGAAGTGATCGTCAAGCAATTGGAGCAATTCTTTTTCGGAGAAGGTTCGGCGGTGCCGAAAGAATACGTGCCACCCGCCCAGAAGTAGTATTTCGCTGGCACGGAGTTTCGGGAACGTCCGGGAACCGCCGCATTCACAGTTCTGCAATATTCGCCGCCGCGGAAACTGCCTAAGTTGTTCTCCAGTCTGCGTTTACTTCGCTGGTTACTATTGCACTGATTTTGATGCACCTTTCATCAGCCCTTAACATTCGGTCACTACCATCGAGATGTGGATCTGCCCGTGTACAACACGCTGATCCTTTCCGACCTGCACCTTGGCGCGGAGACGAGCCATGCGCGGGAAGCCACTCGCGTGCTCAAGGAAAACGCCTTCCGACGCTTGATCCTGCTCGGCGACATTTTTGCCGACCTTAATTTCGCCCGCCTCACCAAAGACCACTGGAAATTTCTCAGTTACATCCGCAAGCTGTCGAATCCCAAGCGCAATGTAGAAGTTGTATGGGTGGAAGGCAATCACGATCACGGTCTGACGAACATCATGTCGCATCTGGTGGGCGTGCGGGTTTACCAGCGCTACACCTGGAATTTCGCGGGGCAGCGCCACATTGCGATTCACGGACATCAGTTCGATGGATTTCAGGTGAACAGCGTCCGGCTTAGCCGGCTGGGCACTTCGATCTATCTCAAGCTGCAGAAACTTGATTTTAAGAGCAAGCCGATCGTGCGACTGATCGACCGGTTGAACACGCGCTGGCTGCGGATGTCGTCGAAGGTATCCACTGGAGCGTTGCAATACGCGCGGCAGCATGATGCCGGCCGCATTTTCTGCGGTCATACGCACGAAGCGGTTCATGTCGAGCAGGATGGAATTCATTACTACAATTCAGGCGGTTGGGTCGACTCCCGCCTGACTTATCTGACCGTCGACGAACAGGGGGTTCGTATCCATGACTATAACGAACATGATTCCAACGAGCGAGCTGACGATCGTGATTCCAGCCAAGAACGAGGCGAAGCTGATTCCGCGCTTGCTGACTTCGCTGACGAATCAGGACTACTCGAAGATGTCGAGTACGAGAGTGTTGGTAGCTGATGCCAACTCAACCGACGGCACTCGTGAGATCGTTTTGAGTTTCCGCGATCGGCTGAATGTGAGCGTGATTCGCGGAGGAATGCCCTCGGTCGGCCGCAATCTGGGAGCGGCACAAGCCGATAGTACCTACGTGCTTTTTATCGATGCTGACATTGAACTGGCGCATCCGTCGCTGGTCCGCCGCGCAATAGAGCTGGCCCAGTCCAAGCAGCTTCACTGCGTGACCACGAACATCCTATGCCGCGAGGGCAACTGGATCGACAAGCTCTTCTATGCGGGCAACGATTTCTTCCAGTATCTGTCGCGCCTTCACCATCCCTTCGCCACCGGAATGTTCATGCTGTTCGAGGTGAAACAGTTTCGGAAACTTCGCGGATTTCACGAGCAAGTCGCCTTTGCTGAGGATTATCTGCTCAGCCAGCAGGTGGAACGGAAGCGATTCGGCATCGTGCGCGGGGGCGTGTACACGACGAACCGCCGATTCCAAAAGATGGGACATCTGCGCGTGGGATGGCTCTTTCTGAAAACTGCAATGAACTACTGGAACGAAAACTACTTCCTGCGCGATCACAAGTACTGGGCCTAAGGTAAAGTCGTCCAGTTCAATTTCCACCCGGTTTTTCTTGGTGGCCACAAAAACAGGATCCAGCCAAACAGCTGGATCCTGTTTTTTCGTATCGATGCGAAAAGTGTGTTTGGCCGCTCTTAGAATCGCAGTACAAGCCCGGTCGACAAACGTACATCGTTCTGGGTCGCTCCAAAATAACGGGTTTCCACGTAGTCGCCCTGGAAGCGCCAAGCGATCGGGCGAATGACTTTGTAGTCGAGGCCGCCGCCCAACGCCCAGGCGAATGACGTATCGCTGGGCTGCCCAAAATTTTCCGCCACAGCGGCTGTTTGGCTGGTGGTGATGTGGCCGACGCCAAACAAAGCCTGGGCGAAGGGGCGCAACTTTCCGACGCTCACCGAAACCCGCGGTCCAAACATCGCGGTAAACTCGTGGGCATCAACGTTCACAGATGAATTCTGTCCACCCACGTTAAACACATAGCTC
>Ga0209656_10001012_pt1 | contig 18130 bp, 12 predicted proteins | sample BogFormECP12_OM2_FD_188239 | JGI IMG/M metagenome (GOLD analysis project Ga0209656, IMG submission 188239) | Bog forest soil microbial communities from Calvert Island, British Columbia, Canada - ECP12_OM2 (SPAdes) (version 2) | ecosystem: Environmental > Aquatic > Freshwater > Wetlands > Bog ... | reverse complement strand
CGACACGTTCCACGATTCCACCAAGTCGCCGACGATCTGCGGGTAGTTGGGCGCGTCGAATTTGAGGAGCGTCGAATAATGCGGCGCGACCGGGTGCAGAAAGGCGAAAGAGATGTTGCCGTGGCAATCGTAATTGCCGGGCTCGACGAGGACGGCGAATTCGAGGGTGCCGCCGCGCTTCGCGGCAGACTCGGCGTCAGCCGCGCTGCAAGTCGAGGCGGAGGCCGTAATGAAAGCAGCAGCCGACGCAATTGCGACCCGGCGCCATAGCGGCGCGGTCGAGCGGCCCGGCGGCGGTCCGGCGCACTGATCCATCTGCAAAACCAGCATCGGAATTGGCAGCGGCGGGGGCCTACCGCACTTGCCCCTTTTGCCAGAGCTCGAATTGCCCGAACAGCTCGTTCTTCTGCTCCGGGCTCAGCGGCGGACCGCCGGAGGCTTGCTGTCGCTCGTCGATGAAACGCGAGAAGATCGATCGGAGGTCCTGCAGGTTCGGCGCGGCAGCCACCTGCGTATTGCGCTGCAACCATTGCTCCGCGGGCGGAAAGCGACGCCAGCTGGGGAGTTCCGCCGTGATATTCACCTCACGCCATTTGGGATGATGCCCCGGATCGAGCAGCGACTGGAAGCCGGTGAAGAACGCCTCGACAAAATTGACCAGATTGCGATAGCGCTCGGTCCCCTGTTGGAGGTTGGCGGCGACCAGCACGGCGCCCACTGCGATGGTGTCGACGGCCTGATCTTGCGGCACCACACCGGGATAATCCGCGGCAGTGAGCCGAGTGGGGACATAGCTCGCGGTCACGGCGGGGTTGAGTGGAATGGCAAGGAAATGCAAGCCGTCAGCGGCATTCAGGTTGCGAAAAATTGGCGCCGGTTTGCCGGCGACGAATGCAACGGCGGCGATCTCACCTCGGCGCAGCTTGTCGAGCGCCACCTCCTGGTCATCGTTTGTCGCCACCACCGGGATGTTCAAAACCTCGAATAGCCGTGCCGCCGTAATCGCCGTCCCGGCTCCGCGCAGATCGACGTTGACCTTCTCATTTGCCAGGTCCGCAACCGATTTGATGTCCTGCCGCGCGAGGAGATGGAACTCCTCGTTATAGAGCTTGGTAATGTAGGTCGCCCAATACTCGACGCCGGGAAACAGGTTTTGCTGCCGCGCATAATCAAGCACATCGGTCTGGAGAATCGCCATGTCGATGCCGCGGAGCAACTTGAGATCGGTGATGTTCTGCAGCGCTCCCTTGCCGATGACCGGCAAGACCCGCCGGGTCGCCCCATCGTCGATGACATTTGCGAGATCTTCGGCGATCCGCACCGAGATCCCGGCGGCGCGCGCCGTCTCGAGTTCGACGACGCCTCGGTTCACACCGAGTTCCGGAGGCGGCCCTGCGGCCTTCGCGAGCGCCGGGCGGGCGATCGGGGAAGCCAGGGTGAGAATGATCACTGCCGCGATAATCCAACGATTCATTGGGAACTATTTCCCCTGTCTTGTCTCGAGGCTGTTCAGTTGACGTTTGGCCTCGACCGCGCCGAGGTCGAGGGCACGGCCGAACCATGAGCGGGCCGCAGCCGGATCCGCTTGCAGCTTGCCGAGGCCCAGGCGGCCAAGAAATGCAGGATCGAAGGTCGCTCCGAGGCGCAATGCCGCGCGACCGTCTCCGGCACTGGCCGCGCGTTCGTAAAACAGGCGCGCCGAGGCGACGTCACCGGTCCGCAGGAGAGCGTCCCCATGCTCCAGTAGCTCGCTCAGCTCGGCAGTCGAGAGCGAGAAAGTCGGCGGAGCGAGGGCAGTCGCGGAAAGGGCATTCGGCGTCGGGACGGGCGTGGCCGCGGGCGATGCGGGCGCTTCACTGGGAGCCTTTGGGGTCAATGACCCGCCCCCGTGGGGCACAGCGTCCTCGTCGGCCATCGCGGGCGCCGGCAAAGCGGCCGAACTCTGCGCCGCATCCTTGTTTTCATCTGCTGGCGCCTGATTGGGAAATGTCTGCTGCTCGTCGTTGCCGGGGGAAGGCGGGAGGGATATGACCTCCGAGGGCGCCCGGGTGGCGGAGCCGGAAATTGTTCCGCCAGCGGATGGCACAAGCAGCGAAAAGCCGGTGCCGAAGAAGACCGCGACGATTCCGGCGGCGACCAGCCCGACGAAGCCCAGGTAGAGCAAGCTGCCGACCGAAAGCGCCGCCCCCGCCGGGATACAGCGCGAGGGTTCGGCGACGGCGAGCGACAGCCCGATCGGCCTCGGTGGCACCCTATCCGACGGGTTGGCGGGATCGGCAGTGCTCGGAATAACCCGCGGCGCGCCGTGCGGCCTTGCGCTGTCCTGCCGCGGCGCTGCGTCGCGCGACTGGACAAGAATACCTAACATATTGCGGACCAACCTTTCACTAGACAGCGGGTTTCGCCCTGCGGTTGTAAAACCTGGCGTAATAATGAAACAAAAGGTAAGTGGCGGGATCTTATCTCCAAAACCTTACCATAATAATAATACGAAAGAAGCGAAAATGCTGTCATTATTTCGACATCCCACGCATCCGGTTAATGACGCGGTATAAACTTTATTGATGGCGGGTACCGAGCAGCGCGGGATTAAGGTTTAGCGCAGATGACAGGCAACCATATGGCCGGAGCCAACTTCGCGCAGCGCCGGAACGTCGATCCTGCATCGCGCCTCGGCATAGGGGCAGCGAGTGTGAAAGGTGCAGCCGGGTGGAGGATTGATCGGGCTCGGGACATCGCCCTGCAGCAGCTGTTTCTTGCGCTTTAGTTGCGGGTTGGGGATCGGCACTGCGGCCAGCAAGGCCTCTGTATACGGGTGCAGCGGGTTGGTGAACAGGGTCTGCTTGTCGGTGTATTCAACGATCTTGCCGAGATACATGACCGCAATGCGGTGACTGATGTGCTCAACGACCGCGAGATCGTGCGCGATGAACAGGTAGGAAAGGTTTTTTTCGCGCTGCAGATCCATCATCAGGTTGATCACCTGAGCCTGGATCGACACGTCGAGCGCCGAGACAGGCTCGTCGCCGATAATCAGCTTTGGGTTCAACGCCAACGCCCGGGCGATGCAGATGCGCTGCCGCTGCCCACCGGAAAACTCGTGCGGGAAGCTGCGCATTTGCAGCCGGCGCAACCCGACCTGGTCGAAGAGCGCGGCGACCCGCTCGTCCTTTTCCCTGCCGTAGGCCATGCCGTGGACTTGCAACGGTTCGCCGACGATGTCGCCGGCCGACATGCGCGGGTTCAGGGACGAGAACGGGTCCTGAAAGATGATCTGCATCTGCCGCCGGTGGGGGCGCAGCGCCGCCTTGCCCAACCGAGTGATGTCATGACCGTTGAGCCTGATCGTGCCGCTGGTCGGTTCGACGAGGCGCAGCACCGTCCGCGCCACGGTTGATTTGCCGCAGCCGCTTTCACCGACGAGGCCGAGAGTTTCGCCTTCGCCGACCGAAAAGCTGACCCCATCGACGGCATAGACGTGCCCGGCAGTCCGCCGCAGAAGGCCCTTCTTTACCGGGAAGTGCTTTTTCAGGCCTTCGACTGCGATTACCGGAGCAGCATCGAGAGTGGGTCCGTGTACCGCGGCGACCTGATGTCCGCGCACGCTAGGCACCACTCCCATAGAGCCTCTCCGAGTGCCAGCAAGCCGCCCAATGCCCCGGCCGTTTTTGCTCATAAGGCGGAAACTGCGCGCGGCATTGATCGTCTGCGAAAGCGCATCGCGGTGCAAATGTGCAACCGGGCGGGAGATTGTTCAACGCCGGCACCATGCCGGGGATCTCCTTAAGCCGTTGGACTGAATTGGCGGTTCTTCCGCCCATGATTTCGAGCCGCGGGATCGACGCCAGAAGACCATGGGTATACGGGTGGAGCGGCTGCCCGAAAAGTGCGTCGACCTCGGCTTCTTCGACCTTCCTCCCGGCGTACATGACGATGACGCGTTGCGCGGTCTCGGCGACGACCCCCAGATTGTGCGTGATCAGGATGATCGCGGTGCCGAGTTCCTTCTGCAATTCCAGGATCAGATCCAGGATCTGCGCCTGGATCGTGACGTCCAAGGCCGTCGTCGGCTCGTCCGCGATCAGCACCCGCGGGTTGCAGGCGAGCGCCATCGCGATCATTGCCCGCTGCCGCATGCCGCCGGACAGCTGATGCGGATATTCGCGCGCCCGCTGCGCCGGCTCCGGGATCTTGACCAGCCGCAGCATCTCGACCGCCTTCTTGTTGGCGGCGCCTTTCGACAGGTCCTGGTGCAGCTGCACGGCCTCGGCGATCTGGTGGCCGATCGTCAGCACCGGATTGAGCGAGGTCATCGGCTCTTGAAAGATCATCGAGATCTCGTTGCCGCGGATATCCCGCATTTCCGCTTCGTCCAGCTGAACGAGGTCTTTTCCTTCGAGCGTGATCGTTCCGCCGACGATCTTTCCGGGAGGGTTGGGCACCAGACGCATGATAGACAGCGCGGTCATCGACTTGCCGCAGCCCGACTCGCCGACCACCGCCAAGGTCTCGCCCCGCTGCAGCGAAAAGGAGACGTCGTCGACCGCCTTGATGACCCCAGAGCGGGTGAATAGGTAGGTCCGCAGGCCTTTGATATCGATCACCGTCCCGGCCTGTTCACCGGCTCTCGTCACCGCATAGGTCGAAGCCGGTTTGCGGTTCGTCGTCAGCTGCTCATCGGTCATCCGGAGCCACCCGCTTTGGCGATCGGTTGGTCATTGGTCGTCCCCGCGATCAGCTGCGCTGCCGCGGGTCGAGGATGTCCCGCAACGCGTCGCCAAGCAGATTGGTGCCGAACACGACGAAGCTGATCGCAAGACCGGGAAAAATGACCAGCCAAGGGGCCGTCCGCACGTATTCGGCGGCCGATTCCGAGAGCATCCGACCCCATGACGGGTGCGGTTCCGGTATGCCGAGGCCCAAGAATGAGAGCGTCGCCTCGGTCAGGATCGTCGAGCCGAACTGGGCGGTGGCGAGGACGATCAGCGGCGCCAACGTATTGGGTAGGACGTGCCGCAAGGCGATGCGGAGCTCGCTCATGCCGATCGCCTTCGCCGACTCGACAAACGGCAACTCCCGCAGCGAGAGCGTGCTGGCGCGCACGACCCGCGCCGAGTAAGGGATCAGCGGGATCGAGATCGCGATGATCGTGTTGTGGAGCGACGGGCCGAGCGAGGCCGCCATCAACAGTGCCATGACCAGCAGCGGCAACGACTGCAGGATGTCGATGAGCCGTTGGGCGGCGAGGTCGATCCATCCGCCGAGGTAGCCGGAGAGCAGGCCGATTATCACGCCGATGCTGACCCCCAAGCTCATCGAACCGCAACCCACGGCCAACGAGATGCGGGCTCCGTAGACGATCCGGCTATAGACGTCCCGTCCCATGAAATCGCAGCCCAGCCAGTGCGCCGCACTCGGCCGCGCCAACGAAAGCGCCGAATTTGTCGACAGCGGGTCATAAACCGTGATCAACGGCGCAAAAAAAGCGGCGAACAGGAACACCGCCATGATCACCGCTCCGACGGCACCCAACGGATAACGGCGAGCAAAAAAGCGGACGGAGCTCCATCGTCCGTCGACATTGGCTCCGGCCTTCGATAATTCAGCGCGGTATTCAAGGCTGCTCACGGCGTTACCTCCGGCTGAAGAAGTTGCACGGTTAGCCCGAGTATTTGATCCGCGGGTCCAATGCCGCGTACAGCATGTCGACGGTAAAGTTGACGAGGACGACGATGATCGCGATGTACATCACGAGGTTCTGGACGATCGGATAGTCGCGCCACCGGATGGCTTCGACGAGAAACCGCGCCACTCCGGGGATGTTGAAGACGGTCTCGGTGACGATCAAGCCCCCCATCAGAAACGCGGCCTCGATGCCGATCACCGTGACCACGGGCAGAACCGCGTTCTTGAGCGCATGATGGTAGTTGACGACGTTCTCGGATGCCCCTTTGGAGCGGGCGGTGCGGATATAATCCTGCCGCAGCACCTCCAGCATCGACGAGCGGGTCAGCCGCGTCATCAACGCCGAGCTGCGAAACCCGACGACGGCCGCCGGGATGCTGTACATCCCGAGCGCGGCCCAAAAGGATTGCGGTGCGTCGGTATAGATCGGGATCGTGCCGAAATAGCTGACGCAAAACATCAGGACCAACAGGCCAAGCCAGAATGCCGGCATCGACAGCCCCGAGAGGCTGAGGACGCGTAGGAGATAGTCGAGGCGCGTGTTCTGCTTGACCGCGCTGATGACGCCGAGCGGGACACCGAGCAGCACCGCAAACGACAGAGCGAGGCCCGCGACCTTGGCGGTGATCGGGATGCGCGGCAGGATCTCGTTGATCGCCGGCCGGTCGGATACGTAGGAATAACCGAGATCGCCCTGCAGCAGCCCGCCGATCCACTGCGCATACTGCACCGGTATCGGCTTATCGAGGCCCAGATCTTTCATGATCTGCGTCTTCTCCGCGGGGTCGACGAAGCCCGCTGCGTCGAACAAGATATCGGCGATGTTGCCCGGCGCGAGGCGCAGCATCACAAAGATGATCACCGAGATCCCGAACAAAGTCAGGAGCATCAGGCCGAAGCGCTGCACCAGATAGGATCCCACGGTTCTCCTCCCTGACCTGCGGATGGGGGGTCACCCGCGAGGCATCCCGGCCGGACGATAGCACGCCTTGATCGACGCCGTCGATCGCGTCTGCGTGACAGGAAAGGATCGGTAGGACAGCGCACGATTCCCCGGGGGGAGACAACCGAAGGGACCGCAGATGCGGTTATTTGTCGAGCCAGATGTCCTCGAACCGATTGCCGTTAAAGATGCTGTTGACCATCAGGGTGAGCCCCTTCAGCTGGGGCTGCCAGCAGGTCCCGCCGCGGTTATGGTAGATGATCGGGCGCGCAACATCCTCCTGCAGCTGCTTGTCGATGTCCCAAACCAGCGCCTTGCGCTTTTGCTGATCGGCCTCGGCGGATTGCCGGTCGAACAGCTTCTGCAGCTCGGGATTACAGTAACCGGTGTAGTTCCGCTCGGAGCCGCAAGAGTAGTTCTCGTAGAATTGCTGGTCGGGGTCATCGACTCCGCTGCCCGTCACATTGAGCCCAATCTGATAGTCCTTGCGAGCTACTTTGGGGAACCAATTCGCTGTCTCGACCGTATCGAGTTCACCGTCGATATAAATCGACTTCAGTTGGTCGATCAGGATTACCGCCGGATCGCGATACACTGCGATGTTGCGGGTCGCGATCTTGATGTTGAGCCGTTTATCGGGTCCATAGCCGAGCTTTTCCATAAGGTTTCGCGCTTCTGCCCGGTTCTTTTCGACATCGGGATCGTAACCGACCACGGTTTTGAGGAAATCCGGGGGCAATCCCCAGACCCCGGCGGGCGGCGGCAGCATTGCGCCGCCGATATCGCCCTGCCCCTCGAGCAGAATATCGACAAAGCTCTTGCGGTCGAGGGCGAGCACCAGTGCCCGGCGGATATCCGGGTTGTCGAAGGGCGGTTTGTCGCGATTGACGATCAGATTGATGCTGACGTTGGTCGGGCGCACCTCGCAGATTGCCTCGGGCGCTTGGCTCTTGACCTCCTTGAGCAATGGTATCGTCACCTCATCTGGAAACGTCAGGTCGAACTTGCCGGCTTCGAAAGCCAGCAGCGCCGTCGAGCGGTTCGGTATGATCGTGTATTCGATCCCGTCGAGATAAGGCCGCCCCTTCTTCCAGTATTCGGGGTTGCGCGTGACGGTTATCCGCTCGTTGGGTTTGAATTCGGTGAATTTGAAGGGCCCCGTGGCAATCGGATGACTGCGCATGTCGCGCGGTGACACGTGGCAGGGATAGACCGGCGAGTAGCCGGAAGCGATCAACGCGATAAGCGACGGCTGCGGCCGCTTCAAATGAAATACCGCTTCACCCTCGCCATTGGCGCTCACCTCCTCGACATTTTGGTACCAAGTCTTGCGCGGATTGGTGCGCAGCTTATCCTGACCCTTGCCGAGCAGCAGGTCCCAGGTGCAAACCACATCCTTAGCCGTGAAGGGCTTGCCGTCGTGCCACTTGACGCCTTCGCGCAATTTGAAAGTGAGCTGGGATCCGTCTTCGCTGGTTTCCCAGCTCGTCGCGAGGTCGGGCACGATCGACTGCAGGCTGTTCTGCTTCACGTTCTGGTCATAGACGACCAGGTTGTTGAACACCCCCATCATCGGCAATACGGTCGAGATCGTCGCCTCTTCGAGGATCGACATGCTCGCCGGGCTATCGCGATGGTAGACCTTCAGGACGCCGCCCTCCTTTTGCGACAGCGCCGGGCTGGAGACGCCGATCCCGACCAGCGCAGCGCTGGCGATCATCGCGGCCTGAAGATGCCGGATCATCGGTCTAGCCACACGTCTTCCATGCGCAACCCGTTGTAGATGCTGTTCACCATCGGGGTATAGCCCTTGACATAAGGGTGCCAGCAAGTGCCGGAACGGTTATGCCAGAGGATTGGTCTGGCTGCCTCCTCCGCCAGCTTGCGCTCGATCGCCCACACCAGCTCCTTGCGCTTCGCCGGGTCAAATTCCATGGATTGGCGGTCGACCATCTTGTCGAGCTCGGGGCTGCAGTAACGGTCGTAATTGCCTTCGGCGCCGCAGGTGAAGTTCTCGTAAAGCGTCTGGTCCGGGTCGTCGAGGCCGTTGCCGGTGAGGTTCAAGGCGATCGTATAGTCGCCGCGCATGACCCTGGGGAGCCATTGCGCCGTATCGATCGGGTCGAGCTCGCCGTCGATGTAGATCTCCTTCAACTGGTCGATCAGAATGACCGCCGGATCGCGGTAGGGCGGGATGTTGCGCGTCGAGACGGTGAGTTTCAGCCGTTTGTCCGGCCCGTAGCCGAGCTTTTCCATGATGCTGCGGGCCTCGGCACGGTTCTTGGGCACGTCGGGATTGTAGCCGGGCAGACTCTTCAGCATGTCCGCGGGCATGCCCCATACGCCCTCGGGCGGCGGCAGCATTGCACCGCCAAAGTCGCCCTTGCCCTCGGTCAAGGTATCGACAAAGGCCTTCCGGTCCACCGTCAGCGCCACCGCCCGGCGCAGCTCGGGCTTGTCGAAGGGTGCCGCGTCACGGTTCATCATCACGTTGCGGTTGACGTTCGACGGCACCAGCGCGCAGGTCGCTTCCGGGTCCTGTCTTTTGGCATCCTTCAAAAGCGGTACTTGCAGAAAGAACGGCGAGGTCATGTCGACCTTGCCGGCGACAAAGGCGAGGATGCCGGTCGACGGATTTCTTATAATCGTATACTCGATGCCGTCGAGATACGGCCGGCCTGGCTTCCAGTAATCCGGGTTTCTGGTGACCCGGATCACCTCGTTGGGCTTGAACTCGACAAATTTGAAGGGGCCGGTGCCGATCGGATGCGAGCGCATTTCGCGCGGCGATACATGGCACGGATAGACCGGCGTAAACCCCGACGCGAGCAATGCGATAAAAGAGGGTTGCGGCCGCTTCAGCCGAAAGGTGACTTCGCTGTCGCCGTTCGGTACGACTTCTTCCAGATTGCGGTACCACGCTTTGCGCGGGTTGATCCGCAGCTTCTCGGTCGCCTTGCCGGTCAGTAGATCCCAGGTGCACACGACGTCCTTCGCGGTGAAGGGTTTGCCGTCATGCCACTTCACTCCCGGGCGAAGCCGAAACGTCAGCTGTGTCTTGTCCTCATCCCACGACCAGTCGGTCGCGAGATCGGGCACGATCGACTGAAACCCGCTTTGCGGCACGTCCTGCTTGTACATGACGAGGTTGTTGAAGACGCCCATCATCGGGCCCTCGGCGGCGATCGTCGCCTCCTCGTGGATCGACATGCTGGCCGGGCTGTCGAAGAAATAAACCTTGAGGACACCCCCCGTCTTCTGAGCCAGAGCCGCGTTGCCCGCCCATAGCGCGCCAAGAAAAACACCGGCCGCCGCCAGCGCGCGCAGATCTCTCCCCATCTCCCTTATTTCCTCCACAAAGCGCCGCGCGGCCCGGACTACTCCGGGCGGCGGTCCGCTTGTGTTTAGCTTAGCACGTGTCTGCTTCGAGCGGGCTGCTTAGTTGGCGAGCCACAAATCCTCGAAGCGCGAGCCGTTGTAGATGCTGTTGACCATCGTTGTCAGACCCTTGAGGTATGGCTCGCGGCAGACCGCGGCGCGGGTGTAAAACAGGATCGGGCGGGCGTCGTCCTCGATCAGCCGCTTCTCGATTTCCCACACGATCTTTTTGCGCTTCTGAGGGTCGGGTTCCGCCGATTGCCTGTCGATCAGCTTGTCGACCTCGGCATTGCAGTAGCCGGTGTAATTGCGCGCCGCGCCGCAGACATAGTTTTCGTAGAACGCCACGTCCGGATCATCGACCGCCGTCTCGGTGACGTTTACCGCAACCCTGTAATCCTTGCGCATCAGCATCGGATACCACTGGGTCGTGTCGATCGGGTTGAGGTCGGCGTCGATATAGATCTCCTTCAGCTGTCCGATCAGCACCACCGCGGCGTCACGGTACGCCTGGACGTTGCGCGTCGCCACAGTAAGCGCCAACCGTTTATCGGGGCCGTAGCCCAGCTTGTCCATGATCTTGCGGGCTTGGGCACGGCTGGAAGCCACATCGGGGTCATAGCCCGGCAGGCTGCGCATCGCGTAAGGCGGCATGCCCCAGATGCCCTCGGGCGGCGGCTGCATGACGCCGCCGATGATTCCTTGTCCGTCTGCGATGATGTCGACAAACGCCTGGCGGTCGAGGGCCAGCGACATCGCGCGACGCAGCTCGGCTTTATCGAACGGCGGCACGTTGCGATTGACCAGCAGATTGCGGCTGACATTTGGTATCGTCATGTCGCAGATCGCCTGCGGCAGCTGTGTCTTCACATCCTTCAGTTGCGGCATCGTAACGCCGAAATAGACGTCCTCCTTGCCCGCAATGAAGGACAGAAGCCGAGTCGATACATCCTTGATGATCCGGTATTCGATGCCGTCGAGGTAAGGTCGCCCCGGTTTCCAGTAATCCGGATTGCGAACTAACGTTATCGACTGGTTCGGTTTGAATTCGACGAATTTGAACGGTCCCGTGCCGATCGGATGCTGACGCATCTGCGCCGGGGTCACGTGACATGGATAGATCGGCGTCCAACCTGTCGCGAGCATTGACAACATCGAAGGCTGCGGCCGCTTCAGGCGAAGGGTGACCTCGTAGTCGCCGTTGGTCGACACCTCCGACACGTTGTCGAACCACGACTTGCGCGGATTGATCCGCAACTTTTCCGCCGCTTTGCCCTGCAGAAGGTCGAGAGTGCATTTGACGTCGGCCGCCGTGAAAGGCTTACCGTCATGCCACCTGACGCCCTGGTGCAGCGGAAACGTCAGTTCGTTGCCGTCCTCGCTCCAGCGCCACTCGGTGGCGAGCTCGGGCACGATCGACTCGGGCGTGTTCTGCGGCTCGTCCTGCTTGAACATGACGAGATTGTTGAATACGCCCATCGTCGGCCGGTTGACCGCAACCGTCGATTCCTCGAGCATCGACATGCTGGCGGGGCTGTCGAAATGGCCGATTTTGAGCGTGCCGCCAGATTTTTGCGCGAATGCGGACTCCGGTAAGGTTAACACCACTACGAGCACGCCCGCCCCTGCGAGCACGCGCAGATGTCGCTCCATTCCCACCTCCTTGTCCATGGCGCGGAGTCAAAGACCTCGCCGCTGCATCCTTGCTGGCCCCATTATCAGGGCTCTCGTGCAAGATGGCAGTACCTTGGAGGATACCACGTCGGTGCGAACCAGGCAATTTCGCCGGGCTAACGGTCGAGCCAAAGGTCTTCGAACCGCCAGCCGTTGTAGATGCTGTTGACCATGATCGTCAGCCCCTTGACGTAGGGCTGCCGGCAGCTCGCGGCGCGGTAATGAAAAATAATAGGCCGGGCGCCGTCTTCCTGCAGTTTGCGGTCGATCTCCCACACGAGCTTTTTGCGCTTCTCTCGGTCGGGTTCCATCGACTGAAGCGCGAACTGTTTTTCGAGTTTCGGGTTGCAGTAGCCGGTGATGTTCCGCTCCGCGCCGCAGGCATAGTTCTCGAAGAATTGCTGGTCCGGATCGTCGACCGCGGCGGCGGTGAGATTGAGGCCTACTACGTAATCCTTGCGGATCGCTTTTGGAAACCAATTCACCGTTTCGATTGGGTCGAGTTCGGCGTCGATATAGATGGTCTTCAATTGGTCGATCAGGATGATAGCCGGGTCGCGCGCTATAGGGATGTTGCGGACCGACAGTTTGACACGTAGCCGGTTGTCTGGTCCGTAGCGTCGCTTTTCCATGATTCCGCGCGCTTCCGCTCGGCTCTTCTCGACATCGGGATCGTAACCGGGCAATCCCTTCAATAGCCCCGGCGGCAGGCCCCACACCCCGGCGGGCGGCGGCAGCATTGCGCCGCCGATATCGCCCTGCCCTTCGTCCAGAATGTCGATGAAGGCCTTGCGGTCGAGGCTCAGCGCAATCGCCCGCCGGATCTCCGGGTTGTCGAAGGGCGGAACCGCGCGGTTGACGATCAGGTTGCGGCTGGCGTTCAATGGCGCGGTCTCGCAGATCGCCTGGGGAGCCTGGTTCTCGACGTCCTTCAACAACGGTATCGCCACGTCGTACGGCCAGGTCATGTCGAATTTCCCGGCCTCAAAGGCGAGGAGCGCCGTCGAGCGGTTCGGGATGATCGTATATTTGACGCCGTCGACATAAGGCCGCCCCGGTTTCCAGTAATCCGGGTTTCGTGTCACTCGAATGCTTTCGTTTGGGCGAAACTCGACGAATTTGAACGGGCCAGTGCCGATCGGATGGCTGCGCATGTCGCGCGGCGGGACGTGGCAGGGATAAACCGGTGCGAGCCCGGAGGCGAGCAACGCGATGAGCGCCGGCTGCGGTCGCTTCAACACAAACGTCGCCTGATAGTCGCCGTCGGTGACGACGTCTTCGAGATTGCTATACCAGGACCGGCGGGGGTTGATGCGCAACCTCTCGCTTGCCTTGCCCGTCAGCAGGTCCCAAGTGCATTTGACGTCCCGCGCGGAGAACGGCTTGCCGTCGTGCCAATGGACCCCTTCGCGCAATTTGAAAGTGAGCTGCGTCCCGTCCTCGCTCCACGACCATTCGGTAGCAAGCTCGGGTACGATCGATTGTTCGCTGTTTTGCGGGACGTGCTGGTCGTAGACGACGAGGTTGTTGAAGACGCCCATCATCGGCAGCACGGTCGACAATGTCGACTCTTCGAGGATCGACATGCTCGCCGGACTGTCGCGGTTATAGATTTCCAAAATGCCACCCGCTTTCTGCGCCGGCGCTTCCTTGGGGGGCATTCCAACGAGGAACCAACCCGCCAAGGCCGTTGCCAGTAGCCTTCGCGATATCTGCATGTATTGCGGGGTGCTAGCCACTATCGGTCGAGCCAGAGGTCTTCGAAGCGCCAGCCGTTGTAGATGCTATTGACCATAATGGTGAGGCCTTTCACCCAAGGCTGGCGGCACGTTCCGCCGCGCGGGTAGAAGATGACGGGTCGGGCGCCGTCCTCGGCCAGCCGCCGTTCGATATCCCATACCAGCTTCTTGCGTTTTTCCAGGTCGGGCTCCATCGATTGCCGATCGACCAGCCTGTCGACCTCGGGGCTGCAATAGCCCGTATAATTGCGATCCGAGCCGCACACGTAGTTCTCGTAGAATTGCTGGTCGGGATCGTCGACACCGGTTTCGGTGACATTGAGCCCGACAGTGAAGTCCTTGCGCATGAGCCTGGGATACCATTGCGTCGTGTCGACCACATCGAGCTCTGCGTCGATGTACACCTCCTTCAATTGCGAGATCAGGATAACCGCCGGATCGCGATAGGCGGGGATGTTGCGGGCAGCGAGCTTGACCGGAAGCCGGTTGTCGGGCCCGTAGCCGAGCTTTTCCATGATCGTGCGGGCTTCGGCCCGGTTCTTCGCCACGTCGGGATCATAGCCCGGCAGTGTCCGCAGGACCTCTGGCGGCATTCCCCAGACCCCCTCCGGCGGCGGCAGCATGACCCCGCCGATGTCGCCCTTCCCTTCGGTGATAATGTCGATGAACGCCTGGCGGTCGAGGCTCAGCGCCATTGCCCGCCGCAATTCGCGCTTGTCGAAGGGTGGCGCACTCGGATTGATCATCATCGTGCGATTGACGTTGCTCGCCACCACCTCGCAAATCGCCTGCGGCGCCTGATTCTTGAAATCCTTCAGGGTCGGAATCGTCACACCATATGGCGAGGTCACGTCGAACTTCCCGGCGAAAAACGCCAGATTGCGCGTCGCGACCTCTTTGATGATTGTGTACTCGATACCGTCGAGATACGGCCGACCCTCTTTCCAATAATCGGCGTTTCGCGTCAGCTTGATCGACTCGTTCGGCTTGAACTCGACGAATTTGAAGGGGCCGGTCCCGATCGGATGACTGCGCATGTCGCGCGGCGGCACATGGCAAGGGTAGATCGGCGACCATCCCGAAGCCAACAGCGCAAGCAGGGCGGGTTGCGGCCGCTCCAGACGAAAGCTGACCTCGTAATCGCCCTTGACCACGACATCCTCGAGGTTCGTGTACCAGGATTTGCGCGGATTGAGGCGGAGCTTGCCGTTCGCCTTGCCGGTCAGCAAATCCCAAGTGCATTTGACGTCCCGCGCCGTGAACGGTTTGCCGTCGTGCCATGTGACGCCCTGGCGCAGCGGGAAGCTCAGTTCGGTTCCCTCCTCGTTCCACGACCAGCTCGTCGCCAGATCGGGCACGATCGACTGCATGCTGGCCTGCGGGACATCCTGCTTATACATAACAAGGTTGTTGAATACCCCCATCATTGGCCGCAGTGCTGCAACTGTCGATTCCTCGAGGATCGACATGCTCGCCGGGCTGTCGAAATGCGAGATTTTGAGGATGCCGCCCTGCTTTTGCGCCAGTGCCGGCTCAGCCGCCGTGAGGGAGATTGCCAACCCACCGGCTGCCGTCAACAGTCGTAAATTTGCGGTCATTCGCTTTTTCCCTCGCCTTGGTTGTCTCGCCTCAGCTGGCGACTATTTATCGAGCCATACGTCTTCCATGCGCCAGCCATTGAACAGGCTATTGACCATGACCGTGAGCCCCTTCACCGGCGGCTGCCAGCAGGTCGCGAAACGGCCGTAAAATATAATCGGCTGGGCGTCGTCTTCCGCCAATGCCCTTTCGACTCTCCATACCAGCTCCTTGCGCCTTACAGGATCGGGTTCCATAGATTGCTCGTCGATCTGTTTCTCTGTGTCCGGATTGCAATATCCCACGTAGTTGTGCTCTGCGTTGCAGATATAGTTCTCGTAGAAAGTCTGGTCCGGCTCGTCGAGGCTGTTTTCATTGATGCTCAGACCGACGGTGTAGTCCTTCCGCATGATCCTGGGATACCACCGCACGGTCTCGATTAATTGGAGCTCTGCGTCGATATAGATCTCTTTCAGTTGAGAAAGTAGGACTACCGCTGGATCGCGATCAACGGGCCTATTGCGGGCGGAGACGGCGACCGCGAGCGGCCTGTCGGGACCGTAGCCGAGCTTCCCCATGATCTCGCGGGCTTTGGCTCGGTTCTTCTGCACATCGGGATCATAGCTTGGCAGCGCTTTCAGGATATCGGGCGGCATGCCCCAGACGCCTTCGGGGGGTGGAAGCATCGCCCCGCCGATGTCGCCCTGCCCGTCGGTGATGATGTCGATGAACGCCTTGCGGTCGAGGCTCAATGCCACCGCTCGCCGCAGATCGGGGTTGTCGAAGGGCGGTGCGCTCCGATTTAGGATCAGATTGCGGGCCGCGTTGTCCGGCACCAGATTGCAGATCGTGTCGGGCGCTTGGCTCTTCACCTCCTTCAACAGAGGAGGCTGTAAAGTGATCACATCGAACTTTCCGGCGATGAACCCCAACATCCTCGTTGACGCATTTGGCACGATTATATGCTCGATGCCGTCGAGATAAGGGCGGCCTTTTTTCCAGTAATCGGGGTTTCTCGTCAGCTTGATCGATTCGTTGGGCTTGAATTCGACGAATTTGAACGGGCCCGTGCCGATCGGATGACTGCGCATGTCGCGCGGCGAGACATGACAGGGATAGACCGGCGACCACCCCGACGCCAATAGCGCAATCAAGGCAGGCTGCGGACGCTTCAACCGGAAGGTGACTTCGTAATCGCCTTCGACTGCGATCTCGTCGAGGTTCATGTACCAGGATTTGCGCGGGTTGATCCGCAGTTTCTCATTGGCCCTGTCGAGCAAGAGATCCCAGGTGCATTTGACGTCGTGGGCCGTGAACTGCTTGCCGTCGTGCCATTTTACTCCTCGGCGCAGCGGCAAGGTCAGCGTGGTCCTGTCGTCGTTCCATGACCAACCGGTGGCGAGATCGGGGACGATAGATTGCACACTGTTTTGCGGCACGTGCTGGTCAAAAACGACTAGATTGTTGAAGACTGCCATCATTGCTCGCTCCGCAGCGATCGCCGACTCCTCGTGGACTGACATGGACGCCGGGCTGTCGTAAATCGGTATCTTCAGAATACCCCCCGGCTTCTGCGCAAATGCCGTCTCTACCACGAACAAAACAACAAGCAATCCGACCGTTGCTGACACAAGCGCTGGAAGCCTTCGCATCATCCGCCCATTCCGTTCCTGCAACGGGTTATTTGTCGAGCCAGACGTCTTCCATGCGATTGCCGTTGAAAAGGCTGTTGACCATGATGGTCAGTCCCTTGACGTAAGGTTGCCAGCAGGTCCCGCCGCGGTTGTAGAAGATGATCGGCCTGCCGCCCTCCTCGGCCAATTTGCGTTCGATCGTCCAGAGCAGCTGCTTGCGCCGTCCGGGGTCGCCTTCGATCGATTGCTGCTCGATCAGCTTGTCGACCTCCGGGTTGCAGTAGCCGTCCCAGTTCAGGCTCGAACCGCAGCCGTAAAAGAGATCGAGAACCGTGTCGGGGTCGGGCCCGCTTGTCTGGGCATTGAGACCGACGGTAAAGTCCTTGCGCCGGATCTTCGGAAAATAGTTGGTGGTGTCGACCGTTTCGAGCTCTCCGTCGAAATAGACCTGCTTCAATTGGTCGATCAGTATCACCGCCGGATCCCGGTATAACGGGACGTCACGCGTCGACACGGTGACCTTAAGCTTTTTGTCGGACCCGTAGCCTAGCTTCTCCATGATCCCGCGGGCTTGCGTGCGGTTTTTCGGCACATCGGGATCATAACCGGGCAGCTCCTTCAGCAGATCCGGGGGCATGCCCCACAACCCTCCGGGCGCGGGCTGCATCACCCCGCCGATGTCGCCCTGACCCTCGCCGAGGATGTCGATGAATGTTTTACGGTCCAGGCTCAACGCCATCGCCCGCCGCAGGTCCGGGTTGTCGAAGGGCGGCCTGTGGCGGTTGACGAGTAGGTGACGGTTGACGCCGCCTTGCGGGGTCAATTCGCAGATTGCCTGCGGCATCTGGCTCTCGATGTTCTTCATCAGCGGGAACGTGGGGGCGTACGGAAACGTCATGTCGAACTTTCCGGAAATGAACGCCAGCACCGCGGTCGACACGTTGCGGATGATCGTATATTCGATACCATCGAGATAAGGCCGGTCCGTCTTCCAGTAATCCGGGTTCCGTGCCACCTTGATGTACTCGTTCGGTTTGAACTCGACGAATTTGAACGGGCCGGTGCCAATCGGATTTTGTCGCATCTGGCGCGGCGGAACATGGCAGGGATAGATCGCCGAGAACCCGTCGGCGAGAAGCATCAGAAATGCCGGCTGCGGCCGCTTCAGATGAAAAGCAACCTCGTAATCTCCGTTCATGCTGACCCGATCGAGGTTGCGATAGGCGGATTTCCGCGGGTTTATCCTGAGCTTCTCGCTCGCCTTGTCCATCAGCAGGTCCCAGGTGCATTCGACGTCCCGGGCCGTGAACGGCTTGCCATCGTGCCATTTGACACCCTGCCGCAGTGGTAGGGTCAGTCCAGTACCATCCTCGTTCCACGACCAGCCGGTCGCCAAATCTGGTACGATCGATTGGAGGCTGTTCTGCGGCACATGCTGGTCGAACATAATCAGGTTATTGAACACCCCCATCATCGGTCCCTGCGCGAAAACTGTCGCT
>Ga0209656_10001011_pt1 | contig 18146 bp, 16 predicted proteins | sample BogFormECP12_OM2_FD_188239 | JGI IMG/M metagenome (GOLD analysis project Ga0209656, IMG submission 188239) | Bog forest soil microbial communities from Calvert Island, British Columbia, Canada - ECP12_OM2 (SPAdes) (version 2) | ecosystem: Environmental > Aquatic > Freshwater > Wetlands > Bog ... | reverse complement strand
ATGACCGCCCGCCGCGCGCAGCAGGGTGCGCGCTTCGTCCATGTCCGCGGCGTCGCGCGGAAAGGACACGCCGAGGTAGTCCACCTTGAGCGCCGCGGCGGTGCGGATGTCCTCGCGGTCCCTGTCTGTCAGCGCCCCCGCGGACAAGCCGCCGCCCTGACGATTGATGCCCTTGTTGTTGCCGAGTTCGCCGCCGACCAGCACACGCGTGTTGATGCGCGGACCCTCGATGCTCGACACCTGCAGGCTGATCTGCCCGTCGTTCAGCAGCAGCACGTCGCCCGCGAACACATCCGTCGGCAATTTTTTGTACGCGATGCCGACGCTCGACTCGGTGCCCTCATCGACGCCGAGCGAGGCGTCGAGCGTGAACCCGGCGCCGTCCTGGAGCAGCACCTTGCCGGTCTTGAACCGGTCGATGCGGATTTTCGGCCCCTGCAGATCGCCGAGCACGCCCACATAGCGGCCGGCCTTACGGGCGGCCTCGCGCACCAGTTCGACCCGGCGCGCATGATCGGCGACCGCGCCGTGCGAGAAATTCAGGCGCACGACATCGACGCCGGCGCGCACCATGTCGGACAACACCGCAGGGTCGTCGGTGGCGGGACCCAGGGTCGCGACTATCTTGGTGCGGCGGCCTTGCGTGGTCATGCGGCGCGCTTCTCGAGAATTTCCACCGCAGGGAGTTTTTTCCCCTCGACGAATTCCAGGAACGCGCCGCCGCCCGTCGAAATATAGGAAATACTGTCTTCGACGCCGTATTTCTCGATGGCCGCGAGAGTGTCGCCGCCGCCGGCCAGGGAAAACGCCTTGCTGCGCGCAATCGCCATGGCGAGCGTGCGGGTCCCCTCGCCGAACTGCTCGAACTCGAACACCCCCACCGGGCCGTTCCACAGTATGGTCCCCGCGGCCGCGATGAGCGCGCTCATGGCGTCGGCCGAATCCGGTCCTATATCGAGGATCATCTCGTCGTCCGAGACCGACCCGACCGGCTTCACGTCGGCCTCCGCCTTCGCGGAGAATTCGGTGGCGACCACCACGTCGGTAGGCATCGGAATGACGATGCCGCGTTGTTTCGATTGCTCGAGCAGGCGCTTGCAGATGTCCAGCATGGCAGGCTCATACAGCGACTTGCCGACATTCATCCCCAAGGCCGCCAGAAAGGTGTTGGTAATGCCGCCGCCCACGATCAGCTGATCGACCTTTCCCAGCAGGGATTCGAGCACCGTGAGCTTGGTCGACACCTTGGAGCCGGCGACGATGGCGAGCAGCGGCCGCGCAGGCTTCTCGAGCGCGGTTTCCAGCGCGGATAATTCGCTCACCAGGAGCGGACCGGCGCAGGCGACCGGCGCATACTTCGCCACCCCGTGGGTGCTTGCCTCGGCGCGATGCGCCGTACCGAAGGCATCCATGACGAATACGTCGCAGAGCGCCGCCATTTTCCGCGCGAGCTCGTCCGCGTCCTTCTTTTCGCCCGGGTTGAAGCGCACGTTCTCGAGCAGCACCACCTCGCCGGGGCCCGCCTCCACGCCGCCCAGCCAATCCTTCTTGAGCGCGACCGGCACCCCCAACAGCTGCGCCAGCCTTCTCGCCACGGGGGCCAGGGAAAACTCCTCGGCCCACTTGCCTTCCTCGGGTCTGCCCAGATGCGACATCACCAGCACGCGGGCTCTTGCCGTCAGCGCCGCTTGAATGGTCGGCAGCGAAGCGCGGATTCGCGCGTCGCTCGTGACCTCCCCGTCCTTGATGGGGACGTTCAAATCCTCCCGGATCAGCACGCGCTTGCCCGCGAGGTTCAGGCTCAGCATCTTTGTAATTTTCAAAGGCACATCCTTGCCGGCCCGCGTCAGGCGGCTTTCGACCAAGCCACGGTGGTGTCGAGCATGCGATTGGAGAATCCCCACTCGTTGTCGTACCACGAGCACACCTTCACCAGATTCCCCTCGATGACCTTGGTCAGAGTGGCATCGTAGGTGGACGATGCGGGATCGTGATTGAAATCCACCGACACCAGCGGCGCATCGTTGTAGGCGAGGATGCCCTTGAGCGCGCCGGCGGCGGCCGCCTTGATGGCGCCGTGAATCTCCTCGACCGAGGTCTTGCGCGCCGCGGTGAAGCTCAAATCGACCAGCGAAACATTGATCGTCGGGACGCGGATCGCGAAGCCGTCGATCTTGCCCTTGAGCTCCGGCAGCACCAGGCCGACCGCGCTGGCCGCGCCCGTCTTGGTCGGAATCATCGACATGGTCGCGGAGCGCGCGCGCCGCAGATCGGTGTGGTAGACGTCGGTCAGCACCTGATCGTTCGTGTAGGAATGAATCGTGTTCATCACCCCCGCCAAGATGCCGACTTTCTCGTGCAGCACCTTGACCAGCGGCGCCAGGCAGTTGGTGGTGCAGGACGCGTTCGAGATCACCGTGTGACTGGACTTGAGCACGCCTTGATTCACGCCGAACACGACGGTCGCGTCGACGTCATCGCCGCCCGGCGCGGATATGACGACTTTCTTCGCGCCCGCCGCGATATGCGCGGAGGCCTTGGCCTTGCTGGTGAACAGGCCCGTGCACTCGAGCACGAAATCCACGCCGAGCTCGCCCCAGGGGAGCTTGGAAGGATCGCGCTGCGCGACCACCCGGATGCGATCGCCGTTCACGACCATCGAGTCGCCGTCGACGTGCACCTCGCCGCGGAAACGGCCGTGCACGGTGTCGAATCGCGTCAAATGCGCATTGGTATTGGCATCGCCCAAGTCATTGATCGCGACGACTTTGATCTCTCCCGCGTGCTTGCCTTCATACAGCGCGCGCAGAATATTTCGGCCGATGCGCCCAAATCCATTGATAGCCACTTTGATTGCCACGTATTGAAACCCCTCTCTCAGGCGCTTTCGCGCCGAACTTAACGGGGTCGAAGCGACCCCGTCCGATAGTTGCCCGCTGCGCGGGCATTATGCACTGGATAAGGCCAGCACTTTCTCGATCGCCTGCATGACATGCTCCGCGGTAAACCCATAAGCCTTGAACAGATCCTTCGCCGGCGCCGACGCGCCGAAATGATCGATGCCGACGATCTCGCCCTGCAATCCCACATAGTGCCACCAAGTCGCGGTCGCGCCCGCCTCGACCGCCACGCGGCGGTTGACCGACTTGGGCAGCACGCTTTGCTTGTATGCCTCGTCCTGGGCGTCGAAGGTGTTGGTGCTCGGCATCGAAACCAGGCGGACCCGTGCGCCCTTGGCGGCCGCGGTGCGCACCGCGTCGGCGGCGATTCCCACCTCCGAACCGGTGGCGATCACGATGACCTCGGGCGGGCCGTCCGAATCGATGAGCACGTAGCCGCCGCGCTTGATCGCCGCGACTTGGGCCGCGTCGCGCGCCTGGTGCACCACCGCCTGGCGCGTGAACACCAAACACGTCGGGCCGTTCCGGTTCTCGATTGCCGCGCACCAGGCCGCCGCGGTCTCCACTGCATCGCAGGGCCGCCACAGGTCCATGTGCGGAATGAGGCGCAGGCTCGCCAAATGTTCGATGGGCTGGTGCGTCGGTCCGTCTTCGCCGAGGCCGATGGAATCGTGGGTGTAGACGAATATCACCCGGATCCGCATCAGGCAGGCCATGCGCACCGCGTTGCGCGCGTAGTCGGAAAACGTGAGGAACGTGCCCGCGTAGGGAATGAACCCGCCGTGGCAAACGACGCCGTTCAGCAGCGCCGACATGCCGAATTCGCGCACGCCGAAATGCACATAGTTGCCGGCCGGCGCGTCCGGCGACAGCGTCACCGAATCCTTGCGCCAGGTGCCGTTCGAGGGCGTCAGATCCGCCGACCCGCCCAGAAGCTCGGGCATCGAGGGGCCGATCGCGTTCAACGCCGCCTGCGAGGCCTGCCGCGTGGCGAGCGATTTGCCCTCGGCTTGCGTGCGGCCGATGTAGGCGTTCACGAGTTCGGCGAAGCCGCCGGGCAATTCCCCCGCCATCCGCCTGTCGAGCTCCGCCGCCAACGCCGGAAATTCGGCTTTGTAAGCCGCGAAGCGAGTGCGCCATTCCTGTTCCGCGCGCGCACCCTTGTCGCGCATGTCCCAGGCCGCGCGGATGTCCGCGGGTATTTCGAAGGGCGGAGAGGTCCAGCCCAAGTTGAGGCGTGTGGCGGCGATCTCCTCGTTGCCCATGGCTTCGCCGTGCATGGAGGCCGTTCCCTGTTTGTTGGGGGCGCCCCAGCCAATGGTGGTCTTGGCGCAAATCAGCGAGGGGCGGCCGGTTTCCGCGCGCGCGGCGGCCAGGGCGGCCGCGATGGCCTCGCTGTTTTGGCCGTCCACGCCCGCCAGCACGTGCCAGCCGTAGGCCGCAAATCGCTCGGCGGTATTATCGGCGAACCAGCCGACCACCTTGCCGTCGATGGATATGCCGTTGTCGTCGTACACCAGAATCAGCTTGCCGAGCTTCTGCATGCCGGCAAGCGAAGCGACCTCATGCGAGATCCCCTCCATCATGCAGCCGTCGCCCAGGAACACGTAGGTGTGATGATCGACGATGGTGTGACCGGGCCGATTGAAGGTTGCCGCGAGCATGCGCTCGGCCAACGCCATGCCGACGGCGTTGGCAAATCCTTGGCCCAGGGGCCCGGTCGTGGTCTCGATCCCGAGATGCACTTCGCGCTCCGGATGACCCGCCGTCTTGGAGCCAAACTGGCGGAAATTCTTGATTTCATCCATCGACAACGGGTAGCCCGTCAAGTGCAGCACCGAGTACAAGAGCATGGAGGCATGGCCGTTCGACAGCACGAAGCGGTCGCGGTCCCACCAGCCCGGATTGCCCGGATTGAACTTAAGCACGTCCCGCCACAGCACCTCGGCGATGTCCGCCATCCCCATGGGCGCGCCCGGATGGCCCGAATTGGCCTTTTGAACGGCATCCATCGACAAGGCACGAATGGCGTTGGCAAGGTCGCGGCGGGTGGGCATGAGCAGCTTCTTATTTAACAAGTGTGTGGGGAAACCGGGCGCGTATTGTCCCCGAAGCGCCCTTCGCCAGCAATGCCGCGTGATTTGCGCGGTTTTTCGTGTAGGACAGCGTGCAAAGCGGGATGTGGGTCGCGAATTGACGACGGAACGCGTTCACACAAATGTAGTCTGTTTATGTATAAGGCGAGTGGCCTCCGCCGCCATGACCCAGTTCACCGTCGCCGCAAATGTGCTTTGCTACCATTTCCCGATGCAAATTCTACAAATCACCGATCCACATCTCTACGGCAGCGCGAGCGGGCGGCTGCGCGGAGTGGAGACCGATTCGAGCTTGAGCGCGGTGCTCGACGATGCGTTTGCACGCGTTCCCGACTACTCGGCGGTGCTGGTGACCGGCGATCTCGTGCAGGACGACAGCTCCGGCTATCTGCGGTTTCGCAGCTTCTTCGGCGGCCTGCGGAAACCCGTGCTGTGCATTCCCGGCAATCACGACGAGCCCGAGGCCATGCGCAAGGAGCTCAGCGGAGAGCCGTTCCAGATCTGCGGCACGCACGAAGCGGACGGCTGGCAATTCATCATGCTCGACAGCTACGATCCGGGACACGTCGGCGGACGCTTGAGCCCAAGCGAACTTTCGCGGCTCGACGGCGCGCTCGCCCGCTCGCCGAAGCACGCCATGGTGTGTCTGCATCATCACCCGATCAACATGGGCAGCCGCTGGCTGGACACCGTGGGTCTCGCCGAACCGGAGGCGTTTTGGCGCGTCATCGATTCGCACGCGCACGTCCGCGCGGTGGTATGGGGGCATGTGCATCAGGTCTACGACGGCCGACGCGGCGACGTTCGCCTGTTCGCGACCCCCTCGACCGGCGCGCAGTTCCTGCCCGGGAGCGATCGCTACGCAGTGGATTCGCGGCCGCCCGCCTACCGGCGCTTCGATCTGCATGCCGATGGCGGCATCGACACCGAGGTCCGCTGGGTCGAGTCGCTGTCCATGCGCCGCGCAACGGCGCTCTAGACTAAGGGCTCTCGCCCCTCGATGCGACATTCATCCCGGTTGAGTATTGCTCTGTACGGCCTGCTGCTCTGCGTCAGCGCCCGCGCGGATGGCGCTCTGCATTCCCTGTGGGAATTGCACGGCAAGCACAATACCGTGTATTTGCTCGGCTCCATTCACGTGCTGCGCGCGAGCGACTACCCGCTGGCTCCCGCCGTGCTGGAGGCTTACGGCAACGTGAGCTCCGTGCTCATGGAGATCAATCTCGAAGAGACCGGTTCGGCGCAGGTGCAAGCGGAAATGCTCGGCAGCGCTATCCTGCCCGAAGGCAAAACCCTGCCCGACGTCCTGGGGCCGCAGCGCTTTGAGCACGCCGATCGGTTGGCGCGCGAGGTCGGGGTCGATCTGTCGATGTTCGGCCAATTCGCGCCCTGGTTCGCCGCCGAGGCCGTTTCGCAGCTGCAACTGGCGCAGCTCGGATTTCAACCCGAGACCGGCGTCGACATGTATTTCATGGAGCGGGCGCGCAACGACGGCAAAAGCGTGGCAGGCCTCGAAACCGTCCATGATCAGATCGCGTTGTTCCAGAACATGTCCTTGGATGCCCAGGCCGATTACCTGGTGGCCAGTCTCGAGCAGGCGCACGATCTGCCCCGGGAAGTGGATTCCATGGTCCATGCCTGGAAGCGCGGCGATACGCAGTGGTTCGAGACTCAGATGCTGTCCGAATTGGGCCGCGATCCCCGCCTGTACCAATCGCTGTTGGGCGAGCGCAACCGCAAGTGGGTGCCCAAAATCGAAGCGCTGCTCCGCGAAGACAAGAACTATCTGGTGATCGTCGGCACCGGCCACCTGGTGGGCCAGGGCAGCGTGATCGATCTGCTGAAAAAAGACGGAATCGGCGCCACCCAGAGGTAACGCCGATTCCGCCGCGGTTCCGGCCGAATTACTGGGCCGCGGGCGGCATGGCTCCCGCGTCCGGGCCGTGAGAGCCGTGCTTATGGGCCTGCATCTGCGCCTCGAGCGTGGCGAGCTGGGTCTGCTGCGCCGGCGTCAAGACCTTGAACACTTGGGCACGCACGTCGGCGTGCTGGGCCATCATTTGCGCGGACAGCGAGCCGTGGGTCTGGCTCACCTGCGCGGCAATGGTGCTGTAGTTCGGGTCGGTTGGTGCTGTTTGCCGCAGCTTCAGCGAGTTGGCCTGCATTTGGCTATGCAGACTCTGCATCTGCGGATGAGCGGCCGTCATGATCTCCTTGATCTGCTGCTTTTGCGCCGCACTCAAGTCGAGTTTTCCGAGCAGATGCCACTCTCCTCCGTGGTGATGCCACTGGTGCGCCCCGGCCGGCGGCGGGCCCGCCATGGCGTCATCGGCGGCATTCGCAATGGACCAGCCGGTGGCGCCCAGCGCCGCTCCGGCCGCCAGCAGGCCCGCCATCAGCAGATTGCGATTCGATTTCATGTTCCTTGCTCCAGTACGATGATGTTGTGACGGCGCCATCCTAAGCCTGCCTTCAGCAAACTTGTGTCACGCACATAGCAACGATCTGTTAAGAATTGTGAATTCCCGGCAGCGGACGACCTGCGGCCGCCGAGTGTGCCAGAGTATGCGGAACGCCTATGACACTTTCTAACCAGACACCCTCGGAGCCTGCTCCCGCGCGCGAGGCGCGCGTGCTGCTGGTCGACGATGATCGCGAGCTCTGTCAGATGCTCACCGAATACTTGAACGCCGAGCACTTCGACGTGAAGAGCGTGCACGACGGCGGCGACGCGCTCGAGGCGCTGCAAGCTCACGACTATGAAATTCTGATTCTCGACGTGATGCTGCCGAGCGTCGGCGGCTTCGACGTATTGCGCAAGCTGGGCGCCTCGTACAGCACTCCGATCCTGATGCTCACGGCGCGCGGGGATGACGTCGACCGGATCGTGGGCCTGGAGCTCGGCGCCGACGATTACCTGAGCAAGCCCTTCAATCCGCGCGAGCTGGTGGCGCGCATTCGCGCCATTCTGCGCCGCGCCAGCCACCGCGCGAGCGGCGGCCGCGTGCCCGACGTGCTCACCGTCGGTCCCATCGTCCTCAATACCGGAACGCACCGGGTGCACGTCGCGGACAAATCGGTGCCGCTCACCGGCGCCGAATTCCGCGTGCTCGAACTGCTGATGCGCGCGGCCGGGCAGGTGATATCGCGCGAATTGATGACCGAACAGGCGCTCGGCCGCAGGCTCGTGGCCTACGACCGCAGCATCGACACCCACATCAGCAATTTGCGGCGCAAGCTCGATCTGGAGGCCGGCGGGAATCCCGAGATCAAGAATGTGCGCGGCTCGGGCTACACGCTCACCTGGGCTCATGCATAGCCTTTTCCTGCGGATTTTCACATTGTTTTGGCTGGCCATGGCGCTCATCATCGGCGGCAGCATCGCCATCATCATCACCATTGCCGCCCGCGAATACGACGCGCCGGAGATGCAGCGCAGGCCGTCCGTGGCCATTCAGGCCTCGGAAGTTCTGGCGCGCGGCGGCATCGAGGCGCTCAAGAGCTGGCTGAACGCGAACAAGAATTCCGTCCCGAATCGCGATCTCTTCATCGTCGGTCCCGACGGAGCGGACATCCTCGGCCGGCGCCTCACCGAGGGCGCGGCGCACCGCTTGGAATTTCTCTATCACGAAGAAATGTTCGCTCACGACTCCATGGAAGGCCCGGGCCGCAGGCCCTTGGGGCCGCCGCCGCCCGGCAATTTCCGTCCGAGCCGCGCCGCGCCGCAGATCGTCGCCGCCGACGGCTCGATCTACACCGTGCTGTCGGTGCCGCGGCGCCCCAGCATTTTCGGCGCATTGAGTTTGCCGGGAATCTCGCTGGCCATCCTGTGCGTCGCGCTGGTGGTCAGCGCGCTCGCCAGCTGGTGGCTGGCACAGCATCTGAGCGCGCCCATTCGGCGCATCCAGGAAGGCGCGCGCGCGCTCGCCTCCGAAAGTCTCGACCTGCAGGCGCGCGGGGCGCTCCGCGTAAGTGCGGGACTCGAGGGCCGCAAGGACGAACTCGCGGTCCTGGCGCGGGACTTCGACGCCATGGCGGATCAGCTGCGGGCCAATCGCGACGCCATCACACAGCTGTTGCGCGACATCTCGCACGAACTGCGTTCGCCGCTCGCCAGAATGCGCGTGGCCCTTGGATTGGCCCGCCAGCCGCCCGCCGATCTGCCGCGTCAGCTGGATCGATTGGAGCGCGAGATCGAGCGCCTCGACTCGCTGATCAGCCAGGTCTTGAAGCTCGCGCGCCTGCACGGCACGGATGCGCCGTTCGCGCGCGAGACCTTCGACCTCGACGAAGTGATCGAAGAGGTGGTCCGGGACGCTAATTTCGAGGGAGCCGTGAAGAATTGCAGGGTGGAAGCCCAAGGCGCGGCGAACGCGGCCGTCAACGGCAACCGCGAGCTGCTGCGCAGCGCCATCGAGAACGTGCTGCGCAATGCCGTGCGCTACAGCCCGCAGGATGCGCCGGTCGACGTCTCGGTCGCGCGCGTGGGCAAAGGCATCGAGATTCTGATTCACGACCGTGGACCCGGAGTCCCCGACAGCGACTTGGAGCGCATATTCGAGCCGTTTTACCGGGTCGCCGAATCGCGCGACCGCGATACGGGCGGAGAAGGCATCGGGCTTGCCATCACCGCTCAGGTCATGAAAGCCCACGGCGGATCGGCCTCGGCAGCCAATAGGCCCGGCGGCGGCTTCGATGTGATGCTCAGCTTGCCGGCGGGTGCCCCGGCTGTTTAGAGTCACTGCATGAGCCTTTACGAAGAAGCCTGCAAATACATCCCGGGCGGCGTGAATTCGCCGGTTCGCGCCTTTCGCGGCGTCGGCGGCGAGCCGATTTTCTTCAAAAAAGCGGCGGGCGCCCATACGACCGCCGCCGACGGACGGCGCTTCATCGACTACGTCGGCTCCTGGGGACCGATGATCCTGGGCCACGCGCATCCGCAGGTCATCAAGGCCGTGCAGGAGGTCGCCGCCGACGGCCTGTCCTTCGGCGCGCCGACCGAGCTCGAAACCCAGCTCGCCCGCCGCGTCGTGCAACTCATGCCGTCCATGGAATTGGTGCGCTTCGTGAGTTCCGGCACGGAAGCGACCATGAGCGCGATACGCCTGGCGCGCGGTTTCACCGGGCGCGACATCATCGTGAAGTTCGAAGGGTGCTATCACGGGCACTCCGATTCGCTGCTGATCAAGGCCGGTTCGGGCGCGCTGACCCTGGGCGTTCCCACTTCGCCCGGCGTGCCGGCGGCACTCGCCAACTACACCGTCACGCTGAACTTCAACGACGCTGATCAGGTGCACGAGGTGTTCGGACAAATCGGCGGGCAGATCGCCTGCGTCATCGTCGAACCCGTGGCCGGAAACATGAATTGCGTGCCGCCCGCGCCGGGATTTCTCGACACGCTGCGCCGCGAATGCGACCGCAGCGGCGCTTTGCTGATTTTCGACGAGGTGATGACCGGTTTTCGGGTGGCCTTGGGGGGAGCTCAGGCGCTCTACGGCGTGCGCCCCGATCTCACCACTCTCGGCAAGATCATCGGCGGCGGCATGCCGGTCGGCGCGTTCGGCGGACGGCGCGATGTCATGGAACGCCTCGCACCCTTGGGGCCCGTTTATCAAGCGGGTACTCTGTCCGGCAATCCGGTGGCGATGACCGCGGGACTCGCCACGTTGGAACTGTTGTCGGCGCCCGGATTTCATCAGCGGCTGCAAGGCGCGACCGACGTGCTGGTCGGGCGGTTGGCGGAGACTGCGCGGCGCGCCGGCATCGCGCTGGCTACCAATCATGTCTGCGGCATGTTCGGCTTTTTCTTCACCGATGAGCGCAGCGTCGACACTTTCGCCAAAGTCATGGCCTGCGACGTCGAGCGCTTCAAGCGCTTCTTCCACGGCATGCTGGCGGAGGGCGTTTATTTCGCCCCATCCGCCTTCGAGGCAGGGTTCTTGTCGGCGGCGCATACCGCGGCGGACATCGATGCCACCATCGCAGCGGCGGCGCGCGTGTTCCGCGGACTTGGCTAGGCACCCGTCTGTGCGAGCCTTCGGCGGGTTCTTGGGCGCGATCCTGTTCGCGGGACTGATCGGCGCCGCGATCGCCTATCCGGCTTACGAACTCACATCGACCGTCGCGGCCTTCGCGTTTCACCGCGTCGCGGGCCGGGTCGCGATGCTGGTGCTGGCTGTGACTCTGCTTTGGTTGTGCCGCCATTTGCGGCTCAATACCAAGCGCGACTGCGGATATGGCTTGCCGTGGCGGCGGTTTCTCAAGGTGTGCCTGTTGTGGGGAGTGATCGGCATGGCCACGGCCGGCGTGGGCGCTGCATTCTTGCTGATGACGCACCTGCGCGTCGTGCAAGCGGATTTCACCGCGTCGGCACCGAATGTCGCGCGCATTTTCCTCATCGGTCTGGGGTCAGGCATCGCGGTCGCCCTGCTCGAGGAAACCGTGTTTCGCGGCGTCATGCACAGCGCGATCGAACGCGAATCGGGCCCGTGGATGGCCGCCCTGCTCACCGCGCCGCTGTTCGCCGTGCTGCATTTCTTCGCCAAGGTGCGCATCCCGGCGGCGGAGGTGGGTTGGGGCAGCGGTTTTGATTTGCTGCTGCGATCATTCGCGCCCCTGGGCCATCCCGCGCTGGTGCTCGATTCGTTTCTGGCTTGGCTGGCCGTGGGATTGATCCTCAGCCTGACGCGCGTGCTCACCGGCAATATCGCGGTGGCGATCGGGCTGCATGCCGGCTGGGTGGTGGTGCTGCGCATGCTCCAGGAAAGCACCGCGAGCGGCTCCTCGCCGGCCTATGCCGCCTGGGTCGGTGGATTCGACGGGCTGTTGGGATACTGGCTGCTGCCGTGGGGCGTCGTCATTGCCGCTGCGCTCTGGCTCACGCGCGCCTCCTGGGTGGCGGCGGCGCGTGAAGAGCCGCAAAACCCGGCGGGACAGGCCGCCACGCCCATCACCTAGGCGTGCGGATCCAACACGTCGAGCCGCTGCAGCGGATCGTCGAGTTCCAGGCAGCGCTGTTTGTCGGCCGGCGGCAGCGGGAGAATTTCGGCGAGGCGGTGCCCGACCCACGCCGCATCCTCGAGGCGCATCTCCATATCGGTGTATACCTCGCCCAACTGCGGCAGAACGCTTTTCAAGAGCTCCGGCAGCCGCGCATGCCGCGCCGGGACCGCTACGGTCGGCTCGGGGGGCAGCCATTCGACGTCGGCGAGATTGAGGCCGTCGGCCTGGCGGCTGCGCCGCAGAATGCGAAACCTCTGCTGGCCGATGCACGACAGACCGAGCAAGCCGTCCGGCAACTGATGAAAATCGACGATTTTCGCCATGGTGCCGACATCGAAGGTCTCGGCGGGGCCCACCTCATTGCCCTGCCGGATCAATACCACGCCGAAGCTCGCACTCTCGCGCATGCAGCGGCCCACCATGTCCACGTAGCGGGTTTCAAAAATCCGCAGCGGCAGCACGCCGTCCGGAAACAGCACGATATTGAGCGGAAAAATTGCGATCATTCTCGTGCCCGCAGCGCGGCGAGCAGCTTGTCGTGCAGGCCGCCGAAGCCGCCGTTGCTCATCACCAGCACGTGGTCGCCGGGGCGGCTATCCTGCGCCAGTTCCTGGACCATAGCGTCGACGTCCGGGGCAAAGCGCGCGCGTGCGCCAAGCCCCGCCACGGCCGAGGGCAGATCCCAGCCCAGATCCGCTGAATTCAAGAACCACGTCCGGTCCGCCAACTCGAGCGCGGGCGCCAATTCCTCGCGATGCACGCCCAGCTTCATCGTGTTCGACCGCGGCTCCACGACGGCGATGATGCGCGCGCCCGCGACCCGCGCCCGCAGGCCCCTCAAAGTCGTGGCAATGGCCGTCGGGTGGTGCGCGAAGTCGTCATACACCGTGACCCCCGCGACGACGCCGCGAACCTCCATGCGGCGCTTGACGCCGCGAAACGTGCCCAACGCCTGCGCCGCGCGCTCAGGCTCCACGCCCACATGCCGCGCCGCCGCGATCGCCGCCAAGGCATTCATGACGTTGTGCTCGCCAAGCAGCGGCCAGCTCACCTCGGCCACGGGCCGGCCCTGGGACAGCACCTCGAATCGCCCCGCCGCCGATCCAGCCGCGATGCGCGCGCCCCAATCGGCGTCCGTGCGCCCCAGCGCGAAAGTTTCGCGCGGCGTCCAGCATCCCATTTTCAGAGTGGCCGCAAGCTCTGCATCCTCGCCATTGACGATGAGCCGGCCCGCGGCGGGCACGGTGCGCAGCAGCTGATTGAATTGGCGGCGAATCGCGGCAACGTCCGGATAGATGTCCGCGTGATCGTATTCCAGATTATTGAGGATCGCGGTACGCGGCCGGTAGTGGACGAATTTCGCGCGCTTGTCGAAAAAAGCGGTGTCATATTCATCCGCTTCGATGACGAAGAAACGCCCCTGCCCCAGCCTCGCGCTGGAGTCGAAATTGCCCGGCACTCCGCCGATCAGGAATCCCGGCTCGAGACCCGCATCCTGCAGAATCCAGGTCAGCATGGCGGTGGTGGTCGTCTTGCCGTGGGTGCCGGCCACCGCGATCACATGCTTCCGCCGCAGCACATGTTCGGCCAGCCACTCCGGTCCGGAGGCATACGCCATGCCGCGATCCAGCATGGCCTCGACCACCGGACTGCCGCGGCTCAAGGCATTGCCGACCACGACGATGTCGGGCTGCAATTCCAGCTGCTCGGCGCCGTAGCCTTGGACGAAGTCGATGCCGAGCGCCTCGAGTTGGGTGCTCATCGGCGGATACACGTTCAGATCCGCGCCCGTCACGCGAAATCCCGCGGCCTTGGCGATTGCGGCCACACCGCCCATGAACGTGCCGCCGATGCCCAAAATATGCACGTGCATGCTCATGGATCCGGCAGCACCTGCTGCTCCAGCAAGATCGACAGCAACAGATAACCCACGCTGACGGCGATGCCGACGCTGATGCGCGAGTCCAGGGCGGCGCGCCAGATGTTGGCGCACGCGAGCAGATACCAGACCACGCCGATCAACATCAGAAAGCCGAGCGGAACCGACCCGATACTGTCCGAACCGACGAGGTGGAGCAGCGAGCCGATGGGGTACAGGGCGAGTTCGGCGAGTACCCCGACGCCCAACAAGGCAATGCCCGTTTGCAGAAAGCGCTGCTGGCGGCGCGCCAGCACCAGAACGGCCCAGGCGAAGGCCAGCGGCAAACCCACGCTTAGGGCCACTCGGGTCGCGATGCGGTCACTCGAGGCGGGCGGCAGAAACGCACTCAACACCTCGAGCAGTGCCGCGGCGGCCGCGACCAGGCCCAACAGCAGCAGCGACGCCGGCAGCTGCGCCGGCGTTTGCCTCCAGAGTGCAATGTCCCAAAATGCTTTTGCGAGTCGCAGCATCGTCCGATCAGTCATAATCGATTCCAAATTGTACACGCGGATCAATGCCATGCCCGACGCGATTTGGATGGATCGAGATGATGAGCTGCCGGCGCTGGCGCGCGCGCTGCAGTCGCAAGAAACGATCGGCGTCGATACCGAATTTCTACGCGAACGCACGTTCTTTCCCAAACTGTGCCTGCTGCAGCTCAAGGCCGGCGACCAGACCTGGCTGGTCGACACGCTGCGGATCCGCAGCCTCGATCCCTTGATGCCCGCCCTGACCGCGGCGGCCGTGCGCAAGGTGATTCATTCGGCGCGCCAGGACCTGGAGGCGGTGTATCTGTCGGCCAAGCGCGTCATATCTCCGGTCTTCGACACCCAGATCGCGGCCGGCTGCATCGGGCTCAAGCCCCAGGTAGGCTACGCGGAACTCATCAAGACGCTGCTGGATGTCACCGTGCCCAAGGGCCAGACACGCACCGACTGGTCGAAGCGGCCGCTCACGCGGGAACAGCTGGAATACGCCGCGGATGATGTCCTGTATCTGGGCGAAGCCGCGGATCTTCTCGCAGCGCGGCTGCGCGAGCTCGAGCGCGAGCATTGGGTGCTCGAGGACTGTCTCGCGCTCGAGGACCAGAAGCTGTATGAACCGGATCCCGCCCAGGCGTGGGGCCGGCTGCGCGGCCTCGCGCAGCTCGCGCCGCCGTCGCGCGCCCGGGCCAAAACGATCGCGGTGTGGCGCGAAAAACTGGCGCGCACCCGTGATCTGCCGCGCGCCTGGATCCTCTCCGACGCGGCGATTTTCTCCGTCGCTCAAGGCTCCTCGCCGCCGCTGAACGACAGCCTCGCGGCAAGCCTCAAGGGTGCGCTCGAGGAGGCGTCGAACGACGAGTGGGATCAGGAGCCCAGTCAAGATGCGCGCCCGACCGCGGAGCAGAAGGCCGTGATCGAACGCCTGGCCAAAATTGTCGACTCGCGCGCGCTCGAACTTCAAGTCAGCGCGGAGCTCCTGGCGCCGCGCGGCGAGCTCAAGGCGCTCGCCATGGGCAACCGCGAAGTGCACGCCTTGACGGGCTGGCGCAGGGAAGAAATCGGAACGCGGCTACTCGAGGCGATCGGCTGACGCCGCCGGCCGCGCCGGCGCGCCGCGCACCGCCGTTTCGATGCTCCTGAACACCGTATCGACATCGGCGTCGGCGTCGACGATGCGCAGCAGTCCGGCCGCCTCGTAATATTTGATCAGGGGCTTGGTTTGCGCTTCATACACATCCAGCCGCTTGCCGATCACTTCTTCCCTGTCGTCCGGACGCTGGATCACGCGATGCGCGGCGTCCGGCGGCGAGGTGTACACGTTGAACACACGGCCGCAGTCCTGGCAAATTCTGCGCCCGGTCAGCCGCTTGAACAGAATCCCCAAATCGACGTTCATGAGCACGACCGAATCCAAGGGCTTGTCTACGGCCGCGAGCAGCTTCTGCAGCGCTTCGGCCTGCGCGATGTTGCGGGGAAAGCCATCGAGTATGAAGCCGTTGGCGGCGTCCGGCTTGGATAAGCGCTCGCGGATCATGCCGAGCACGGTGGCGTCATCGACCAGGTTGCCCAAATCCATGGCGGCCTTGGCCTTGAGGCCAAGCTCCGTGCCCTTGGATACCGCGTCGCGCAGCAGGTCGCCGGTGGAAACTTGCGGGATTCCATGGGCTTTGACCAGCAGCTGCGACTGTGTGCCTTTGCCCGATCCAGGCGCGCCCAGCAGAACTATTCGCATGATTCTTCTAGTGGTGAAAGCGCGCTACCGTACCTTTGAGCGGCGCGGTCGTCAAACTTAGGGAGATCGGCTATTCTGCGCGCCTTGTGCCGAAGGGGGTCTTAAATGGCGAACGCGTTCTATGCACAATCCGGCGGCGTCACCGCCGTCATCAATGCCTCGGCCTGCGGCTTGATCGAGACGGCGCGCCGGCACCGCGACAAAATCGCCAGGGTGTATGCCGGCCGGGACGGCATCATCGGCGCCTTGACCGAAGACATGATCGACACCAGCAAGGAGAGCCGGGCGGCGATTGCCGGCCTGCGCTACACCCCGGGCGGCGCGTTCGGGTCCGCGCGCTACAAGCTGGCGGGGATCGACAAGAATCGCGCCCAGTATGAACGCCTGATCGACATATTTCGGGCCCATGACATCGGCTATTTCTTCTACAACGGCGGCAACGATTCCATGGACACCGCGCAAAAGGTGTCGGAGATCGCCGCGCAGATGGCGGTGCCCCTGATTTGCATCGGGATCCCGAAGACCGTCGACAATGATCTGCCGGTGACCGATTGCTGCCCCGGATTCGGCTCCGCGGCCAAGTACATCGCCGTGTCGACGCGCGAAGCGGCGCTCGACGTGGCCTCGATGTCGAGGACCTCGACGAAGGTATTCGTGCTCGAGGTCATGGGACGGCACGCCGGCTGGATGGCCGCGGCGGCCGGCTTGGCCGGCGAGAAAGCCGGCGATGCGCCGCACATCATCCTGTTTCCCGAGATCGTTTTCGATCGCGAGCGCTTCCTGGCGAAGGTCAAGTCCTCGGTGGAAAAATACGGCTACTGCGTCGTCGTGGTGTCCGAAGGCGTGCGCGGTGCCGACGGCAAGTTTCTCGCCGAGGCCGGCACCAAGGACGCGTTCGGCCACGCTCAATTGGGTGGTGTGGGACCCGTGGTTGCGCAGATGACCCAGGAGGCCTTGGGCTATAAATTCCACTGGGCCGTCGCCGATTATTTGCAGCGTTCGGCGCGCCACATCGCCTCCAAGGTCGACGTCGAGCAAGCCTACGCCGTCGGCAAGGCGGCGGTGCAATTTGCCTTGCGGGGCCGCAATGCCGTGATGCCCGTCATCGTCCGCAAGTCGGCAAAGCCCTACCGCTGGAGCATCGGTGAAGCGCCGCTGGCGGCCGTCGCCAACCAAGAAAAGAAGGTGCCGCGCAATTTCATCAGCACGGACGGATTCGGCATCACCGCGGGCTGCCGCGCCTATCTGGCGCCGCTCATCGCCGGCGAGGATTACCCGCCCTACGCGCGCGGCCTGCCCGCTTATGTCGCCCTCAAAGGCGTCAGCGTTGTCAAACGCCTGCGCACCCCGTTTGTGATATAGTCGCTGCGCTTTTTTCTATTATAAACCCTTATTTTTCAATAACATAAGACCCCACCGGAGACTTCACTCATGACTCTTGACTGTGCGCTATGGTTGGCAATTGCAGCCGGTGTCGTTGCAATCCTCTACGGCGTCATTTCGGTGCGCTGGATCCTCGCGCAGCCCGCGGGCAATGCCCGCATGCAGGAGATCGCCGCGGCGATTCAGGCGGGCGCCAAGGCATACCTCAATCGTCAATACTCCACCATCGCAGTGGTCGGAGTCATCCTGTTCGTCGCGCTGGGGGTGGCATTGGGTTGGGCCACGGCCGGCGGCTTCGCGGTGGGCGCCATCCTCTCCGGGCTCGCCGGCTATATCGGCATGTTCATCTCGGTGCGCGCCAACGTGCGCACCGCGCAGGCGGCGCATTCGGGGATAAACGCGGCGCTCAAAGTCGCGTTCCGCGGCGGCGCGATCACCGGCATGCTGGTGGTCGGCTTGGGATTGCTCGGGGTCGCCGGCTATTACCTCGCCATGCTGCGAATTCTCGGCGACCCGGAAGCGGCCTTGCGCTCGCTCGTCGGCCTGGCCTTCGGCGGCTCGCTCATTTCGATCTTCGCGCGGCTTGGCGGCGGCATCTTCACCAAGGGCGCGGATGTAGGTGCGGAC
>Ga0209656_10001010_pt1 | contig 18147 bp, 19 predicted proteins | sample BogFormECP12_OM2_FD_188239 | JGI IMG/M metagenome (GOLD analysis project Ga0209656, IMG submission 188239) | Bog forest soil microbial communities from Calvert Island, British Columbia, Canada - ECP12_OM2 (SPAdes) (version 2) | ecosystem: Environmental > Aquatic > Freshwater > Wetlands > Bog ... | reverse complement strand
TCCACCGGGGCGGTTCGACGATCGTCGGCGGCGATCGCGGCGGCCAGTTCGTCCAGGGCAGCGGGCTCGTCGGCCAGCGCGTCCTCGTGACCGGTCCAGCGCGCGACGAAGTCGTTGCGCAGCACCGGCGACGGGAACCGCTCCGCCCACGGCAGATGACGGACGATGTCGAACACCCGGGTGCTGGTGGTGTCGGTTTCGCGGGCCGCGACCAGTGCGCGGCGAGACGCATCGGTCGTCAGCGCCTCCGGAGAGGCGGACAGGACGGTACCTAACCACGCTCCGCTCGCGCCGGTGGCCAGCACGGCTGCCAGGCTTCGCGGAGAGGCGATTCCTCCGGCCGCCAGCACCGGCACCGATACGACGTCCAAGACCGCGTCCAGCAACGGGAGCGTAGCGATAGTCGCATCTCCGTGGCCACCACCCTCGGAACCACGGGCCACCAGCACATCGATCCCGGCGTCTTGCGCCCGCTGCGCCTCGCGGCTGTTGTAAACCTGTGTGGCAGCGGCGATCCCGGCATCGTGAACGCGATCGACCCACGACAAGTCAGTTCCGAAGCTGACCGATACAACCACCGGCTGCGCGGCCAGCGCGGCATCGAACAGCTCCGGCTCCTTACGAATCACCCAGTCCACCAAGCCAATTCCGAACGTCCCACGTACGTGCGGCAATTCGGCGTGCAGCGCCGACGTCGACCCGGCAGTGCCCATGCCCACCATGCCCAGTCCACCGGCGGCGGTTACCCCGGCGGCAAGGCGGCCACCGGCAACACCTCCCATGGGAGCGTTCACGATCGGCACCCGCAGGCCCATGCGCCGTGACCACGGCGTCGACAGCATCTGATTACGCCGAGGGAAGGCTCTTGAAGACGGTAAGCAGGATCACCGAATCGTCGATGGCCTGCAGTGAATGCCGCTGCGAGGGAATTACAACGTAGTCGGCGGTCTTTCCGTCCCATACTTCCTCACCAGCGGTCAGGTGCACATGTCCCTTCAGAACCTGCAGCGACGCCTGTCCGGGGCTGTCGTGTTCGGAGAACTCATGCCCGGCCAGCAACGCCATCAAGGTCTGCCGCAGTTCGTGGGTGTGCCCGCCATGCAATGTGTGTGCGGCCCGCCCGCTGTGTGCTTGCCGCGCCTCGGCCAGCTTTTCATCGGCCAGACTGGTCAGCGAAATCGTTTCCATCGATGCGTCCTTCGGTCGGGGTTGCCTCAACTGGATAGTAGAAGAGTCCCGCCCGCTGCCAATGCGACACTCACGTCGCCGCGGCGTGCCAGGTGAGCCTCACCAGACACAGATCTGGCTCGACGAACGCGTCCAGCCGATCGACGGTGATCGGTGCCTCCCAGGTTTCCAGCGCTCCACGCATGAGCCCCAAGTGGATTGGGCAGACGACGGCTGTCTGGCTTTCCGCCAGCTCCAGAAACGGGCAGTGCCGCAATTCGACCTGCTCGTCTCCGCGACGCTCAGGGGCAAAGCCGAGCTCGTCGAGTAATCCGACCAGGTGCTCGATCGACTCCTCCGCGCCGAGCTCCCCGGCCGTGGTCGGCGGCGGCGGATTGAGCTGCCGAGCCCACGCGCGACCGGCAGCCATTGCCCTGGCGCCGGCGTCGCGATCGCCGGCGAGATTGGTGGCAAGGATCTCGGCCAGCAGCCGATAGTGCCGGGTTCCGCCGGGATCCATCCGCTGAGTCGCCCGGAACAACAGCGCCGGCCGGCCCGGACCTTTGCGGTCCGGGGCGACCTGCTCCACCCGGCCGCCGGTCACCAAAGTGTCGAGGTGGAAGCGAACGGTGTTCGGGTGCACGTCGAGCGTGTCGGCGATGCTGGCGATGCTCATCGGAGCATGCGCCGCTTTCAATACCCCCAGGACATCGTGGCGGCGGCCGGGAGATTGCTGTGCTGATTTGACGAAGCTCATTCTCCCCGACATTCTGCGCTGCGCAGGTCCGCGATCAGCTGCGTTTCGCCATAAAACCGCCTCACCCAGCCGAGCATGTCACCCGGCGGCGTTTATCTGGCTCCCAATCGCCTCAGCTTTGCCAACACGTCGGCGATTCGATCGGGCTGCTCAGCCGGCGCGAGATGGGCGGCCTGTGCCACCTCGACGAACCGTCCGCGAGTCACGTTGCTGGCGATGAACCGAACCGAATCGGGCGGCGTGGCAATGTCGTTGGCGCCCGCAACAGCCACGATCGGGGTGTCGATCTCGCCGAGGCGATGACGGGCGTCGAACTCGGCGAGCGCCTCGCACGTGCACGCGTAGCCGTCGTCGTCGACCCGGCGCAGCGTGTCCAGCAGCGTCTGGGCTGACGTGGGATCACGTTCGAAAAATCCGGGGGCGAACCAGCGGCGAATCGACAGTGCCACGACTTCGCCGGTTCCCGCCGTCCGAACGACTTTGGCCCGGGACTGCCAGTCATCCGGGTCGCCGATGCGCGCCGCCGTACAGATCAGCGCCGCGGACACGATCCGCTCAGGAGCCCCGAGCAGCATTTGAAGGCCGACAGCGCCGGCCACTGAGACGCCCGCATAGGTGAACGGCCGTCTGCCGATCCGGTCTTCCACGACTTTGATGACGCTGGCGGCCAGGTCGTCGATGGTGAAGGCGTCCCTCGGCCGCGGACTGACGCCGTGGCCGGGAAGATCCCAGCCGATAACGTTATAGGTGCCTGCCAGCCGTCGTGCCACACCAGACCACAAGGCAGCCACCGAAGTGCCCAATGACGGGCCGACGACCAGCGGCGGTAGATCCGGTGACCCGCCCAGATGCGAGCCGCGAATTCGGGGGACGCTCACGGGCGTTCCTTGACGATTCGCTCAGCCCGATCCAGGCTTTCGTCTATCAGCGCGTCGGCTGCGCCAAAATAGTTGCCGGACGGGGCTTTTCCGGTCAGCTCCGCGATGACGTGTTGCTCGCCGAGCACGTCGGAGCTAGCGAGGTTCTTGGCCATCTGCTGCGGATGGACCTGCAGCCCGGCGAGCAGTTCACTGCACTGGGAGCCGGCGACAACGGTTCGCCGGGCCAGGACGCGTAGCGTCTCCCATTCGGCATGCCATGAGCCGTCGGGGCGTTCGTCGTCGGCCAGTGCGGCGGCCGTGTGCAATGTCGCGCCCAGTGCTGGCGCGGAAATCGCCGCGAGGCGAATCAGGATGGACAACACCGGGTTTGGCTTACCCGCCGCATCGAGCAGCCGCCCGGTCACGATGATGCGCTCCCCGATGGGCTCGCCGGGGTGGCCGGCGGTGAGGTCTGCGTCGAGGGCGTCGACCTCCTGGCGGCCGAAGCAGGGCGACCAGCGCTCGACCTCGTCTGGGTCGACGCAGACGAATGGCGACTTCGGATGGCGGAGCCGGCTGCTGCGGTACGGCGGGTAGTCCAGCAGCGGCTGCGGCCCAGCTTTTCCCTGGTAGTCCGCCGCGATGCGGGCAATCTGCTCCGTAATCTCGCGTTGGTAAACAGCGCCGGCCGTCTGTTCTGCAGCCTTCATCGAAACTGACGCTAACCCGAGAATCGGCTACCCTCAACCATCTTCGCGGGATTTCCGCTGCGTATGCGCAATAGTCTGGTGCCATGCCGCGTGACTACATCTATGACCAGGGGTTCTCCGAAGAGCGGGCCCGCCTGGCAGGCATCGAAAGCCTGTGGGATCCGGGAAGCCGGCGACTGCTCGACGATCTGGGCATCGGTGCGGGCTGGCGATGCCTCGAAGTTGGTGCGGGCGGGGGCTCGCTGGTCGAGTGGATGGCCGGTCGCGGCGCTAAAGTGCTCGCGATCGACATCGACACCCGCTTCGTCGAGCCGCTGGCCGGCGACGCGATCGAGGTCCGGCGGGTAGACGTCCGAACCGACGAGCTGCCCGAGGGTCAGTTCGACTTGGTGCACGCTCGATTGGTACTCGAGCACCTCACCGAGCGCCGACAAATCCTCGACCGCCTGGCGGCCGCGCTGCGCTCCGGCGGCTGGATGGTCATCGAGGACTACGACTGGACCGGTCTTGGCTAACAGCAGCAGCAGCTTCAACGCCTTGTCGACGGACTCGATCGGGTACTGCGGCGCAAGTGAATCGGTGGCCGGCCCTCGCACCGCCCGCTGCGCCTTTTTCTGCATGACAGAAACGGTACCTGCGATACGCCGCAACGGCGTCAACGCCGTCAATCGCGACGCACTGCGGCGGCGACGGCCTGCGGTGCTTCAGACGGAGGGAAGTGACCCACACCTGCAAGCTCAGTCACGCTGGCGCGCGGCAGGATCTTGACGGCCTGTTCAAGGACGTGGCGGCCCGATACTGGGTCGTCCAGGCCCCACACGAGATGAAGTGGGCCGACCCAATTGGCTAGCGCCCCCTCCCATCGACGATGATGAACCGCCCGCTCGGCGTTGTACTTGATCAGCAGATGCCAAAGCTTGTGCCCGTTTTCTCGCGTCATACCCAGCCAAAGGTCGTCGAATTCGGTATCGGTGAGCTTCGATCCGCGAACCGCGTCGAGCGCGGAGCGGACCCTCGCGGCGCTGACACGGCTGGCCAGCAACTTGCCCACGACCGGCGTAATCAGCAACTTCTGCTGGCGTGTCGGGCGGTATGCGCTGTACACGATGCCGCAGTTCAACAGGACGATGCTCTCGATCGCGAAGCTGAGCTTGCCCTTGTTGGCTCGGTCGACGAGTTCCTGACCAACGATGCCGCCGTAGTCGTGGATCACCAACCGCGTCGACTTCACGCCGAGACGGGCGGCGAGATCCTCAACGACGTCGGCTGATTCGGCCACGGAGTACTGGTAAGGGTTTGGCTTGTCCGACGCGCCGTAGCCCAGGAAATCGAGCGTGATCACATCATGGTCCCGAGCAAGATCGCTGGCCACCTCGGCGTAGTCGTAAGACCAGGTCGGAAATCCATGCAGCAGAAGCACTGTGGGCCCGGCCCCGCGCCGCCGGAATGCGATGCGATGCCCCCGGCGGCTGACCAGCGTGTCGTTTTCGGCGATCCATTCCGCGGCCCGGGACGCACCGCCAGTCCCGGTCACCGTGTCACGCCCGGGTTTGAGTCTGCCGATGATTCATCGACTGCCATTGGACTCACCTTTCAGTGTTGACGCCGAGTTAGTCAACGAGATCGATGGCTAGTCCGTTGGCCGCTAACGGGTCGGGCATCCTTAACCCATGACGGTGGATGCCCTGTTGCAATCGATCCCCCCGCTCACTGTGTATGTCGTGGTCGGCCTGGTTGTCGGGATCGAGAGCCTAGGCATCCCGCTGCCGGGTGAGATCGTCCTCGTCAGCGCGGCACTGCTGTCGTCGCGGCATGAGCTGGCGGTCAACCCGATCGGCGTCGGTGTTGCCGCGGTGATCGGGGCGGTGGTCGGCGACTCGACCGGCTACGCCATTGGCCGCCGGCTCGGGCTGCCGCTATTCGACCGGCTGGGTCGGCGCTTCCCGAACCACTTCGGGCCCGGACACGTCGCGTTCGCTGAGCGACTTTTCGATCGCTGGGGCGCACGGGCGGTGTTCTTGGGCCGTTTCATCGCGTTGCTGCGGATATTCGCCGGGCCACTGGCCGGGGCGCTAAAGATGCGCTACGCAAGGTTTTTGGTGGCCAACGTGTCGGGCGCGGTGTGCTGGGCGGGCGGCACCACGGCCCTCGTTTATTACGCGGGTGTGGCCGCCGAACGCTGGCTGACCCGCTTCTCATGGATTGCCTTGGTTGTCGCCGTGGTGTGCGGAGTGATCGCTGCGGTGTTGCTGCGCGAACGCGTATCCCGCGCGGTCGCCGAACTCGAGGCCGAGCACTCCACCGAAACCGGTCACACCTCGGCGTAAACATTGCCCACACCGGCGAACAACGCGCGTGTTTTTTCCCGCTCGCCCGGGCAGGCCATAGCACATATTCCGCCCCGCTTTTCGATACCGGTCAAAATCGCGGTGAAATGTCTTCGCGCTGCGTTTAACGACTTTGCCAAAAAGACCATGTGGGCGTCTAGACGGGCCAGCCACGTGAGCGGTGCGCCAGCGCCGCAGACCGCCATGCTTGACGAAACATACTGATGTTGAATGGTTTTAACGACGAGTGTGCCTCATCGTCTCGGCGCCGGTCACGGTGTGACCGCACCGGACGAATCACCCAGGGCAGGGTCGTTAGTTGGCTGGACAGCTCGCATCTCGGCGCTCGATCGGCACGCCCTCAGCGAATTCTCAGGCGCCTTTCCATAGACACGCGTAACAATTTCTGTTATAAAACTGAGATCTACTAATCGACGTCGGTCTTCAGCATTGCAGGGCGGGCATCCATATCGCGACGCATAGGCGTCCGCCGATTAGGAGGACCAGATGGGCACTTACGCCATCGCAGAGCCATCCTTTAGTCACCTCACGCTCAGCAGTCGCCTGATCTCCGAGCTGGCACAGGCCAGCAGCACGCTGCGGATGACCACCGAGCGCATCGGTCTGGCAGTGATCGTCAGTGCAGGCGGTGAACTAGATGCCTCCAACGAAGGCACCTGGCGACGCCTGCTGAGCGAGGCGGGCGCCGCAGCAGGACCGCCGGGACCGTTGGTGGTCGACATCAACGGCCTGGACTTCATGGGGTGCTGCGCCTACGCCGCGCTGGCCGAAGAGGCCGAGCACTGCCGTCAGCGTGGCGTCGAACTGCGACTCGTGAGCAACCAGCCGGTTGTCTCCCGGGTCGTCGCCGCATGCGGCCTGACCGAGCTGCTGCCGGTTGACGAGAGCGTCGACGCTGCGCTATCGGTATACGACCCGGCCGACTGGTAAGCCTAGATACGTTGGGCCAGAAGCGCTTTGCCGGGCCCAACCAGCTGATTCAGCGCATCCGGCCGGGCGGCCATCGCCATGATGAGGGCTTCTGCCGGGCCGGTGACCTCGAGGCCGTCGCCGTAGACCCAGTCCACGTCGGTGGCGCTCAGGCGTACACCGTGGGCTTTCCGTGCGCCGCGTGTCGCGGGTGAGCTCAGCGGGATGTTCAGCACCCGCTGCAAACGCTCCGGCGGGATGAACCGCCCGACGCGGAGGGGTCGGCACCGATCTGCCAGAGCAGCAAGACTTTCCGTGGCGGCTCCCAGACGGCCACCCGGCCCCATGGACATTCGCTGCCGTCCACGCCGCGTTCGAACCAGCGTCCGCCGCTTCAGGGTTCGATCACCACCTCGGCCAGTTCGGAATCGCCGATCGAGTGTTCCTTGGGCCAGAACTCGGTCATCCGTGCGGTGAACAACTCGAACGCGCGGGCCTGTGACAGCGGCACACTCACCGATCGGGAAACCTCTACAGCGGAGTCGGATTCGGTATCCATCGGTCTGATCACCCCTTCTTGCTGCGACGGGTCCTGGCGCCGTGTTTGCGGGTATCGTCGCGGGCTTCCGCTTCGGCGAGAATCGCGAAGTTGTCCAGCGTGGTCTCCCAGAACCGGTCGAAATAGTCGCGCACAACCCGTAACCCCGACTTGTCGATGCGATAGATCCGCCGGGTGCCGGCCACCGATTCCACCACCAGCTCCGCATCTTTGAGCACCCGTAGGTGCTGGGATACCGCCGGCCGCGACACCGGTAACTGATCGGCCAATACCCCGACGGCAACCGGACCGGCTGAGAGCCGTTCCAGAATGGTGCGCCGGGTGCGATCCCCCAGCGCGTCCAACACGGCGTCAACCGAAGCAGCCACTCGGTAAGTGTGCACGAACGGTAAGTCACTGTCAACGGTTCGTGACGACTAACGGTTGCTGGATCGATTGATTGCCGAGGGAGAGGTGTAACGCCACAAGTTGCCGCGGCGAAATAGGTCTTAATAGGAGGACAGCGGCCCGCGGCACACTGCCCCGGCCAAAATCCGCCACCACCACGACTAGCAGGCGAGGGCTTGGAGGAGTATTGGACATTGTCCTCGGGGTATCGATGGCACCCGCAACGATTCGCATGGTGCTGGTCGAGGGGGAAAACGCCGACGGCGTCACCGTCGATGAAGACAACTTCCATGTCGTGACTGCCGACGACCCGACAACGCTGAGTGCACCCGACCAGGTCATCGCTGCCATCCTCGGTACCCGTGAAGGCGCCAGCCATGCCGGCCACCAGTTGATGTCGACCGGCGTGACGTGGACCGACCCCGGCGATGCCGCCGCGCTCGCCACCGCGCTGGCAGCCCGCAAGGTCGAGAACGTGATGCTGGTGTCGTCGTTTCTGGCTGCTGCTGCGCTGGCCCAAAGCGTCGGCAACGCAATCGGTTACGAATACATCGCGATGCTGTTCATCGAACCGGACACCGCCACGCTGGCTGTCGTCGACTCGTCCGACGGTTCGATCACCGATGTGCACCGGCGTCCGCTGCGCCGGACCGACGCGGTGCCCGAGTTGGCTGCGATGGTCGCCGGACTCGAGCCTGCGAACATCTACGCGGACGGTCTGTTCATCGTCGGCTGCGACGTGGATATCGCGCCGATCAAGCCCGCGCTCGAGGCGGCGTCATACCTTCCGGTCAGTGCCCCCGAGGAGCCGGACATGGCGCTGGCCCGTGGCGCAGCGTTGGCGTCGGCCAACGCGCCGCTGTTCGCATCCTCCACGGCCGCTCTGGCATACGCGCAAGATCCCGGCACCGGTGAGGTGGACCCCTACGCCGTCTCGCCCGGTTACCTCGAGGTGCCTGTTCATCGCGCCGGTGCTGAGCTCCGTGAAGAGGATCTCGCCTACAGCGCTGCGCCCGACCAGGAAGCCGATGCCCAAACCGGCGTTGTGGACATCGCCGAGGCCGCCCCGCAGGATGAACTCGACACCAGCCAGCGGCGTCGACCATTGATGTTGGCCGGCAGCGCCTTGGCGGTTGTCGTCGTCAGCGCTGCTCTGGCGTTGGAGATTGCGCTGGCGCTCGGCATGCGGCCGGCGGTCGCGTTGCGGCCCATTCCCGGCCAAGCTCTCATCGCGCCGGCCCAGGCGGCGCCATTACCACCGCCGGCGCCACTCGTTTCGCTGCCGCATCCGGTGGCCGTTCACGCTGCACCGCCGCCGCTGCACCTGCCAGCGCCGATCGCAGCACCTGCGCCGGTGCACGTGCCGATTCCCGCCGCACCGGTGCCGGTGCCTGTCCCGCTACCCATGCACCCGGGGATCCCGGCGCCGTCTTTCCACGCCCCGCTTGGGGAGCCTCGGATGAATCTTGGGGTTCCGCGGCAGCTGCTGCCGAACTTGCCATCGATGCGCGGGCCCGTCCCGCAGTTCGGTGGGCAGAATCTGCAGCCGCCAATGAATTTCCCGGGGCCCCAGGGTCCGGGGTTCCCGGAAGGTCCTCGGTTCGCTGGAGGCCCTGGGTTCTCCGAAGGTCCGCGGTTCCCCGGAGGCCCTGGGTTCTCCGAAGGTCCGCGGTTCCCCGGAGGCCCCGGGTTCTCCGAAGGTCCGCGGTTCCCCGGAGGTCCCGGCTTCTCCCAGGGTCCTCGGTTCGGTGGCATGCCCGGTCCGATGTCCCCCCGGATGCCCGGCCCGATGATGCCCGGACTCCCGCATTTCAACTTCCCATTCCCGTCATTCCGGCACTGAGACAGTCGAATTCGACGCTCAGCGCGGCAAACCAAAGAGCTGGACCACCCCGTGATCGCGGCCGGCCGTGTAGCCCCCGTCGACGGCAATGGCCTGGCCGCTGACGAACGACGCGTCGGGAGATACCAGAAAAGCCGCCGTGGCGGCGATCTCTTCCGGCAGGCCCATCCGTTGCAGCGCATGCTCCTCGGTGATCGAGGCCTTCGGACCCTCCATCCCCGGTAGACCGAAAACGCTTCCGGTCATTGGCGTTTCGATGAATCCGGGACAAATCGCGTTTGCCCGGATACCGCTCGGGCCGTAGTCGAGCGCGATGTTCTTGGTGAGTAGCACGACGCCGCCCTTGGACGCGTTGTAGGCGCTGCCCCCCGCGGTGCCTTCCAGTCCCTCGATGCTTGCCAGCGTCACGATCGAGCCCCGCTCGCCGTCGACCCGCGGCTGGTCGATCATTCTGGCCAGGGCCGCCTTTGCGACAAGAAATGTGCCGGTGAGGTTGACCGCGATCACCCGGTCCCATTCAGCGCGATCCAGCAGATGGACCGGGCCGCCGCCGGCAACGCCCGCGGCGTGCACGACGCCGTCGAGCCGATCGGGCACAGCGGCCAGCACCGCGGCGATCGCAGTTTCGTCGGTCACGTCGGCCGTGACGAACCGGAAGTCGGGGCCAAGATCGGGTGGGGCGGCAAGGTCAGCCCCGACGACGGTGCCGCCCTCGGCCAGCAGTCGCTCGGCGGTGGCCAGCCCGATGCCGGACGCCGCACCCGTCACGACGAACGTGCGCGATCGGGCACGATCAGCGCTCACCATGGCCGGTCCTCTCGAATTCGGTTGCCGCGCAGTCAGAGTCCGAATTGGTCGTCGATGATGCCGAGCCAGATCTGTGCGACGTCCATTGCCACCTTCTCGCTGATGAACGCGTGCTGGGTGCCGGTGTAGATGTCGCGGAAGGCGCGCTCGAGCCGGCTGCCTTCGCGGATCGCGGTGGTCCCGGCCGCCAAGTGGGCCCACTCGGCGCAGGCCCGTGCCGTGTCGGTGGCATAGACCGCCGCCACCCGCATGTCGGCGCGCAAAGCGGGCGTCAGGTCGTTGCCCGCGTCCACCGCTGCCTCGGCCGCAGCGAACGCGTCGATCACCAGCAGGCGCGCTGCCCGCCAGGCAGCGACGTGATGAGCGAGTCCCTTTTGGAATGTCTGACGGCTGGCCAGCGTCGCCATGTCGCTCATTCGCACCTTGGTGGCCGCGAGTTCCTCGACATCGTCGAGCATGCTCTTGGCGACCCCCAGCGCAAACGATGCGTGACCGGCGGCGGTGATGGGCATCAGACCCATCCGGCTGGCCGGCGAGTCTCCTCGGCAGGGCTCGCGGGTGAACAGCGGCATGGTCCGGCATTCCGGTACGAACACGTCGGCAACGTTGTAGTCGTAGGAGCCAGTGCCTTTGAGCCCCTGGACATGCCAGCCGTCGGTGAAGGTGACTTCCTCCCGCGGCAGGAAAGCGACCCGCATGTCAGGAATGCCCTCGCTGACCCAACGCATCTCGCCGTTGTCCATCGGGAAAAAGCCGGCGCCGATGTAAGCCGAATGTCCGGTGCCGGATCCAAAATTCCACGCGCCGCTCAACCGATAGCCGCCCTCGACGACAACGCCTTGGCCGTTGGGAAAGTACTGACCGCCGATGGTGACCTGGTTGTCGTTGCGAGTGAATATCTCGGCGAAACCCTCGTCGGGAAGGTATGTCGCGGCGGCGAAGGTCGAGGGTAGGTTGGCAATGCCGATCCAGCCGAAAGAACCATCCTGCCAAGCCATTTCGATCCACGTCTCGATCATCTCGGGGAACGACGGTTCGACGCCGCCCGCCGCCGTCGGATTGAACGCGGACATCAGACCGCTGGCCCACATCTCGTCGACTATCGGCGCGGAGAGCGTTCGTAAACGCTCGGATTCAGCAGCCTCAGCACGGACCAGGTCGCGCATCCCCCGAGCTCGATCCGCAACCCGATCACGCACTCCGGTCATCGGCGCCGCTCTTGCTCATCCGGATCGGGTGGCAGCACCATTGGATTCCTCGGCGGCCATGTCTTCACCTGGGCTTTCGCCGCTGCCTTTGCCTTCTCCTTAGCCTTTTTTCTTGCCTCAAAGGTGTCATCGTCATCGTCTTCGTCGTCTTCGGGGTTATCGTCAGTCTCGAAGATGACCTCGTACCACCGCTTGTGGGGCTGCACCCGCATTTCGATGTCACCAGTTGGAGTCGCGCGTCTGACCTGGACGTTCTGGCTCTCTAGGCGCGGATCACGTCGGCAGATGAACGCTTCGAGCGCCTCCGCCAACGCAAGACCAGTGAGATTGATGTCTGCGAGCGCCCTGCCCTGGTACATAGCCACGCCGCACATCTTGCACCGGAATCGCGCTGTACGCATCCCTTTCCGGCGCTGGAATGTCTAGGCAGCAGCGCTGTCTGAGCAAACGCCCCGTGGCCTCCGGACCCGCAACAGCAAGGTCCGGAGGCCAGGAGTTTTGACTTGTCTCAGTACAGCGGAATCCAGAGACCGAAGAGCCAGAAGCCCCATCCACCGAACAGCGGGTTAAACATCGGGATCGCGTTGTACCCGTTGTAATTGAACGGCCCGAAATCCCGCTGCGCGTACCCCATATCGCGCGGCGGACCGTTCCACGGGCGGTTCCAACCGCCGGGAGGCGGAGGACCACCCCAGCCACCCGGGGGCGGCGGTCCGTCCCAGAAGGGCGGCGGCGCTCCGGGTGGAGGCCCATCATTCCAGCCCCATCGATGTTGTGGCGGTGGAGGCGGTGCACCGTGGTCGGGGGCGCTGAAGCCGTGCGGCACGTCCCTGGGGCCGCCCATCTGGGGGCCACCCCGCTCGAAATTGCCCCTCGGTGTGTACGGCGGCGGTGGCGGCCCACCCGGTCCGCCGGGTCCATGCCCTGGTCCCCCAGGTCCACCCGGACCGCCTGGTCCCCCGGGTCCGCCCGGACCGCCAGGCCCAGGCCCGCCGGGTCCGCCAGGCCCAGCTCCGCCAGGCCCGCCCGGCCCGTGCCCAGGCCCACCCGGACCGCCAGGCGCAGCTCCGCCAGGCCCGCCAGGCCCGCCAGCTCCAGGTCCGCCAGGCCCACCGGGTCCGCCCGGTCCATGCCCAGGTCCACCCGGACCGCCAGACCCAGCTCCGCCAGGCCCACCGGGGCCGCCCGGCCCACCGGGTCCGGGACCACCAGGCCCACCCGGTGCCTGATGCCCGCCGGGTCCACCGGGTGCCGGACCGCCAGGCCCATGCCCCCCAGGCCCACCGGGTCCTCCAGGTCCCGGCCCAGGCCCGGGACCGCCCGGTCCGCCAGGTCCACCGGGTCCCGGACCGCCAGGCCCAGGTCCACCCGGCCCACCGGGGCCGCCCGGACCACCAGGCCCCGGCGCGTCAGCGAAAGGCCCGTGCCAAGTCGGAGCCGGCTTCGATGGCGCGGCATTGGCAGGCGCGACGCCCACCGTCAGTGCAGAAATGCCGACGCCGGCGGCAATTGCCGCACCTGCGACGCGCTTCACATACATATCTGTTCGCCCCTTCTGCGCAAGAAATCGGGAGCGTGGCCACCACGCTGAACTGTGTCGTACCAACGCTGCATCACGGGCACGTCACATCCATTTCGAACGGCTTGGTCAGCTGCTGCTGCGGGTTGGACATGTTTACCCCCGTCGCAGTGCCTTTGATCGTGTAAGAGTTCCCGCTTTTTGTGGCCTGGACTGTGCCTTGATTCGGTGCGCCGGCCGAGTAGCCCAGCGTCACTCCGGTGAGGTTGCCCAGTCCCACCGCCTGGACGACTGGCGGATCAGCACTGGAAACCACGGCGCCGATCCCGTTCGACGGATCGCCGATACCGATGTTGACGTTGCCATTAGCCGGCGTGCATGTCACCTGACCAGTGACGTTCTGATTTTGGCCGTCGATAGTGACTTGGTTACCGACGGGCGCCCCCGACGAGCTTGCGGGTGCGCTCGTATTGGACTTGTTGCTCGAACAGCCGGCCATACCCGCGACCACCGTGGCCGCGGCCGCTACGCCGACCAGGATCCCGCACTTTGCCACTGGACTCCCTCGTCTCGTCACTCTCAAACTTCGGCGGTTCGTTGATAAGCGCGCACATCAGAACGATCCGTTGCCGGCTCGTCCTCATTGCGCACTCAAGCCCTCCCCTGCTGCGACCCTACGCTCCGGGACGCTGGGGAGGCAGTACCCCTTTCGACTAATACGTATGCACTTTGCCCAGAGGTTCGTGGCACCGCGTGTCAGTGTTCTGCTTGCGACGATGCCGGTTCGATGGCGGTCAATTCGGTGAGGCCGGTGATCTCGAAGATGCGCATCATCAGGGGGCGGACGATGAGCTGGATGTGTTCAGCATGGGTAAACAGAGCGTTGATGGCGGCGCTGTCCAGGTACTCCACAGCACCGAGGTCGACGGTCAGCTTCCCGCTGCTGCTAGCCGTCTCCGCGATGGCAGCCGTCAGGGCTCGAGTGAAGGTGTCGATGTTGCTCAGGTCGATTTCCCCCGCTGCGATCAGCACGGCTTTCCCGTCGTCACGGCGGGTGGTCTCGAGCGTGAGCAATGTGGGCATCAGGTGATCCTCGCGGACAATTGAACTACTGTCCCTGAGACGCCGGGGTTGATGGCGACATCATGCATGAGCGCTCGCATGAGCGTGATCCCCCGGCCGCGGTGGGTGTTGGCGTCCGGTCGCGGCGGCCTCCACGAGCCGGTGTCAGCAACTGTCAACTGCACCTGGTCGAACAGTGCGGTCGCGCGCAGGCTGATGATGCCCTGCGGACTGTGGCGGTGACCGTGCTCGATGGCGTTGGCGACGGCTTCTCCGACTGCGACGACCATGTCATGAGTTTGCACCGGGTCCACATCGGCCCGGGTCAACCAGCTGCGCAAGGCGGCGCGGCTCGGGGCAAGTTGGCTGACGTGGGCGGGAAACTGCAGCTGCAGCGGGGCCGGATGGCGGTAGAGCAGCAGCGCAACGTCATCCTGATAGCCGTCGCCGGGCGCGAGACGGAACATGATCTGGTCCGCCAAATCATCCAAGGTGGATCCGCGGCCGTCCTGAACGAGAACGGAGACGCGCGCGATGCCTTGGTCCAGTGAACTGCGGCGACGCTCGACCAGACCGTCGGTGTAGAGCAGCAGGGTCGCCCGCGCCGGCAGAGTCAGGTGGGCTTCGGGGCGAGGCCGTTCGGCTCGTATTCCCAGGGGAATGGTGTGGCCGTCGTCGAGTAGCCGCGTTGTGCCATCGGCGTGAACCAGAATTGGCGGCGGGTGCCCGGCACTGGAGTACACCAGTTCGCCGGTGTCGGGATCGAGCACCGCGCAGACGACGGTGGTGCACTGGGCGCCGGGTAGCCGCGCGGCGAAGCGGTCCAGCCCCGCGAGAGCGACACGGGGGCTGGGGTGGTCGAGCAGCAGCGCGCGGCAGGCGCTACGCACCTGTCCCATAACGGCGGCCGCGGCCAGGCCATGTCCGACGCAGTCGCCGACAATCAACGCGATGCGCCCGTCCTCCAAGTCGACGATGTCGTACCAGTCACCGCCGACCTGCAGGGGACGGCTGGCGGCCTGGTAGCGCACCGCGAACCCGGGCGGTAGATGAGCGGGGCCCAGGATTGCGTGTTGCAGCGCCAACGCGGTTTCGCGCTGCTGGTCAACCTGGTGCACCCGGTGCAGGCCCTGGCCGAGGCGGCCCGCCAGCACGGTGAGCAAAGTCTGGTCCTCCAGGGTGAACGGCCGCTTTACGCCCAGATCGATCCAGACGACCAGCACGCCCTCGGGATGCTGCAGCGCAATGCCCACCTTCCCGGGCTTTGGTGTATTGGGGGTAAGGAGGTCTCCGTCGCGCACTGAACTGAGCATCTGTCGTGTTTGGGATGACAAGTCGCCCCACGTCGCGGGTTCGCCCACCCCCACGACCTTCGGTGCGCCATAGCCGGATTCCGCCGAGGCGCGGGTCGGGAAGGTGACGGCAAGAACGCGGCGGGCACGCCATAGTCGACGCAGTTCCTCAGCTGCGGCGCGCACCGCGTCATCGACGGTATCGGCTTGGGCGAGTTGCTGATTGAGCGCGTGTTCGCGACCTGCCGCCAGCGCCAACGCGATAGCAGCGTGCCGGGCGAAGTCACTGACCAGCTCTAGGTAATTGTTGTCGAATGGCGGCTGCAGCGGGTGACGTGCGACGGCAATCACGCCAAGCACCCGGTCGTCCGCGGTCAGCGGCATGACGATGGCCGAGCGTTCACCGACGTCGGTGAAACCCTCGATCGGATATTGGAAAGAATCAGTGATCAGCGGTAGACCGCGACGCGCCACACCGCCGGTGGTGGAGCCGTGCATCGGAACCTGCTGACCAATCACCTCCAAGGTGTACCGGCCCGCCGTAGCCGCCACGACCAGGGTGTCGACTTCATCAGCGGGCAGCTCGGGCTCCCTTGGGACCAGCAATATCGCCTGCTCAGCATCGGCCAACTCCAGCGCCCGGTTCACGATGAGCTGCAGCGGCCCCGTCTGTGGGTCGCCGGACAGCAGCGCCGACGTGATCTCGCGACTGGCCTTCATCCATTTCGCCGATTCACGTTCTCGCTCGAAGAGCCGCGCATTGTCGATGGCGGCCGCCGCCGCCGTGGCCAACGCCCGCACGGCGGTCTGCTGGGCGTCGGAAAACGCTCGGTCGAGCCGGTCGTCGGCCAGGTAAAGGCTGCCAAAGTCAGCCGCCCGCACCGTGATTGGTATTCCGAGGAGTGTCCGCATCGGCGGGTCGTGCGCGTGCAGCCCGGTAGCCTGTGGATAAGCACACAGGTCGTCGACCCGGAGACCCTCACCTACCGGCAGATCGCCGAGCCGCCGCGCCGTGTCGTCGTCGATTCCCGTGCAGACGAAAGAGGCCAGGGTGCCGTCGGATCCGCGTATACCTAGAGCGCCGTAGCGGGCGCCGGTCAGCTCCATCGCCGCATTGACGATTCGATGCAGCGTTACATCCAGGTCAAGATCGGAGCCAATGTCGACGATGACCCGCACCAGGTTTTGCATCTGGTCACGCGCAGCCACCAGTTCGTCGTGCTGTTCATGCATTCGGCTCACCAATTCCCGCCGGCCTTGCTGCACACCAATTAACCCCGGTCGCCTCCCCTGAATACCAACCTAACTGCTCAACTAAACGACCTTTGCCGACCAATGTCATCGCGCCCGGGGCAAGGGTGGTCGTGCAGCGCGTCGAGGAATGGCAGTCGGTCGCGCTCAGGCCGGTGCCGCTGGGTACTCGGGGAGCCAGCGCACCTGCGCAATCCGTTCGGTGAGTTCGTCGTCGCTGCGTTTCGGGGCGACGCCGTCGGCGACGGCCTGAACGGCGACGGCGTGGGCAATACCGACGGCAACATCGGGTACGTCTGACCATGCGGGCAGCAGGGGCTGGTCGGGGTCGGCGAGGGCGGGCGACGCGTTGCCCAAGGTCGCCGCGGCAATCCGCATCATCTCGTCGGTGACCCGGGTCGCTTGCGCCGCCGTCACGGCGAGTCCCATCGCGGGGAAGATGTAGACGTTATTGCATTGGGCTACAACATGTTCTACGCCATCGCGCTCAATCGGCGCGAACGGTGAGCCAGTCGCAATCAGCGCACGCCCGTCGGTCCACTGATCCAGTTCGGCCGGGTGCGCCTCGGCCCGGCTGGTCGGGTTGGAAAGCGGGAAGATGATCGGCCGCTTGGTCTTGCCGGCCATCTCGCGCACGATCTCTTCGGTGAAGGCACCGGCGGCGGTGGACAGGCCGAGCAGGACACCGACGTCGACATGGTGGACGACATCGGCGAGCTGCGCAGGCCCCGACAGGCCCCAGCTCGCGACGCGGCTGGCGGGCTGAGCGAATCCCCGCTGTGCGTCAGACAGATCTGTACGGTCATCGGTGAGCAGACCCACCACGTCGACCACCCAGATTCGTTCGGAGGCAGCCTGTTCGGATAATCCCTCGATCACCATCTGCCGACGGACCATGTCGAGCACTCCGATGCCGGCGGAGCCGGCGCCCAGCATGACGACCTGCTGTTGCGACAGCGGGCGTCCGGCCACTTTGGCGGCGCCGTGCAGTGCGCCGAGGGTGACAGCCGCGGTGCCCTGAATGTCGTCGTTGAAGGTGAGGAGCTTGTCGCGGTAGCGGGAAAGGATTGGCAGTGCGTGCACGGTGGCGAAGTCTTCCCACTGCAACAGCACATTTGGTAGCGCCTTGCGAACGGCGGCGACGAACTTGTCGATGAACGCGTGGTACTCATCGTCGTCGAGGCGTCGGTGGCGCGAGCCAAGGTACTGCGGGTCGTCGAGCAGTTCGACGTTGTCGGTTCCGACGTCGAGCACGATCGGCAGTGTGCGCGCGGGGTCGATTCCGCCGATGAGGGTGTAGAGCGACAGCTTGCCGATCGGAATGCCCATCCCGCCGATGCCCTGGTCGCCCAGCCCAAGGATCCGCTGTCCGTCGGTCACCACTATCACGTCTACCTCGGGTTGGGGCCGGTTGCCCAGCACCTCGTCAAGACAGTCGCGATCGGCATAAGAAACGAACAATCCCCTT
>Ga0209656_10001008_pt1 | contig 18157 bp, 17 predicted proteins | sample BogFormECP12_OM2_FD_188239 | JGI IMG/M metagenome (GOLD analysis project Ga0209656, IMG submission 188239) | Bog forest soil microbial communities from Calvert Island, British Columbia, Canada - ECP12_OM2 (SPAdes) (version 2) | ecosystem: Environmental > Aquatic > Freshwater > Wetlands > Bog ... | reverse complement strand
GCTGATCGCCCAGCGGATAAGCGAAATCAAGGAGCAGAAGGTCGTCGTCGCGGCCTCGCTGACCCCGCAGCGCGTGCGCGACTACTACGAGATCGCCATGGACGCCGGTCTCGACGTGCTGGTGATCCAGGGGACGGTGGTCTCCGGCGAGCACGTCTCGACGGTCTCCGAGCCGCTGAACCTGAAGGAGTTCATACCGACGCTCGACGTGCCGGTGGTCGTGGGCGGCTGCGCGTCCTACCACACGGGCCTTCACCTGATGCGCACCGGCGCGGCGGGGGTGCTCGTGGGCGTGGGGCCGGGGGCCGCCTGCACCACGCGTGGCGTGCTCGGAATCGGCGTGCCGCAGGCCACGGCGATCGCGGACGTCGCGTTCGCCCGGTCCACGCATATGCTGGAGACCGGCGAGTACTGCCAGGTGATCGCCGACGGTGGCATGCGCAACGGGGGCGACGTCTCGAAGGCGATCGCGCTGGGCGCCGATGCCGTGATGATCGGCTCGCCGCTGGCACGGGCCTACGAGGCTCCGGGAAGGGGCTTCCATTGGGGCATGGCGACCTTTCACCCGACGCTCCCGCGCGGAGCGCGGGTGGCAACGACCCAGAACGGCACGCTCGAGGAGATCCTGGTCGGCCCGGCGCGGGAGAACGACGGCACGTTCAACCTGTTCGGCGGGCTGCGCACGTCGATGGCCACGTGCGGACACAAGGACCTCGCCGAGTTCAACCGCGCCGAGGTCGTGATCGCGCCGGCGCTTCAGACCGAGGGCAAGGCGCTGCAGCGCGACCAGGGCGTCGGTATGGGCGCCACCAACGGCAAGGCGGCCGCCCTCGCCAATGACTGAGGCCGCCGCCACGGTGCCCGTACCCGCGGCCGAGCAGCGCACAGAGGCAACTGGAGCAGTCGAAGAGATCGTCGTACTGGACTTTGGCGGGCAGTACAGCCAGCTTATAGCCAGGCGCGTGCGCGACTGCGGGGTCTTCTCGGAGATGCTGCCCCACAACGTGTCGCTCGAGGAGATCGCCAGACGCAGGCCGCGCGGGATCATCCTGTCGGGCGGGCCGGCGTCGGTGTACGCGCCGGGCGCCCCGCGGCTCGACCGCGGCCTCTTGGAGCTCGGGGTGCCCGTGCTGGGCATCTGCTACGGCATGCAGCTGCTCGTGCACGAGCTGGGCGGCCGGGTCGAGCAGGCCGAGGTGGGGGAGTTCGGGCGCTCGGAGCTGCACGTGCTCGATCCGGGCATGCTGCTGAGGGAGACACCGCGCGAGCAGACGTGTTGGATGTCGCACCGGGACACCGTGTTCGAGCCGCCACCGGGGTTCACGGCGCTGGCGTCGTCCAGCGCGTCGCCCGTGGCGGCGGTCGAGAACCGCGAGCGCGGCGTGTACGGGATCCAGTTCCACCCGGAGGTCGTTCACACCCCGTATGGCCAGGAGATACTCACGCGATTCCTGACCGAGGTGTGCGGCTGTGAGCCGACGTGGACAGCCGCGTCGATCGTGGAGAGCCAGGTGCGGCGCATTCGCGAGCAGGTCGGCGACGGCCGGGTGATCTGCGGGCTCTCCGGCGGTGTGGACTCCTCGGTGGCGGCGCTGCTCGTGCATCGGGCGGTGGGCGATCAGCTGACGTGCGTGTTCGTGGACCACGGGCTGATGCGCAAGGACGAGGGCGAGCAGGTGGTGAGCGCGTTTCGCGACACGTTCAAGGTGCCGCTCGTGGCGGTCAGCGCCGAGCGGCGGTTCCTCGAAAAGCTCAAAGGGGTCACCGAGCCCGAGGCCAAGCGCAAGGCGATCGGCGCCGAGTTCATCAAGGTCTTCGAGGAGGAGGCGGCGAAGCTCGCGGATGCAGAGGGCGGCGAGGGCGCGCGCTTTCTGGTGCAGGGAACGCTGTACTCGGATGTGATCGAGTCCGGGGGAGGGACGGGAGCGGCGACGATCAAGTCCCATCACAACGTCGGGGGCCTGCCCGAGGACATGCAATTCGAGCTGGTCGAGCCGCTGAGGGCGCTGTTCAAGGATGAGGTGCGCGCGGTGGGAGCAGAGCTGGGCCTGCCCGAGCGGTTGGTCTGGCGCCAGCCGTTTCCCGGGCCTGGTCTGGCGATCAGGATCGTGGGCGGGGAAGCGACGAAGGAGCGTCTGGACGTGCTGCGCGAGGCCGATCACATCCTGCAGGAGGAGATTCGCGCGGCCGGCCTGTATCGCGAGCTGTGGCAGTCGTTCTGCGTGCTGCCCGACGTGCGCACGGTCGGCGTGCAGGGGGACGAGCGGACCTACGGGTACGTGGTGGTCGTGCGGGCCGTGACCAGCGACGACGCGATGACGGCGGACTGGGCAAGGCTGCCCTACGACCTTCTCGAGCGGATCGCCTCGCGGATGATCAACGAGCTGCGCGAGGTCAACCGCGTGGTCCTCGACATCACGTCGAAGCCCCCCGGCACCATCGAGTGGGAGTAGGCAGGTCCGTCGGACCTCGGCTTTGCTGGTCCCACGTCTTTTCAGAGACACGTTCGCGCATGTCCTCGAACAGCCGTGTTGGCGCCGGCCACGACAGCCGCTTTCGCCGCGATGCGGACGAACATCGCCTATCGGACGAACATCGCCTATGATGTGCTCGCGCCGCGCGCTACCGCGTGGCCTTTTTGCGTGATGGCTCCCTCCACCAGAACCTACGTAGCCAAGCCGACCGACCGCGAGCGAAACTGGATGCTCGTGGACGCGAACGGCAAGACGCTGGGTCGCCTCGCCACGCAGATCGCCGACGTGCTGCGCGGCAAGCGCAAGCCCGAGTACACGCCGCACATCGACACGGGCGACTTCGTCGTGGTGGTGAACGCCGAGAAGGTGCACGTGACCGGGAACAAGCGCAAGGACAAGCGCTACTACCGTCACACCGGCCACCCCGGCGGGCTGCGCTCTCGCAGCTTCGAGGAGATGCTGGCCAGAAGGCCGGAGGAGATCATCAGGCTGGCAGTGAAAGGCATGCTGCCGCGCAACCGGCTTGCGCGAAAGCAGATCACCAAGCTGAAGATCTACGCGGGGCCCGAGCATCCGCACGTCGCCCAGAAGCCACAAGCGTTGGAGCTGGATGCATGATGGCCGAGGAGGAGAAGCCCGAGACTCCCGCGGAGACCCCCGAGGCGCCCGAGGCACCTGAGCAGTCCCACCCCGCCGAGCCGACGGCGGCCGAGGAGGGCGGGCCGTCCGCGCAGGGGGAGGGCGGGCCGGCGGAGGAGCAGCCGGGTGAGCCCACCGTGGAAGAGGTCGAGATCGTCGCCGTGGTCGAGGAGGCGCCCCCGCAGGCGCCGGCGTCCGAACCGGAGCCCGAGACCGTGACGGGCGAGCAGGAGGGCGAGCAGGAGGCGCCGCGGGTGAAGCCGTCCGTGCCGGGGGCGCACCTGGAAGTCGACATCGTGCCCGAGGGCGTCGATCCGCTTGGTCGGGAGGAGGCCTACGTCGATCCATACGCGATCGAGGAGGAGGGCGAGCAGGAGGAGAAGGCCGAGGAGGAAGAGGAGGAGATCGTGGCCCCGATCGCCACGGCCGCCATCGACCTCGCCTCCGGCGCCCGCTACCGGGCGACGGGCAAGCGCAAGACGGCGATCGCCCGGGTGACGCTCAGGCCCGGCTCCGGCACCTACCTGGTCAACGGACGCACGCTGGAGGAGCACTTCCCGCGGGTCACGCTCCAGCGGAGCATCCGCCAGCCGCTCGAGACCGTGGGCTATGAGGAGCGGATGGACGTGGTCGCGCGGCTGCACGGTGGTGGCATCTCCGCCCAGGCCGGCGCCCTGCGCCACGGCGTCTCGCGGGCCCTGCTCGAGGCCGATCCGAATCTGCGCGGAGAGCTCAAGCGCCGGGGCTTCCTGACGAGGGATTCCCGTGCGAAGGAGCGCAAGAAGGCTGGCCTGAAGAAGGCGCGCAAGCGTCCGCAGTTCTCCAAGCGGTAGAGGACCCGGCCGCCCACATGGCGCGCAAGCTCTTCGGTACCGACGGCGTTCGGGGCGTCGCTGGCGAGTTCCTCACCCCGGAGCTGGCGCTCGCGCTCGGGCGGGCTGCGACGCACCAGACCGGCGCCGAGCGCCCGCAGGTGCTCATCGTGCGGGATACGCGCGAGTCGGGCGAGATGCTGCAGGCCGCGGTCGCCGCGGGAGTGACCGCGGCCGGGGGCGACGCACTGCTGGGCGGCGTGCTGCCAACACCGGCGGCGCCGTTGCTCCTGGCTCGGTACGACTTCGACCTTGCCGCGGTGCTGTCGGCGTCGCACAATCCCTATCAGGACAATGGGATCAAGTTCTTCGCAACCAACGGCTACAAGCTGTCCGACGAGGCGGAGCTTCAGATCGAGCGAGAGCTCGAGCTGAACGAGCCGTCGTCCCCGCACGGGCTTAGGGGGATAACGGCGATGGGACACGTGCGTGAGCTGAGGGGCGCCCCGGAGGACTATCTGCGCGAGCTCCACACGCGCTTCTGCGAGCTGGATCTGGGCGGCTTGGACGTGCTGCTCGACTGCGCGAACGGCGCCACTTATCACGTCGCGCCGGAGATCTTCAGGCGGCTGGGCGCGAAGGTGACGGTCACGGCCGACGAACCGGATGGGCGGAACATCAATGCGGGCTGCGGCTCCACGCATGTCGCGGCGCTCGCGGAGCGGATGCTCACGGAGGGCCATGCGGTGGGATTCGCGTTCGACGGCGACGGCGACAGGGTGCTGGCGGTGGATCGCAACGGCAGTGTCGTCGACGGGGACGAGCTGATGGCCCTGGCGGCGCTTCACCTGCATGGCTCGGGGCGCCTGAGCGGCGACGGCGTGGTGGTTACGGTGATGACGAACTATGGCTTTCACTCGGCGATGGAGCGCGCCGGAATCGCGGTCGCGACGACGAAGGTCGGCGATCGATACGTGCTCGAGGAGCTGCGCGCCCGCGGCTGGGTGCTGGGCGGGGAGCAGTCGGGGCACATAATCGAGATGGGCTTCAACCGCACCGGTGACGGCATCGCCGGCGCGCTGCTCACGCTGGAGGCCCTGGGGGGCCGGGACCTGAGCGAGCGCGACGCGATGGCCAAGTTGCCTCAATGCCTGGTCAACGTGCCCGTGCGCGACCGCGATGCGCTGGCGGGTGCCCGTGACGTGCACGACGCGGTGAGCGTCGAGGAGGACGCTCTGATGGGCCGCGGGCGCGTGCTGGTGCGCCCCAGCGGCACCGAGCCGTTGGTGAGGGTGATGGTCGAGGCGCCCACTCATGAAGAGGCCGAGCAGGTGTGCTCCAGGCTGGTCGAGCTGCTCGCCGAGCGGATGGGCTGAGCGCGCCCGCCCGAGGGGCGTGAGGGCCGCTGGTATCTTCGATGCGGTGTGCGGCATCATCGGCTACGTCGGCAGACGCCCCGTCCGCGAGCTGCTGCTCGCGGGTCTGTCGAAGCTCGAGTATCGCGGCTATGACTCGGCCGGCATCTCGGTCCTCGCCGGCGATCACATCGAGGCCGTGCGGGCGGTCGGCAACCTGGACGCGCTGCGCGCCAAGCTCGACGATGGTTCTCTGACCGACGCGGACGCGACCGTCGCGGTCGCCGCCGAGCCGGCCACGGTCGGCATCGGCCATACGCGCTGGGCCACCCATGGCAGGGTGAGCGAGGAGAACGCGCACCCCCATTACGACAGCTCGGACCGTGTGCACGTGGTGGTGAACGGGATCGTCGAGAACTACATGGCGCTGAAGGAGCGGTTGAGCGCCCAGGGCAGCACGTTCACCTCCGAGACCGACGCCGAGGTGATCGCCCACCTGATCGCCGCGCACGATGAGGGCGATCTGGCTGAGGCGGTGCGCTCCGCGTACGGCGAGCTGCAGGGTCACTACGCGTTCGTGGCGATGAGCAGCGAGGAGCCGGACGTCCTCGTCGGGGCGCGCAAGGAGTGCCCGCTGGTCATCGGCCGTGGCGACGGCGAGCAGTTCGTGGCCTCGGCCGTGCCGGCCTTCCTGCGGGAGACCAGGCGCGTGCAGTACGTGGAGAACGGAGAGATCGTCGTCCTCAGGCCCGAGGGCGTCACGATCATGACCCCCGCCGGCGAGACGCTCGAGCGGGCGGTGCATACGGTCGACTGGGACGAGGAGACCGCGGAGAAGGGCGGGTATGAGACGTTCATGCTCAAGGAGATCCACGAACAGGCCGACGCCGTCGCCGACACCATCGCCGACCGCACCGCGCGGGGGGTGGGGGTTGATCTCGACGAGCCTGGAGCCCTGGACGAGTCGATCCTGACCGACGTCAAGCGGATCGTCGTGGTGGCCTGCGGCACCTCCTATCACGCTGGCCTGATCGGACGCTATGCGATCGAGGAGTGGGCACGGCTGCCGGTCGAAATGGACATCGCATCCGAGTACCGCTATCGCAACCCCGTCGTTGGCCCGGGGGACCTTGTGATCGGGATCTCACAGTCGGGCGAGACGGCGGACACGCTCGCGGCGATGCGCCTGGCGCGCGAGCGGGGGGCGGCGGTGCTCGCCATCACGAACGTGATGGGCTCGCAGGCCACGCGCGACGCGGATGGCGTTCTGTTCACCCGTGCCGGTCTCGAGATCGGGGTGGCCGCGACGAAGACCTTCCTGTGCCAGGTCGCCGCCATCTACCTGCTGGCCCTGCGCCTGGCCGAGCTGCGGGGCACGCTCGAGCCGACCCGGCTCGCCGAGCTGGTGGGCGAGCTCAAGCGCCTTCCGCGGTGCATCGACGAGGTCCTGGCGTCGGTCGGCGGGGACATGAGCCGTATCGCAGACAGTTGCTGGCAGAGCGAGTTCTTCCTCTATATCGGCCGGCACGTCGGCCTGCCCGTGGCGCTGGAGGGCGCGTTGAAGCTGAAGGAGATCTCCTACATCGCCACCGACGCCTACGCGGCGGGCGAGATGAAGCACGGTCCGATCGCGCTTCTTGACGACTCCACGCCGGTCGTGTGCGTGGCGACGGATTCCCCGGTGCTCGAGAAGCTCGAGTCGAACATGCAGGAGGTGCGCGCCAGGGGAGCGCGCGTGATCGCCGTCGCGACGGAGGGCAACACCCGGATCAATGAGCACGCGGACGCGGTTGTGCGGCTGCCGGCGGTGGACTGGATGCTCCAGCCCATCCTCGCGGTGATCCCGCTGCAGCTGCTCGCCTACGAGATCGCGCGGCGACGCGGGCTGAACGTCGACCAGCCTCGCAACCTGGCCAAGACCGTGACGGTCGAGTAGCGCCCCCGGGCGTGGGACCCGTGCCCGAGGAGCCGAGCGCCGGCCCGAGCGCCGCCGTAGGACCGACCATCTAGCATCGCTCCTCGTGGACACTCTGCCCGACTGGCTGATACCGCTGCCCGACGCCGAGACGATGCGGGCGGTTGACCGGTGGGCCATCGAGCAGCGGGGCGTGCCGTCGCTCGACCTGATGGAGCGCGCGGGCGCCGGTGTCGCGCGGATGGTCGAGCAGATCGCACCCGACGGTCCGGTGGCGGTCGTATGTGGCAAGGGCAACAACGGCGGTGACGGGCTGGTGGTGGCGCGTCTGCTGCGCGATGCGGGCCGGGAGGTGGCGGTGGTGTTCGCAGCCCCGCCGCAGGAGCTCTCAGGGGATGCGCGCGAGAATCTGAGGCGGCTGACGGGCGATGAGCCGCTGGCGCTGGACGGTGACGGTGCCTGCGGCCGGGAGGCTTCGAACGCGATCGGGGGTGCCTCGGCGATCGTCGATGCACTGCTGGGCACGGGCTTTGTCGGTGAGCCCCGGGGCGTCGTGGCGGACGCGATCGACGCGATCAACGCCGTCGTGACACCGGTCGTCAGCGTGGATGTCCCCAGCGGCGTGGACGCCTCCACGGGCGTCGTCCGCGGCCGGGCCGTCCGCGCGACCGTGACGGTGACCTTCCACGCGGCCAAGCCGGGCCTGTGGATCAGGCCGGGCAAGGCACACGCGGGGATGGTCGAGACGATCGACATCGGCATTCCCCGCGGGGCACCGGGCGGGGCCACGATCGGGCTGGCGGGGCCGCTGACAGGAGATCTGCTCCCGCGCCGCGGCGCGAGCTCGACGAAGTTCACAAGCGGGCACGTGCTCGTCGCGGGCGGCTCGCGCGGGCTGACGGGTGCGCCGTGGATGGCCGCGTGCGCGAGCATGCGTGCGGGTGCCGGCTACGTGACCGCGTGCGTGCCGGCGTCACTGCAGGGGATACTCGCCGGCGCCGGCCGCCCGGAGCTCATGACCCGCGGGCTCGCGGAAGAGGACGGTGGGTTGACGGTCGAGGCAGTCGACGGCGTGCTCGGGGAGACCGCGCGCGGTGGGGCGCTGGCGCTCGGGCCGGGCCTGGGACGCAGCGAGGGCGCGGTTGCGTTCGCGCGCGCACTCGCGCGCCGGGCGACGGTGGGGCTGGTGCTCGACGCCGACGGGCTGAACGCTCACGCTGGCTGCCTGGGGGATCTGGCGCTCAGGGATGCTCCCACGGTGCTCACGCCGCACGCCGGCGAGCTCGGGCGGCTTCTGGGGCTCGACAGCGCGGAGATCGAGCGCGAGCGCCTGCGCCATGCGCGGGCGGCCGCCCAGCGGGCGGGGGCGGTCGTGGTGTTGAAGGGTGATGACACGCTGATCGCCGATCCCAGCGGGGTGGTGGCGGTCAGCTCGGGGGACAGTCCGGCGCTGGCGACGGCCGGCTCCGGAGACGTGCTCACCGGGGTCAGCGCCGCGCTCCTGGCGCAGGGCCTCGACCCTTTCACGGCGGCCACGGCGGCGGTGCAGCTGCACGCCGAGGCGGGAAGGCAGGCGGCGCGACGGCAGGGCGGCGCCGAGGGTGTGATCGCCTCGGACGTAATCGCTGCGCTTCCGGCCGCGCGGGCGCGCGCCACTTCCGGGGATGGGGAGCGCAGCGGCATACGGCGGCGATCGCCCGGCGACGAGCTCGCGGACGCGGACGAGCGATGACCCCGCCCAGGGCGCAGGCGAGAGTGAACTTGGCGGCGATCGAACGCAACTGCGCGCGCCTTCGCTCAGAGCTCGGGGAGGGCGTGGCGCTGTGCGCGGTGGTGAAGGCCGACGGTTACGGCCACGGCGCCGTGCAGAGTGCCCGCGCGGCGCTCACGGGTGGCGCGAGCTGGCTCGCGGTCGCCTGCGCGCAGGAGGCGAGCGAGCTGCGCCAGGCGGGCATTCGCGAACCGCACGTGCTGGTCATGGGTGCGCTCAATTCCCGTGAGCTGGAAGAGGCCCTCGCGGCCGGTGCCGACGTGGTGGTCTGGAACGAGTCATCGGTGCAGGCGGTTGCCGGCGCGGGCGGCGGAAGGGTGCACGTGAAGCTCGACACGGGCATGGGACGGCTCGGGACGCGCGACGCCGAGCAGGCCTCACGCGTGCTCGCAGCGGCCCGCGAGGCCGTCGGCGTCGAGCTCGTGGGGGCGATGACGCATTTCGCCACCGCCGACGAACTCGACGATGGCGGGTTCTTCGAGGAGCAGCTGGCCACGTTCGCGAGCTGGGTGGGCCCCATCAAGGCCGCGCAGCCCGATCTGCTGGTGCACGCGGCCAACAGCGCCGCCATGCTGCGCGACGTCGGTGCGCACTTCGACATGGTGCGCTGCGGAATCGCCGTCTACGGCATGGACCCCTTCGGCGAGGACCCGGACGCGCGGGAGCTCGAGCCGGCGATGGAGCTCAGCTCCTACGTCGCGGAGGTGAAGAGGTGCCGGGCCGGTGAGAGCGCGGGCTACGGCCGTCGCTTCGTGGCTGAGGAGGACACCTGGCTGGGAGTGCTTCCGATCGGCTACGGAGACGGCTGGCGGCGCGGTCTGTCCAACAATGCCGAGGTGCTGATCGGCGGGCGTCGTCACGAGCTCGTGGGGACGGTGAGCATGGACAACATCACGGTCGACCTCGGGGCGGATCCCGGCGCAGAGCTGTTGCGTGGCCGGCGGGCCGTCCTGATCGGCTCGCAGGCGGACGAGCGGATCACCGCCGAGGAAGTGGCGGGGCGGCTGGACACGATCAACTACGAGGTGTCCTGCGCGCTCACGCCACGCGTTCCGCGGGCCTACCACCGGGATGGCGCGCCGCTTCGCCCGGATGGGAACCGGCGCGGGGCGGATGCCCGAGCCGTAGACGTGCGCACGGCATGAGCGACGGTCTGCAGGCGGCTCAGGAGGCGCTCGCGGGCAAGCGCGCCTGGCTTGTCGGGGGGGCGGTGCGCGACCGTGTGCTGGGCTCTACGATGGGGGACCTCGACGTCGTGGTGGACGGCGAGCCAGAGCAGGCGGCGCGCGCGGTGGCCCGCGCCGCAGGGCGCGCGGCGTGCTTCGCGCTCTCCGAGGAGTACGGAGCGTGGCGGGTCGTGGCGCGCGACCGCGCCTGGCAGCTGGACGTCGAGCCCCTGCGCGGAGGTTCGCTCGAGGCCGACCTGCGGCTACGCGACTTCACGGTCAATGCCGTAGCTGAGCCGATCGACGGGGGAGCGCCGATCGACCCGCTGGGTGGGCTGGCCGACCTTGCGGCTCGCCGTCTGCGCATGGTCGCCGCCGGTGCTTTCGCCGATGACCCGCTGCGGGTGCTGCGGCTGGTGCGAATGGCGGTCGAGCTGGACATGGAGCCCGAGGAGGAGACGCTCCGATGCGCGCGCAAGGGAGCCGCGGCGCTGGAGCGGGTATCGGCCGAGCGCGTGTTCATTGAGCTGCGTCGGATCCTCGCCTCGCCGCGGGCGTCGTGGGGCGTCGAGATGATGACCGAGCTTGGGGCCACGGCGGCGGTGCTGCCCGAGCTGGAGGCGCTGCGAGGGGTCGAGCAGAGTCGCTTTCACCACCTGGACGTATACGGTCACACGATCGAGGTCCTCGAGCGGACGATCGCCCTGACCTCCGCGCAGCCCGCCCGAGCACGTGAGCGCGATGCACTGCTCGGCGAGCACGGCGCCGAGCTCGGCGAGCTGCTCGCCGAGCCGCTCGCCGACGGGCTGACGCGCGCAGATGCGCTGCGCTGGGGGGCGCTTCTGCACGATGCCGCAAAGCCCCTCACGCGCGAGGTACGCCCGCAGGACGGCCGCGTGACGTTCATCGGTCACGACGTTCGTGGCGCCGAGCTCGCCCGAGAGGTGCTGGGGCGGCTGCACGCCGCCGGGCGCCTCCGTGATCACGTGGCGGCACTCGTGCGTCATCACCTGCGGCTGGGCTTTCTCGTGCACGAGCCGCAGCCGCTGTCCCGGAGAACGGTGTTCGGCTACCTGGCCGCCTGCTCTCCTGTCGAGGTCGACGTCACCCTGCTCTCGGTCGCGGACCGCCTGGCCACGCGCGGTGACCGCGCGCGCGAGGCGATCGACGCTCATCTGCGGGTCGCGCGCCAGCTGCTGACAGACGCGCTGCGCTGGCGCGCCGACGGTCCGCCCCGGCCGCTGATCCGGGGTGACGAGCTGGCCGGCGAGCTGGGCATCCCGCTCGGCCCGCGCGTCGGGGAGCTTCTGCGCGAGCTCGCGGCGGCGCAGTACGCGGGTGAGATCTCCTCGCGCGAGCAGGCGCTGGCCCACTGCCGCGCACCGACCACCGACGGGGATGGTCGGTCTCCGGGCGCGACCATCTAGGCTTCTGTCATGGCCGATCCCAACTGCATCTTCTGCAAGATCCTGGCGGGCGATCTCCCCGCGGAGATCGTCCAGGAAGACGCGCGCACGATCGCCTTCATGGACATCGCTCCCGCGACGCGCGGGCATGCGCTGGTGATCCCCCGCGTCCACGCGGTGGACCTGCTGAGCGTCGATCCGGAGGACCTGCACGCGACGGTCACGGCCGCCCAACGGCTCGCCCTGCGCGCGAAAGAGCGTCTTGGCGCCGAAGGCGTGAACCTCATGAACTCCTGCGGCGCCGTCGCCTGGCAGTCGGTCTTCCACTTCCACATCCACGTGATCCCGCGCTACGAGAGCGATCCATTGAAGCTTCCGTGGGCGCCGGCAGCGGGGGATCCGCAGGAGATCGCGGCCGTCGCGCAGGAGCTTAGCGCCGGCTAGCGAAGTAGTCTCACCGCTACCTTTGCCCGCGATTCGTGTTGAATGACCCATATGAGACGCATTTCCACCGCGCTGTTCGCGAGCCTCGCGCTCGCGCTCGCACTGCCCGCGGGGTCGTCGGCCACGCTCACTGAAGTCGGCGTGCTCGGAGCGACCAGCCCGCCGACCGTACCGAGCTGCCCCGGCAGCCCCTGCCTGGCGGTCAGCCGCACGACCGGACTTCAGGTGCAGGTCGGGCGGGCGAGCCATCCCATGAAGGTCCCCCGCAACGGCACGATCGTCGCGTGGACGGTCTCACTGGGCAAGCCGAACACGACGCAGATCAACTTCTTCAATGCCAACGAGGGCGGCGTGGCGGAGGCCGGCATCGCAGTCGTCCGTCTGCAGCGCAAACCGAACCTCACCTACAAGCTGATCGCGCAGAGCCCGCTCGTCAAGCTCCAGCCCTACTTCGGCGAAACGGCCGAGTTTCCCCTGGAAACGACGATTCCGGTCAAAAAGGGCGATGAGGTGGCGCTGACCGTGCCCACGTGGGCTCCGGTGCTAGCCCTCGGCTTCGGCAAAGACACCTCCTGGCGTGCGAGCCGGAGCAAGGCACAGTGCACCAGCACGAGCACCCAGACCGCCCACACGCAGGTCGGGACTCCGGTGCAGTACTACTGCCTGTACCAGACGGCGCGCCTGACCTACAGCGCCACGCTCATCTCGACGCCGTAGGGCATCGCCGTCTACGGTGCGTGCGCGCCGCCGGTGGGACTTGCGCCGCCCGTGCTTTCGCTCGCGCCTTTGGAGCTGCCTGTTTCACTGGCGGCCTTTTCTTTTTCCCCCGCGGAGGTGCCGCCGGCCGCTTCGCTCGAGGAGCTGCCCGAGCCGGCGCCGCCGGACGCTTCCGTGCCGGCTTCGCTCTTGGCGGCTTCGCTGCTGGATGAGCCAGAGGAGGCTTCGCTCGAGCCCGTGGCGGATGTCGTGCTCTTCGTCGAGGTCGATGTCGAGGTAGTCTTGGCCGCCGCCTGTTCGGCAGACGTGTTGGTTGGCGGGATGATGTTGGGCGTGCTCTTGGGCACCTGATCGGTGGTGCTGCTTGCGCCTCCGCATGCAGCCAGGGTGAGGCCGGCGAGGATGACTACCGACACCGCGAGTGTGGCTCGCCCGATCGAGGATCGGCCGGCGCCGCGGGGCAGCGGGCGATGGGCGCTTCTCACGCGCTCGGTCGTCTCCCGCCGGCGTGCACTCAGCGGCCCTTCGCAGGGGTCGTCGGCGGTGCCATGCGCCTGCCGCACGTGGGACAGTCGTTGAGGTCCTTCTGCGCGAGCTGGTCGCAGGAGGAGCAGAAGCGCAGGTTCTCGACCGCCCAGGGCAGTCGCGAGGCCGAGGGGGCCAGGGGGAGGACCTTGCCGAGGACTTCGAGCGGATCGCCGGTTTCGCGGTCGAGGTAGATCTCGCCGGGCTCGGCCTCGATCACGACCTCCCGCCCGCTGGCCCGATTGCGCAGACGGTAGCGCTGGTTGCTGCTCATGCTCCAAACTCTACCTGAGCGGATGGGTGAAGGAGGCCGGATCGCGCGCCGCGGAGGTACCGGGGCGGAGCGCCTGTGGGGTGGGGATGGGCACAGGTAGGCTGCCGGTCGGTGCGCGTACTGATCTTCCACGGCTACCTGCTCGGCGGGACGGGATCGAACGTGTACAACGCGCGCCTGGCCGATGCGCTCTCGAGGCTCGGCCACGAGGTGCACCTGCTCAGCCAGGACCGCCATCCCGAGCGCCACGCGTTCGTGGACGCGGTGGGGGATTGGGATGCCGGTGCGCTCGTGGTGAGGGGCGTGGACCGGGCGCGCTCGGACAGGACGGGGCGATGCACGGTCTACCGGCCCGACATCGGGGACCTGCTGCCGGTGTACGTGGCCGACCGCTACGAGGGGATCAGGGCGCAGACCTTCGCGCAGTGCAGCGACGCGGAGGTGGCCCGCTACATCGAGTCGAACGTGGCGGCCGTGAGCGAGCTGCAGGGACTCGTGCGCGCCGATCTGGCATTGGCCAACCACCTGGTGATGGGTCCGGTGATTCTCGCTCGGGCGCTCGCAGGCGAGGTGCCCTACGCGGTGAAGATCCATGGGAGCGCCCTGGAGTACACGGTCAAGCCCCAGCCGGAGCGCTTTCTGGGCCTGGCCCGAGAGGGTGTCGACGCCGCGGTCGCGGTGCTGGTGGGCTCCCGTCACACGGCCGCGAGCCTGTGGCGTGCGCTTGACGGGCAGCGCCTGCGCGAGCGCACGCGCCTGGGTCCGCCCGGCGTGGACGTCGAGCTGTTTGCGCCGCGCGGTCGGGCGCAGGCCGAGGCTGCCGTGGGCACCCTTGTGAGGACACTGGGCAGCGGCGCGGCCAGCGAGGCGTCCGCCGGCGCCTTCGCCCGCGACGAGCGCGCCTCCGCCCGGGCGCTGGCACGCCTTCGGCCGGGCCGTGATCGCCTGGTGGCGTTCGTCGGGAAGCTGATCGTCAGCAAGGGCATAGACCTTCTGATAGCGGCGTGGCCGCTGGTGCTCGAGCGGGTGCCGCGGGCTCGGCTCGTGGTGGTCGGCTTCGGCGCCTACCGGGAGGGCTCAGAGCGCCTGTGCTCCGCGCTTTCGGCGGGCGACCTGCCGCAGGCGAGGGAGATCGCGCTCGCGGGCAGGGCGCTCGAGGAGCCAACGCCCGACGCTCCGCCCCTCAGGCACCTGCTCGCGTTCCTCGACGGTCTGCGGGCGGGGGAGCGCGATCGCTACCTCGCCGCGGCGCATGCGCTCGAGCAGGCGGTCGTGCTCGCCGGCCGCCTGGACCACGAGGAGCTGGCCGATCTGCTGCCCGCGTGCGAGGCGCTGGTCGTGCCCAGCACCTTTCCCGAGTCCTTCGGCATGGTGGCGGCCGAGGCGGCCGCCTGTGGCGTCCTGCCGATAAGCGCGGCGCACTCCGGGCTCGCGGAGGTCAGCGACGCCCTGGCGGACGCGGTGCCCACGCAGGTCGCCCCCTGGCTGTCGTTTCCCGTCGACGACAGCGCCGTCAGGGCCCTGGCCGCGCGTGTGGTGAGCTGGTTGGAGGCAGATCCCGAGCTTCGCGCGCGCACACGTGCGGGCCTCGTGAACACCGCTCGCGAGCGCTGGTCCTGGGAGGGTGTGGCGCGGGGAGTGCTCGCGGCGGCGCGGGGTGAACTGGGCGATCTTCCCAAGCCGTGACACGGGCGGGTCGCCCGCGAGCAGCAGCCGGGCCACCCGGCCGTTCGGATAGTGTTTCGCCCGCTCATGAGCCCGACCAGCGCCTCCCACGCCCGCGCCGATGCCGCACGCCGCACGCCGGCACGCCTCGGTCTTCGCGCCGCCGCGGCGGGGGGCCTGCTGGCCGCGCTCGCCTTCGCCACGGCAGGCTGCGCCGTGAAGGGCGAAGACAACGCGAACCTGATCCTCGGCAAGCAGACGTTCGTCGCCAAGTGCGGCGCCTGCCACACGCTCGCCCGGGCCGACACGAAAGGCATCGTCGGCCCCAACCTCGACGAAGCCTTCCGTGCGAGCATCGCCGAAGGGCTCGAGCGCAACACGATTCGCGGGGTTGTGGAAGGCCAGGTGCAGTACCCCAACCCCGAAGGCGTCATGCCGAAGGACCTCGTCAGCGGGGCGACCCTGAGCGACGTTGCGGCCTACGTCTCACAGGCTGCTGACCGCCCCGGCCAGGACACCGGCCTGCTCGCGACCGCGGTGCCCGCGCCCGGTGCCGGCAAGCCGGCTGTCGAGCAGGCGGGCAAGCTCGAAATACCCGCCAGCCCGACCGGTCAGTTGGAATACGTGGCCAGCAAGGCCACGGCAACCGCAGGGACGGTCACGATCACGATGTCCAACATGTCGGGCGTCTCGCACAACATCGCCATCGAATCCGGTTCCGGCGGTGCCACCGCAAAGGGCTCACCGATCGGTGCCAGCAGCTTCATCACCAAGGGCAGCACGTCGGTAACCGTCAGCCTGAAGCCCGGAACCTACACCTACTTCTGCCAGGCCCCCGGCCACCGTGCCGCGGGGATGTACGGCACGCTCACCGTCAAGTAACGGCGCGCACCCTCACAGGATCGCGCGCAGGACGATGACGAGGACCGCGATCACGACCGCGACCGCGACGGCGTAGAGCACGAGGCGGAAGGCGTCGCCCTCGGAGCGCAGGGGATTGGGCACGGCCGGCGCTCCTACGAAATGCGGGTGCCCGGCAACTGCGGCGCCACTCAGAGGATGTAGACGGTCGTGAAGACGACGATCCACATGATGTCGACGAAGTGCCAGTAGATGCCGGGCACCTCGACCCCGCGGTGCTCCTCGGGGCTGTAGTGGCCGCGGAACGAGCGGATCGTCACGGCCAGCAAGAGGCACAGCCCGATGAACACGTGGGCGCCATGAAGCCCGGTGAGCGAGTAGAAGACCGTCTGCTGGGCGTGGTCCTGGGGAGCGAAGCCGATGTTGGCGTACTCGTTGATCTGGATGAACAGGAACGTGCAGCCGAGCAGGAAGGTCAGGAGCATGCCCGCCTTCAGCCCGAAGCGGTTGCCGTTCTTGATCGCCGTCTGCGCCCAGTGCAGCGTGAACGAGGACGACACGAGAATCGCGGTGTTGATTCCCGCCACGAGCTCCGGGATGTGCGTCCCGGGTGCCGGCCATGCCTCGCCCTGGGCGATGCGGATGAAGAAGTAGGCCGTGAAGAACGCCCCGAAGACCATCACCTCGGAGATGATGAAAAGCAGCATGCCGAGCAGCGGGGCCTCCACCCGCGAGCTGTGGTTGGCCGGCGGCGGATGCGCGTGTTCGTCGTGGCCCGCTGCGTGGGTGATGCTGGCGGCCTCCACGGTCGCCCTAGGCGGCTGGCGCCGCGGTCGTGTTTGCCCGCTCGTCGACGACCACGTGCTCGACCTGCGCGGCGGTGGCGTTGCGCACGCGCTCGATCAGGTTCGCGCGCAGCCAGCCGGAGCGCTCGCCGGGCAACGTCGAGATGACGATGTCGTCGACCAGGAAGAGCTCCAGCGCGTTCATCGTCGCCGTGTAGGGGTCGGGGTCGCCGATCATCCCGGCGCATAGCAGCCCTGCCTCCTGCAGCCGGTCGAGCATCTTGGCCAGGCGTGCGCGGGCCTCGCGGGGTGCCGTGCCGCGGCCGTCCTGTTGGGGGACGACGGCGATGAAAAGGTGCTGTGCCCCGTGCGCGGCCTTGGCTTTCAGGTGCTCCATCAGCTCTTCGCCGCTCGAGGTCTTGCTGGCGATCACGAGCGTTATCTGGAAGGGAAGGCCTTCCTGCTCGGGATCGGCGATGATGTGCTCCACTGGAAGTCCCGACGCGTTGCGGATGCGCTCGATCAGATCCCGGCGCAGCCAGCCCGAGTGCGTGGCTGGGTATGTCGAGACGATGATCTCGTCCGGTCGGTGGTGTGCGACGGCGTCCATGGTGGCCAGGAAGGGGTCGGGATCGCCCACTTCGCCGGAGCCGTCGATGCCCTCGGCGGTCACAGCGGCGATGGCGAGGTCGACTCGCACCTGCGCCGATTCACGGACCGCCTCGTCGTAGATCACCAGACCCGCCGACGGCTTGCTTTGGGGCACGACGAGTCGGAAGCGGACGTCGCCGGAGCTGGCCCTTGCGCGCACGGCGTCGAGCAGCTTCGCTCCGCCGAGCGTCCGGTTGGCCACGACCAGGACCTCTCTCACCCGACTCGCCCCCTGTTCATCAGTCCGGCACCCGCACGCTGCTCGAACCGGCTCCGACGGACACCGGGGCCGGCGCGAAGACGCCATGGACCGCGCCCGGCACGCCGTACTCGTAGGGACCGCCGACCACGGTGGGAATGCGGTCGAAGTTGAAGATCGGTGGCGGCGAGGACACCTGCCACTCGAGCGTCATCGCCCGCCACGGGTTGGCCACGGCGCGCGGTCCGCCGCGCCAGCTCGTGACGATGTTGTAGACGAACAGCAGCGTGGAGAGTCCGAGGCCGAAGCTGGCGATCGAGATGAACAGATTCAGGTCGGCGAACTGGGACGCGTAGGTCGCCACGCGCCGGGGCATGCCCTGCAGGCCGAGGATGTGCATCGGACCGAACGTCAGGTTGAGGAACACGAACGTGGTCCAGAAGTGCCACTTGCCCAGGCGCTCGTCGTACATGCGCCCGGTCATCTTCGGGAACCAGT
>Ga0209656_10001006_pt1 | contig 18177 bp, 13 predicted proteins | sample BogFormECP12_OM2_FD_188239 | JGI IMG/M metagenome (GOLD analysis project Ga0209656, IMG submission 188239) | Bog forest soil microbial communities from Calvert Island, British Columbia, Canada - ECP12_OM2 (SPAdes) (version 2) | ecosystem: Environmental > Aquatic > Freshwater > Wetlands > Bog ... | reverse complement strand
AGGTGTCGTAGAGCTTGAATGCTACGTCGGCAGGGAATGCTTTATCGGTTTGCCTGCTATATTCTTCTTCAAATATTCGGAGTCCGCGATCGAGCGTGTGATTGAACAAAACTTCTTCGCTGTCCAGTACTCGGATCACTGCGCCGCGCTGTTTTGTTAATTCTGGAAATATGGAGCCAAAGTTATCAACTACGGTCGGAACTAATTTGCTAAGAAATCCGTCGGAACCGAATCCGAGATAGCGCCCGAACATTACTGCCCGGCGCAGGATCCGTCTGAGAACATAATTACGATCTGTGTTACTCGGGATGATTCCATCGGCAATTGAAAACGACAGCGTCCGGATATGATCTGCGATAACACGGAAAGCGACATCGATCTTTTCCTGTTCAATCAGGTTTTCGCGGGACTCGGGCAAAGTTCCTCCGTACGATTTGCCGCTGAGGGTCGAGATTTTCTCAATAATCGGACGGAACACCCCGCTAGCGTAGTTCGAAATTGGGTCAGTAAAATCTCGAAAACCGTCTGTGCACTCGATAATCCCGGCAACACGTTCAAATCCCATCCCGGTATCCACGTGCCGAGCCGGCAACGGCGAAAAGCTGCCGTCCGGATTCGCGTTCAACTGGATGAACACGAGGTTCCAGATTTCGATGCACAATGCGCTTCCCTTGTTCACAAGGTCCCCTTGGGTATCCCCTTTTGGAGTCAGGTCGACATGAATCTCGGAACAGGGACCGCACGGACCGGTGTCGCCCATCATCCAAAAATTATCTTTCCGGTCCCCAAACACGACATGGATCTTCGGATCGAGACCGGCTGTCTCGAATGCAGCGACCCAGTAGCGGTAGGCTTCTTCGTCAAAATCGGCCGGATCCCCCGCCCCGGGCTCGTAGACCGTGGCATAGAGACGTTCGGGCGGGAAATGCCAGCGTTGAACGAGCAGTTCCAAGGCCCAGTCAATCGCTTCTTTTTTGAAGTAATCGCCAAAGCTCCAGTTGCCGAGCATCTCGAAGAAGGTGTGATGATAGGTGTCAAACCCAACGTCATCGAGGTCGTTATGTTTGCCGCCGGCCCGGATGCATTTCTGGGTGTCCGCAGCGCGAGGCGGCTTAAACGGTGGTTTTTGCTGACCTAAAAAATAGGGCACGAACTGGTTCATACCGGCATTGGTGAACAACAAGTTCGGTGCAGTTGGCATCAGACTGGAAGAGGGTACGATCGTGTGCTGTTTTTCGCGGAAAAAGTCCAGGAACGTTTGCCGTATTTCCGATGCCTTCATGATATCGATGGTATAACCGAGCCGCGAAGATGCGCGAAAAATGCCTTCGGCTCAAGTCCGGCATTAGGAGGACGCGAAGAAGCAACGGGAGGACACGGAGAGGGGGATGCACCACCAGAGGCACAGCGCGGCAACCCGCAATCGTAAAAGGATGCGGTGTCGGCGTATCTGCTTGCCCTACGAAGCCTTGGCGAAGTCGGGTCCTCGGGCATTGGTCGCGGTTCGTATTCGTTCTCGGGCTCGGGCGTTGGGGATGATTCACCACCACTGCCCGAGCGTCGCCAAGCCCAAAGTAGAATAGGCGTCTCGCCTGTTCATTAGACACCTGATGTTTATTTCTGCAAATCCACGGACATACACCCTCGTGTCCGCGCACTCCCAAACAGGCGAGACGCCTATTCTACTTTGGGCTTGGCGACGTGCGTGCGTTCTCGGTTAAACCACTCTCCCCTCAATGCAGATCGGGGAATTCTTCGAACGGATTGTAGACCCTGATCTGGTAGAACCAGACTTTGTAGCCGCCGGCGGCACCCTGAATATCAGGACGACCAAAGATTCTGCGGATATCGGCTTGACCAGTTACGCCAAGGGTGACGGCTTGGAGGCGTTGCTTTTGAAAGGAGTCCGGCAGGATTGTGTAAATGTAGACTGGCGCATACGCGACCCGGTCGTTCGCATCAAACGGGATGACGATTACGTCATCGCCATACCCGGCGGTGAACCAGGTGGGTTCCACGACCGGAGCTCGGGCGAGGCCCCAGTGCCACCATCTGCCGGAATTGGACGAGACCATGTAATACCCGTGGTCTTTCCCGGCAGAGACAAAGTCCCGATCGTTTGCGGTCCGCGGAATTAACCCTGCATGCCCGGTCGCCGCCACAAGCACCGCCGACGCCACCAGCCCGCAAGAACGGAGCGGACCCCGAAGCAGCAGGCTCAATTCGGACCGGAGGTCTTGTAGGCCAATGCTACGGATCCGCTTGAGAACTGTTTTAAAAAACCGGATACCAAAAGAAATCAGTTGTTCTCTTCGAAAATTGATCAGCGGTTTCATCGTTTGTTTCCGTCCCGATTTAGTTAGACGATTTTGCGGACCAAAAAATTCCCGAGTGAGCACGCCGGCTATTTCGGAGACGGTATTTTAGCCCAGGCACACTTCCCGACCGCTCAAACTCGAGTGGTATATCGCATCGAGCATCTCCATGAGATGGACCGCCTGCACCGAACTGTTAATCGCGGCCTCCTCCCCGCGAATCGCCCGCAAAAAATTTCGCATCTGCGGGACAAACAGGTTCGGTACCGGGTCGAACGACAATTCGCTGTCGACCAGCGTCCCATCTTTGTCTTCGAACAACGATAGCGGCGGCCTTTTGATCGTCGAATGAAGCTGAACGGTGTCGATAATGCGGATTGTACCTTTCGGCCCGAAGAGGGTCGTCATGAACAGTTCCCGTTCCCCCTTTTTCCCGATCGGAATTTCGTCCGTCAGATTTGCTGCCCAGGAGATTTCAAAAAGAACACAAGCTCCATTTTCGAATCGAATCATCCCGTATGCGCTGTCTTCGACATCAAAGACCGGGGTCTTAACCAGTTGCGGAAATTTTTGGTAGGTCTGGGCGGAGACAGTTCTCGGTTTCGGATTACCCATCAGATACCATGCGGCGTCGATTGCATGGACACCCAAATCGATCAGGGCGCCTCCGCCGGAACGCGACCGATCGGTGAACCATCCATCTATTCCGCCTGGAGTACCGCGCGATCGCACCCACATCGTTTTAGCGAAATAAATCTCGCCCAGTCGCCGTTCGGCGATCGCTCTGCGCGCCGCCTGCGTCGGACCGGAAAACCGCATCTGGCGGCCAAAAAAATAAATCAGCCCGCGTTGCTCGGCTTCAGCGTGTAATTGCCGCATCTGTTCTGCGTTCAGTGTCGGCGGCTTTTCGCACAAAACATGCTTGCCAGCCTGCAACGCCTTCAGCGTCGCAGGGAAATGTAGCGCGTTCGGCAAACTGACAACCACGGCGTCAACCTTGGGATCTCCAAGCATTTCGTCGTAATTGCTAAACAGCTTTTCCGGTGAGAATTGGGCTTCAAATTTCTTGCGTCGTTCTTCGCTCAGATCACACGCGGCGTACAACCGGCCAATGCCGGATTCGTGGACGCCTTCTGCGTGTCTCTCTCCCGGCCAACCCAAGCCAACAATACCAACATCGTATTTGTCCATGACTTGCCGCGAACGAATACCGAAAGGTCAACGTACGCAAATTTCAGGAACAGGACAATAGGTCAAGGCTCAATCATCGACCCGGCGGGAAGCTTTCCGATCGCGACCGTCGTGGTCGCATACGGCTGTTGACCAATAGGACCGACTTCGTAAATCTCCCCTGCAACCGGCTTAGGCCACATTTGGAGATACTCCTCGAGATCTTCGCGGCTCACAGGATCGCCATCCTTGAGATTTTTCTGCTTTGCCACCTGGTCTTTCGCGGCACTCAGGTACGCAAGATTCATTTTGATCTGAGCCAGCTTCGCCCCGCCCTGCAGCGGCTTCGTTCTCTGGGTCATTTGGGGCGGAGTGGCAACTGCCGGATTCGGCTGCGCGGGTACACTCTGCGCGCCGTTATCGTTCTCCTCTGTGCCCTGCGGCGGTGTGGACTGCGGCGCCACCGGCGCCTGCTGCTCTGAGGCGCCGGATGGTTTGGCGTGTTTCAGATCCGTGATCGCGGCCTGCGCGACAGCCTCGCTGAATATCGCGCAAAATGCGCCAAGGATATCGTTTGGGTCCTTCGTCGTTTTGGTCACGGTGACTAAGCTATCATCAGTCGTGCCGGTAACTTTGTAGCTCGCGATCTCTGCACTGATCTTGTATATCGCCGCCAGCATTCTTTTCGTCGGCGGATCGAGGGAAGCCTGCGTTTCGTTGTATTGCGCCTCGATCGCAGCAATCGTCGATTGAAAGCGTTTGCTTACGTAGACCGCGCTGTTTCCTTTGTCGGGCATCCCCGCCGACAATCCATTAAATTCCGCCGAAGACCTGATTCCCTGCGATTTGCCGGTGTTCGCCTCGACGATCGCCTGAACGAGCGTGTCGCTTGAGGAGAGGATCATATAATCGCCGTAACGCGCGACCGCAGGCGTGAGGTAGGCTACCGGTTCAGGTCCTGTCATCACGCGCAATTTAAGATCCGGTCGGTCCGTTTTTTCGACGCCCGGGTTCGCCGAGAATATTGCATCTACACGATCAAAGATCTTGTCGTTCTTCAATTTAAGCACCAGCGCCGCTGCCGGCTCCGGTATCACGGCCGGGTTTGGACCCGAAAGCAAGGTAGTCGTTTTCTGCGGGTCGAGCGTAACGATGACACCGATCTGATCGCCGAGCGATCCAAGCAAATCGTCCAAACTCATTCCTGTATTCGCCTGGACTTGGGTCGGAAGCTGTTGAACCGCGGTCACAATTTCCGGGATACCGGAGGCAGCGAGATCTTTGGAGAGCCCACCCCAGAACGTTTCGAAATCGAAATCGAAAAAGCAAAACGCTTCGGTGCTTTCCGGGATCATCTTGAGAAACGTCAAATCGTGAGACGGCTTCGCAATTGAACCCCACAAATACCCGGACCGATCCGGGACGTAGAGAGCGCCCTTGCCGATAAACATTCCGGAGTCGTCTTTGCGGTAGCTCACGCCGAGCGCCCTGATGGCTTCGAGACCGCTGTTCAGGAGGATATGGCGCACCAAGTCGAAGCCAGCCTCGAATTTAGCGAGCTGAGACGCTGTGAGATTTGCGTCGGCCAGTGCCGAGGCCTTCACCGCTTGGAGGCTATTGTCAATTTCACCCAGCAGTGTTTCGGTGTTCCAATAAATAAAAATCGACCCGTTCGGGTCGAGCTGGGATGCAACATGCTCGTAAGCCTGATTCGCCGGAGGCGGAGCCCCGGCCGGTGAGGATGGGTTCGCTCCGAGCGATGTTCCGATCAGCTCTGTTTCGCACGCAACAACAACGAAACAGCAAGTGAGCAATGTCTTTGTAGATTTCCCAATCATAAAGATCTGGTCTGGAGAGCGACCGTAGAATTTCGCCAGTAGCGTTACGAGCAAATTTTGATTGGACGACCGAAAGTCCGGATAGATTTTGATTGGAAGTCAAAGAAAGCCATTGGATAAAACTGAATGGCTACGGTTCCCGTTGTGATCGACCAATTGAAGCAGGAGGCAGGCACTGGTGCAATTGCGTGTGCGGTACACGCCCAGGTCGATGAGGTCGCAACGAAATTGACTCGGGAACAAAAGCGTTATCTGGAAATCACATTGCGCGACTGCACAGCGAATTTTTCATTACGCGTCTGGAACGATCATCCCTCGTTCGCGTTTTGTTCCGGACTTCGCTCTGGAAATTTCGTGGAGGTTGAAGGCGATTTCTCAACGAGTCCGAATTTCGGGCTCGAAGCCAGGAACTGGAAAATACGCTTCCTGACGACTGAAGAGAAGGCGGATCTGCTGGCCGGGCCGCCCGCTGTTCGGGAACGCCAGAACACGGACTACGCAGCCATCGAATCATTCGCGGGTTCCATCGACGATCCCCGCCTCCGCGAATTGTCTCTTTTGTTCCTTCGCGAGTACGGCGAACGTCTTCGGCGATCGGCTGGTGCGAGGAATTATCATCATGCGCGCAGAGGCGGCCTGGTCGAGCACACTGCGCAAATGATGCGCGCGGGGAATGCGCTCGCCGCGGTCTACCCTGCCCTTAACCGCGACCTGCTCCTCGCCGGAATCCTGTTCCATGACTCGGGCAAGCTTTGGGAAAATTGTTTTCCGAAAGAGAGTTTTATTATGCCGCACGATTTCAGGGCGGAGCTGATTGGGCACGTATCGATGGGGATCGAGTTAATGAATCGGCTTTGGCAACGGTTGAAAGAGAGCCCAGAGTTCGCTTCCTGGAATATGCTCGTGCCGGACTCGGACCTTGTCCGGCTGCATTTGATTCATCTGATCGTTGCGCATCACGGCGAAAAACAGTTCGGCTCGCCGGTCGAACCAAAAACGCCGGAGGCAATGGCCCTACACCTCATCGACAATCTGGACGCGAAACTGGAAATGATGTTCGCCGCGTACCAATTCGGAAAACGTTTGGGACGGGATGTAATTGAACGAGTACGCCCATTGCCGACAAGTGTTGTGACACCTTTACCGGCTTTTGCCGAACCGATGGCCACGGCTGAAATCAGGAGTTCAGAAATTGCAGAATGAGACGGCGGACATCCGGTCGGTGGATGGTGATTATTCGGGGTCCATGCGATCTTGGAAATGAGGCGGATAGGCCAAAGAGCGCGTCCCAGAAAAGGTAGAACGGCCAAATTGGTTGGATTTGGCCGCCCTTGATTCTGCCGGACGCTCGAAGTCGGCCTAACAAGATTCGCGTCGCTCCATATTGCGACGAGTCTCCTGTTTTTGTCGGCCATCGTTGTCCTTCATAATAATACGATCAATGTTGCCATTAGACCGAGTTCCGACAGCACGAGTCTCTCGACTTCGGGGTGAGTTAAAGCGTATCCCACGACTTTATGCAAGCGCCGGGTGCAGTTTTCTTTCTCCGAGCAATTCCGTCAGCTCCCCTTCCCGCTGCCGATTTTTGTTATGATTTTTGGCAACGAGCATGTAGACAGCAGGAAGTACAAAGAGGGTCAGGAAGGTCCCGACCATCATTCCAGTCACAAGAACCCAACCGATACTGTTTCGCGCACCGGCACCGGGACCATGCGCAAGGATCAATGGCGTATGACCGGCGACCGTCGCCACGGAAGTCATCAGAATCGGGCGCAACCGCGTCGATGCTGCTTCGATCACCGCGTTGAATTTGTCGCGGCCACTTTGCTGGAGCCTATTGGCAAACTCGACGATCAGAATTCCATTTTTGCAGACCAATCCAACCAACGTCACTAGACCCACGTAACTGTAAGCGTTAATTGTCGTTGTGCCGAGAAAGGTAACAGCCAGCGCGCCAGTCAACCCGAGTGGGACAGACCCGAGAAGAATAATCAACGGATCGCGGAAGCTCTCAAATTGAGCGGCGAGCACGAGGTAGATCAGAATCCCGGCAAGAGCCAGTGTGGTCAAAAAGGTATCCCCTTCTTTTCGCAACTGTCGGGACTCACCGGTGTAATCAACCGTGTAACCCTTCGGCAGGATCTCCGCCGCTTTCTTCTCCAACACCTTTAAAGCATCGTCCGTTGTCGCACCGGCGAACTTGTTCGGGAGGCCTTGAATCGTCGCGGAGTTGAGCTGCTGAAAGCGGTTCAGCGAACGCGGCTGCACCGTCGTTTCAATTTTGGCGAAGGTAGAAAGCTGCACTGGTTGCCCGTTCGGGCCGGTCACATAAAGATTCGATAGAGCATCCGTTGTCAAACGATCAACTCGCTTCACCTGCGGAATTACTTTGTAGCTCCGGCCCTGGATGCTGAAATAATTCGTGTAGCCGCCTCCGAGCAGCGTCGCAAGGTCCCCGCCCACTTGCCCGAGATTGAGCCCCATCGCGCCAACTTTGTCGCGATCGAAGACAATATTCGCCTCCGGCAGATCGTACTTTAAATCCGTGTCCGCGAAAACGAACTTGCCGCTTTCAAAGGCTGCTTGGACAAGCTGCCGGGCGAATTCATAAATCTCGCGAGGCTCCGCAGTGGAGGAGATTACCATTTCAACTGGGAAATTCGCACCGCCGGGCAATGGGGACGGCGTTGTCGCAAAAATCCGGACGCCCGGGATCTGCGAAAGCTTATGGTTCACGTCGACCAAGACCTCATCCATGGTCCGCGTCCGTTCACTCCACGGTTTTGCAACCATGCCTGAGAATCCCTGGGTTGCCTCCGTGATCTGAAACGTCTGCGCGCACTCCGGAAAGCTCTTATAGATCGCGTCCATCTGCTGGGTAAAGAGCATGTTCTGCTCAAGCGTCGCGTTCGGCGGCGTCTGGACGATTCCAAAAATCACGCCCTGATCCTCTCGCGGAGCTGGCTCCTTCTTCGACATCAAATAGAACGGTACGGCGAGGCAAATGACCAGGACCGCCATGATACAAGTCACCGGCCAGTAGCCTAGCAACCAGGTCAATGTCTTTGCATAACCCTTTCGCAGACTGTCGAATCGCCCAGTGATCCAGCCCGCCAATCCCCGTTCCGCCATCCCTTGTTTCAAAAGCTTCGAAGACATCATCGGCGACAGCGTCAGCGCAACGACGCCCGAAATTGCTACCGCCCCGGAAAGCGTGAATGCAAACTCGCGGAACAACGAACCGCTCAGCCCTCCCTGCAACCCGATCGGGGCATAAACTGTGGCCAAGCTGATCGTCATCGCCACAATCGGTCCAAACAACTCGCGCGCCCCTCGGATCGCGGCATCGAACGGCTTCATCCCCTCCTGGAGATGGCGTTCGACGTTCTCCACGACCACAATCGCGTCGTCCACCACAAGACCGACTGCGAGAACGATCGCTAGCAGGGTCAGGAGATTCAGCGTAAACCCAAACAGAAGCATCAGGAAAAATGCTCCGACCAGCGACAACGGAATCGCGACGATTGGGATTAGCACGGATCGGAACGATCCCATGAAAAGGAAGATCACGATAATCACGATCAGAATCGTTTCCGTCAGTGTCCTTATCACGTCGTCAATCGCGCTCTGGATATAAAGCGTCGAATCGTACGGGATCGCCATTTGCATCCCGGTCGGGAGTTCCCGCCCAATATCCGGTAACGCCTCCCGTACGCGTTTTATAACATCCAGCGTGTTGGCCGTCGGCAGCACAAAAATGCCCATGAACGTCGCAACGTTTCCCGAGAACCGGACATCGGTATCGTAATTCTCCGCGCCAAGGCTAATATCCGCGACATCTTTGAGCCGGACAATCGCTCCGTTCTGCTGTTTGATCACGAGCTGCTTGAACTCATCAGCCGTTTCGAGGTTCGTGTTCGTGACGAGATTGATCGCCACCATCGAGCCTTTTGTCTGCCCGACGCCGGCAAGGTAGTTGTTATTCTGCAGGGCGTTCTGGATATCCTGCGGGGAGACGTTAAGAGCCGTCATTCGATCGGTTTTCATCCAAATCCGCATCGCAAATGTCCGCGCACCGAGGATTTGAGCGCTTTGCACGCCGCTGATCGCAGACAACTTCGGTTGAACGACACGCGTCAGATAGTCGGTGATCTGGTTCCGATCGAGGTCTTTTGTAAAGAAGCTGAGATACATCGACGCGAACTGGTTGTCCGTGGACGTGATCTGAAGGATCGGCAACTGGGAGGCCGGTGGCAGCTGGTTTCGAACCTGTTCAACCTTGGTCTGAATTTGTGCCAACGCCGCATTCGGGTCGTAGTTCAACTTCAGATGCACTTCGATGGTGCTCGTGCTCTGTGAGCTCAGGGAATCCATGTAGTCGATTCCGTCCGCGCTCGCGATCGATTGCTCCAAAGGCGTTGTCAGAAAGCCGCGCACCAGGTCTGCGTCGGCTCCGTAATAGGTCGTGGTGACCGTGATGACGGACAGATCGCTGCGAGGGTACTGCCGAACGTTGATGCTCCGGATCGCCTGGTACCCTGCGATCAAAATGATCAGGTTCACCACAGTCGCGACCACCGGTCGTTTAATGAAAAGATCCGTGAAATTCATCCTCCCGCCTCCTTTCTGTCTATCAGCTGTCCGCCGGAGTCGGCGCCAGCTCACCCTCAGGTTTGATGTTGTTGTTCACCGAGACATGCAGACCGTTCTTCAGCCGGAACACGCCCGACGTCACCACTTCTTCGCCGGGCTTCAACCCGGAAGTGATCGCGACGAGGTCACCTCGCGATTGACCAAGCTTGATAAACTGTTCTCTGACCCCCTTGTATTGTTTTCCCTGCTCATCCTTCATGTCTGCAACGATGAAAATCGAATTGCCGTACGGCGCATAGTGGATAGCGGTCGCCGGTATCGCTACGACGTTTTGCCGGTTGTTCATCAGGACACTTACTTTTGCAAACATGCCCGGACGCAGCTGCCAATCCGGATTCGCTAACGTCGCCTGGATCTGAACGTTCCGAGTCGCTTGATCTACGAGCGGGTTGATCGCTGTGATTTTCCCGTCGAACGTCCGGTCTCCAAACGCATCGACCCTCAGCGACACTGGTTCGCCAACCAAGAGTTTGCCAAGATCTTGCTGAGGTAACGAAAAATTGACGTAGATCGGGTCGAATGCCTGGAGAGTTACCACGGCGTCCCCTTCTTTCAAATATTGGCCGAGATTGACCTGCCGGATGCCTGCCACGCCATCGAACGGTGCCCGGAGGGTTTTTCGCGCAATCAGTGCATTGAATTGATCGACCGTGGCTTGATTCTTCAAATATGACGATTCCGCGTTGTCATAGTCAGATTGAGAAATGGCGTGCTTTTCCAGCAGATCCTTGTCGCGTTTCAATGTGATCACCGCAAGGTCCCGCTCGCATTCGGCCTGATGGAGCTGCGCTTCTTCCTGGGCTGTGTCCAGGTGAACGAGCAGATCACCCGTACGCACCTTATTTCCAGATTCGAAAGCAATTTGGCGCACAATACCGGCAAGATCGGTGCTTACGGTGACGCCATTCACAGCGGCGAGTGTGCCAACGCTTTCAAGGGTCGGCTGCCACTCCGATTCTTTTGCCACTTCGGTCGTCACGGCCGTGGGCGGCGGCTCGAAGGCGCCCGATTCTTTCAGGGTGATGAAGCCCTGGATTTGAGTGAACTTCACAAATCCAAATGCAAAGATAACGCCGATGAACAGGATTAGGGAAACGACGAAAAAGATGAGGTATTTCCAGAATGACTTCTTCTTCATAAGCTACTAGCAGGCGCCTCAAGGTTCTGGGTTTCTGTGAGAGTGGTACGTTCACTGATGCGGGTTCGAATTTTCTCCAAGAGCGTCACAAGTTGGTGACGCTCTTCTTCGTTCAGAGGCTGAACGATACTGGACAACCACCGCGTATACCCCGGTAAAATTCCGTCCACAAAAGTTTTACCTGCAGGTGTAATGTCAACCCGGATCAACCGGCGGTCGTCGGGGTCCGGGCGGCGCTCGATCATCCCATCTTTTTCCAATCCATCGAGTAAGCCGGAAATGGTAGCCCGCGTCACACCGGTTTTTTCCGCCAGACTTGCCGGGGTCGCATCGCCGTCATGACATTTCGCGAGCATCATGAGGAGATTAAATCGTCCGTGGCGGGTACCGTAGGAATTCAGGATCTGTTCGTCGAGCGCCAGCAATTCATCACCGGTTCGCAACAACTGCAAGTAGGTATAACAAGCAGCCGCGTCCAGCCCGGGATAACGTTTGGCTTCCTCGAGAAAGACCTCGTATTTAGGCAAGCCGCGGAGGAGTGTAAGAGAACCCGGCATATGGTTAATGTTCCTAATTATTAGGTTCCTAACCATTGTCAAGGAATTCTTGCAGAAATAGGTAGTGAACGGGCAGACCCACACCGCGAAGCGACTCTCCGTCCCGAACGAGCGGAGCGCTATTTTAGGGTTTCCCGAGATAAATCGAGAGGAGCGCGATGTCGGCGGGTGTGATGCCGCTGATTCGACCGGCCTGGCCGAGCGTTGCGGGTCGGATTTTGGAAAATTTTTGGCGAGCCTCGGCACGAAGACCGCGGACACTTCCATAATCGAGCAGATCCGGAATATTTTTGGATTCGGCACGTTCGGCGCGGCGGATGCTTTCCTCCTGCCTTGTTATATAGCCTTCGTATTTGAGGTCGGTTTCGACCTGCTCCCAGGCCTGAGATCCAAATTCGTCGAGAAGCTCTTTTGGGAGCTGACGGAAATCGTAATCCGGGCGGCGAAGCAGCTGGTCAACGCGAGTCTGATTGACACGGAATCGCGCAGCACGTTCCCTGGCTTGAGCAATCGCCTCGATCTTCCGGGAGACTGCGGTCCACTTGGCGCTCGAAACGAGACCGAGTTCAAATCCTTTCGAGCTCAAACGGATATCGGCGTTATCCTGGCGCAGGAGCAATCTGTATTCGGCTCGGCTCGTGAACATCCGATACGGTTCCTGGGTCCCGCGAGTGACCAAGTCATCAATCAGCACACCGATATACGCTTCGGAACGACTCAGAATAAAAGCCGATTTCCCCAAGAGCTTGAGGCCAGCATTGGCGCCAGCCACAAGCCCTTGAGCAGCGGCCTCCTCATATCCGGAAGTACCATTTATTTGACCCGCGAAATAGAGGCCGTTCACCCGGTGCGTCTCGAGCGTGGGATGCAACTGGGTCGGTGGACAATAGTCGTACTCTACGGCATACCCTGGCCGGATAATCTCTGCCTGCTCCAAGCCCGCAATCGAGTGGACAAAATCGTATTGGACCTCGAATGGAAGGCTAGTGGAAAGACCGTTTACATAATATTCGCGAGTATGCCGTCCTTCCGGCTCGAGAAAGAGCTGATGCTGCTCTTTCTCGGCAAATTTCACCACTTTATCTTCGATAGAGGGACAATATCGGGGTCCAACTCCCTGGATCCGGCCCGAGTACATCGGCGATTTGTCGAGGTTCGCGCGGATAATATCATGGGTCTGCCTGTTGGTATGCGTGATCCAACAGGGAATTTGTTCCACGTGGAACAAATCGTGGCTACACCGGTTGAGGGTAAACAGGTCATCCGGCCCTTTCCTCAGGTCCGTGCTCGAAAAGGAAAAACGCGGCGGCGGTTCCTCCCCATCCTGCCGCTCACACCGGCTGAAGTCGATCGTGCGCCCGTTCAGCCGGCAGGGTGTACCGGTCTTAAACCGGCCAATTTCAAACCCGAGCTCACGCAGGTTCTCGCTCAAGGTTGATACCGCATCCCCCATCCTGCCCCCGGTCTGGTTTTGCAATCCGACATGCAACAGACCTCGCATAAAGGTTCCGGTGGTGATAATCACCGTTCCGGTCCGAATCTGCAGTCCAAGATTCGTCTCGATCCCCTGCACCGCCCCACCCTCGACCAGGATCCGCACAACATTTCCCTGTAACAGGTCAAGATTTGGCTCCGTCTCGAGCACGGCTTTCATCCGAAATTGGTACGCCTTTTTGTCGCACTGCGCCCGCGGGGCGCGTACGCTCGGGCCCTTGTTCGCGTTAAGCATCCGAAACTGGATACCGGTCGCATCCGTATTCAGTCCCATGATCCCGCCCAACGCATCGATCTCGCGCACGATATGGCCTTTGCCTAGCCCCCCCACCGCCGGGTTGCAGGACATCTGGCCAATCGTGTCCAGGTTCTGCGTCAGCATTAAGGTAGCGCAGCCGAGTCGCGCAGCGGCCATCGCCGCTTCAATCCCGGCGTGACCAGCGCCAACCACGAGGACCTGATACCGTTTTGGGAACACGAACATAGAGAATGAAATCGTTCCTCAAATTTGCGGAAAATCAATAGCGCCAGCGGCTACCGGAGGTTCTTTCGCGTGACAATTCAACTCCTTTCCGGCAGAGTCTGTCTACCGCTCACCAACATGGCCAAATCCTTAGAAGCTTCACCAATGAAGTCTCTCGCCGAGGAGCTCGATTTCGTGCGGAAATCGTTTCGTGAATCGATCCAGGTCTATTCCGCCCGCATCGAAACGCAGTTGGCCCAGCTCCGGGATACAGTGCTCGAGCAAGTTAAAAATCCAAATCTCCAGGCAGCCCAAATTCGCGATCTGCGCGACATGATCACCCTTTGCCGCACGTTGGATCTGAAGCCCGACAAGGGCCGCCGGAAAGATCTCAAGAAAGTCGAGACCCTCGTTGAAGAGCTCCATCTCATGATCCGTAACTGGTCGTGACCCTCTACCGCTCAATTTGCAGTCCAATTCCGCTCATCACCCCTTTCCCACTTTCTCGTTGTCAGAGTTCGCATTTCCACGTCTCGAACGCTTCGATTCAATCCAGGTCTAAAACCAACGATATCCAAGGATACCGATGGAACCGTTCCTAGTGCAATCCATTTCTTTATAACATTAAAGCAAACTGTTTGTTCTATTTATTTACAACCCTGGGATTGCTTTTTTAATTCCCATTGATTTCGTTGACACGTTGCCAGACTATTTTTTGCGGTTATGCTTCCTGCTCTGATACTCGCTTTAGCCGTCACACTTTACCGGGTATGCTACGCCTTTGCGGGGGCACCGGCCGATTGGGCCAATTTCTCACCACTCGCCGCCCTCCTTCTTTGCAGCGCCGTGTATCTGCCGCGCAAAGCCGTATTTCTCGCCGCGCTCGGTCCGCTCTTAGTAGCCGACCTCATCCTTAACGCGCATTACCACGTGCCACTTATCGATACCGGGATCCTATCCCGGTATTTATGTTTCGGGTTGATACTCCTGCTCGGAATCGTCGTCAGTAAACAACGTCAATATAAAGTGTTGTGATCTCCACAGATTCACCACCGAACGTAGCCCGCCCTAAGCTTTGCTATGGAAACTCTGGTACATCCCGCAGACGTCGCGATTAACCGCCGGTTAACGAAGGAGGACAAAGTTCGCTTTCTTCGGGAGATGTTCAGAGTCAGGCGATTCGAACAGACTTCGCTGAAATATTATAACCTAGGAAGACTGGGGGGCTTTCTCCATTTGTATTCCGGCCAGGAAGCGGTTGCGGTCGGCACGATGTCGCTGCTTGGAGACAATGACCACGTGATCACCGCCTACAGAGATCACGGCCACGCGCTGGTTGCCGGCATGGACATGAAAGAGTGCATGGCCGAACTCTTCGGAAAGGCCACCGGCTGTTCGAAAGGGAAAGGTGGATCGATGCATTTCTTCGCTCCCGATAAAAATTACTGGGGCGGCCATGGGATTGTCGGCGCACAGACACCGCTCGGCTTGGGCATCGCCTTCGCCCTTAAGTACAAAGGACTGAGAGGTTGTTGCCTCTGCTATCTCGGAGACGGCGCAATCAATCAGGGCCCGTTCCACGAGTCGCTCAACCTCGCAGCCCTGTTCAAATTGCCGGTGATCTACATTATCGAGAACAACGGCTATTCGATGGGCACAAGTCAAAAGCGTTCGTCGTCATATCCGGAAAGTCTCGCCAAGCGCGCAGAAGCGTACGGCATGGCCTGGGACGTCTTCAAAGGGGAAGACCTGTACGAGGTTCGAGCCAGGACCCAAATTGCTATCGAGCGCGCCCACGATGAGTCCGAACCGAGTCTCCTCGAGATTCAGACCTATCGTTACTACGGTCATTCGGTGGCAGACGCCAACGCGAAGAAGTACCGCTCTCCTGAGGAGATCGAAGACTACAAGACGCACCACGACCCACTTCGACTCTGGAGCCAACATATGCTGAATGAGGGGACCCTGACCGAGGCGCAGATCGAAGATATTGACGTCGCCGCAAAAGACGAAACCAACGAAGCGGTTAAGTTCGCCGAGGAAAGCCCTTTCCTGCCTGAGAACGAAATTCTCACCGACGTGTACTGGGAAGTGGACCATCAGACGGACGCAGCGAAACATGGCCGCCATTTCTTCAGCAACTAATACGAGCCTATGCCTTTAATTACTTATCGCGAAGCGCTGAAAAATGCATTGGCCGAAGAAATTGAGCGCGACGAGAACGTTTTCATTCTCGGGGAGGAAGTTGCCCAGTACAACGGGGCTTACAAGGTCACCGAAGGCCTCTGGAAAAGATACGGAGACAAGCGCCTTGTCGATACACCAATCAGCGAAGCCGGGTTCATCGGCATGGGGATCGGAGCCGCGTTTCTCGGTTTGCGCCCGGTCATAGAACTCATGTTCTGGAGTTTTGCTTATGTTGCGTTCGACCAGATCATCAACAACGCAGGCTGCGTACGATACATGTCCGGCGGGCTGATCAATATTCCAATTGTCATTCGCGGCCCGGCTAACGGTGGAACGAACGTCGGAGCCACGCACTCCCATGCACCCGAAAATCTTCTCGCTACAACACCCGGGTTGAAAGTTGTCGCACCGGCCACAGCTTACGATGCGAAGGGCCTTATGAAAGCCGCAATTCGGGACAACGATCCGGTCATGGTCATGGAGAGCACCGTTTTATACGGGGAGAAGTGGGAAGTCCCTGAGGGAGAGTACATCGTCCCAATCGGTCTGGCCGACGTCAAACGCCCAGGTACCGATATCACGCTGGTCGCACATGGCCGTGCAGTGATTACCTGCCTCCACGCGGCTGAGATTCTCGAATCCGAGCACAACATCCACGCAGAAGTGGTCGATCTCCGGTCGATTCGTCCTCTTGACGAAGAGACGATCTTCGAATCGGTGCGAAAAACCCATAGGGCCGTCGTGGTGGAAGAAGGCAAACCATTTTGCGGCATCGGCGCTCAAGTCGCGGCAACGGTCCAGGAGAAGCTTTTTGACGAGCTGGACGCACCGATAGGGCGAGTCTCGGCCCTGGACGCACCGGCAATCTACAGCCCGCCACTCGAGAAACGACAGTTGCCGGACGCAGGCCGCGTTATCGCAAAAGTTTTACAAACCTGTTAGCTTTTCCTGCCTATGCCCATCGTAATTGAAATGCCGAAGCTAAGTGACACCATGACCGAGGGGACCCTAGTCAAATGGCTGAAAAAAGTGGGAGACACGGTAACCGCGGGTGATATTCTCGCGGAGGTTGAGACGGACAAGGCCACCATGGAAATGGAGGCTTTCGACGATGGGGTATTGACGGAAATTTGCGTCCAGGACGGAAGCAAAGTCGAGGTTGGCCAGAAACTAGCCATTCTCACGGCGAAAGGGGAAAAACCAACTGCTGCCGGGACTCCTCCGGCTGCGGACAACAAAACCCAACCGGCAGCAGCTCCCGCAGCAGCAGCGACGGAAGCTAAAACCATAGCGATGGCACCGGCGCAACAGAATTCAGAATCACCACCGGCGGAGCAAAGCACTGGAGAAAGAATCAAAGCGTCGCCATTAGCGAGAAAGATAGCGGCCGAAATGCGCATCAACCTCGACGAGGTTCAAGGAAGCGGTCCCGGAGGGCGAATCGTCCGCGACGATGTTGTGGCGGCCTCACAATCGCCGGCACCAACGAGAAAGCCCGCCCCTCAACCAGAGCCTGCGGCTCCGGCTCCACCAGTTCCGAAAGCACCGGCATTCGTTCCTGCGCTCCAAGATAAAAAAATCCCACTTTCCGGAATGCGGAAAACGATCGCGGCGCGGCTGCTCGAAAGCAAAACAACGATTCCGCATTTCTATCTGCAGGCCGAAGTCGACGCAGATCCTCTCGTCACGTTCCGCCAGACCCTCAATACTGCCGCAGAAACCGCCGGTCTAAGCAAATTGACCGTAAACGACTTCATATTGAAAGCCACCGTGGTCGCTGCCACACGGGTGCCTCTTGCAAACGCGGCTTTTGGCGGTGATTCGATCATACAATTCGCCGACGTCCAGCTCGCGTGCGCCGTCGCGGTAGAAGAGGGACTTGTCACACCGGTGATCCGGCAGGCGCAGAAAAAATCGATCAGCCAGATCAGCGCCGAAGTAAAAGACCTGGCATCGCGCGCCCGCTCAAAGAAATTGAAACCGGAGGAATACCAAGGAGGCACAATCACAGTTTCGAACCTTGGGAGCTACGGTGTCGAACAGTTCTACGCGATCATCAATCCGCCTCAATCTGTCATCGTCTCTGTCGGGACAATCGTAAAGAAACCGGTCATCAATGCGGCTGGTCAAATCGTTCCCGGGCAACGAATCATTCTCGGTATCAGCTGCGACCACCGCGTCGTGGATGGCGCCGTAGGAGCACAGTTCCTAGCGGAATTAAAGCGATTCCTTGAGAACCCGACGCTGCTTCTTCTATGAAATACGATCTGGTGGTCATCGGCGGCGGTCCAGCCGGCTACGTGGGAGCAATCCGCGCTGCGCAACTTGGTAAAAAAGTCGCCTGCGTAGAAAAGGAACGGGC
>Ga0209656_10001005_pt1 | contig 18193 bp, 16 predicted proteins | sample BogFormECP12_OM2_FD_188239 | JGI IMG/M metagenome (GOLD analysis project Ga0209656, IMG submission 188239) | Bog forest soil microbial communities from Calvert Island, British Columbia, Canada - ECP12_OM2 (SPAdes) (version 2) | ecosystem: Environmental > Aquatic > Freshwater > Wetlands > Bog ... | reverse complement strand
TGAGCCGGTCGAGATCGGCGGGGCGCGCATCGGCCGCGGCGACCCGGTGATCGTGGCGCTGAGCTCGGCGAACCGCGATCCGTCCCGGTACCCCGACCCGGACCAGCTGGACCTCGGCCGGGAGACCTCGGGGCACCTGGCGTTCGGCCACGGCATCCACTACTGCCTGGGCGCGCCGCTGGCCCGGCTGGAGGCAGAGATCGCCTTCTCTCACCTGCTGGCGAGGTTCGGCTCGATGCGGCTGGCGGTGCCCGCCGGGTCGTTGCGCTGGCGGCCGAGCACGCTAATCCACGGCCTGGAGTCGCTGCCGGTACGGCTCGTTCCCTGAGCCGCCAGCGCGGAGCCCGCCCGGTAGCCTCGTGCCTGTCAGTCACCCGTTCTGGGTGATGGCACGTCCTCGTATCACTGGTAAACCTCGATCGCAGAATGAGAATGAGTCCCAGGCCGGGGAGATCACGAGTCCGCCAAGGTGGCACTTGGGTGCGGGTTCCTTTGGCCTTTGCCGTCGCGGCCGCGGCCATTGCGCTCACCGGGCTCGGTCGGGGCGCTGTCATCGAGTCCCTCCGCGGCGCAGATCGCCACGGTCACCAAAGACGCGGCCAGCGTAGCGAGCTCGGTTAAGAGCTTCAACAACGCGTCGAGTTCGGCGTGCAGCTGACCATCCCGGCGGCAGGTATCTCACCTTGGCCGGGTGATGGCCTGTCTCAGGCCAGCCGATTGGCTTCAAGGGACTGGTCAAGTGCTCGGGGAGGCTCTGATGCCTGAGGGGTTGTCGCCAGGCGAGGTCGGAAAGGAGATCTCCGAGCACCGGGCTCACGCTGAGGAGGAGAAAGAGGGTCCCGCCGGGGAGGCCAAGGGGCGGGACCGGGTGATGACGATCATCGAGGCCGTCCTGCTGGCGGTCGTGGCCGTCCTGGCGGCCTGGTCCGGATTCGCCTCGGCGAAATGGAGCACGCAGTCATCTCTGGACCTGGCCAAGGCGTCGGCCGCCAGGACCGAATCCAACCGGGAAGCCTACCTGGCCGCCGACCTGAAGAATTTCGATGCGCTGACATTCAACGCCTGGTTCACGGCCTATATCTTCGGAAACAAGAACGCCATGCGGGTGGCCGAACAGCGTTTCCGGCCGCAGTTCCTGGTCGCGTTCAACGCCTGGCTGGCGACGCATCCGTTCACGAACCCGAATGCGCCTAAGGGGCCGACCTACATGCCCCAGTACGCCCAGCCAGAACTGGCTCAGTCCAACCTGCTCGATGCTCGCGCCGATCAGTACTATGCGCTCGGTGAGACAGCGGGCAACAATGCCGACGGCTACGTCCGGACCACGGTCTACCTGGCGAGCGTGCTGTTCCTGGTGGGAATCAGCGGCCACTTCCGCGTCCGTGCGGCCCGGACGGGGCTTGTCGCCATTGGCGGGGTCATCTTGACGCTATCCGTCGTCTTGCTGCTCCTGGCCCCGAGGCCACCGGTGTAGATCTCTCACGCCCGGCTCGCAGTTTGGTTCTCGACCACCGGGAAGGCTGGTGATATACCGGTTCGATGCAGAGCCTGACCGAGATCGCGCCGGGGGTGCTCGTCGCGACCAGCTCGTATGCGGTGACCACCAGCACAGTGGTGGTCGGCTCCGCCGGAGGCTGCCTGCTCATTGACCCCGCAGTGACCGTTCCCGACCTGGCCGCGCTGGCGGACTCACTCGGCGACCTGGGGCTGCGGCCCGCGGTCGGGTGGTCCACGCACCCGCACTGGGATCACGTCCTGTGGAGCCGCTCGCTCGGGGATGCGCCCAGGTACGCCGCGCCGGCCGCGGTGACCATCGCCGAAACCGAGCGGGACGGCATCATCGACTCTGTCGAGAAGTCGGCTCCGGGGCATGACCTCTCGCTGATCGGGCGGCTACGGGTGCTGGACGCCCCGGTCATTCCCTGGGACGGGCCGACGGCACAGGTAATCGTGCACGACGGGCACGCGCCGGGACACGGCGCCGTGTTCCTGCCTGACACGGGCGTCCTGATCGCCGGCGACATGTGCTCCGACATGGAGATACCGCTGCTGGACACGATGGCGGCGGATCCGCTGGGCGGCTACCGCACCGGGATGGAGCGGCTGGCGGCCGTGCCAGGCGTCCGTCAGGTGGTGCCCGGTCACGGGCATATCGGGGATGCCGCCGAGTTCCGCAGGCGGCTCGCTCTGGATGCCGCCTACCTGGACGCCGTCACGAGCGGGAAGCCGGCCGACGACCCGCGGCTGGCGGGCTGCCCGGACTGGATACGGGGCACGCACGAGGACCTGGTGCGCTACTTCAGCCGGTGACGGGCAGCAGCAGTGCCGAGGGGCGGGCCGCGTCCAGGCCGATCTCGTACTGCGTCGGCACGAGGTCCTCGGCGGCCGCGTCGACGTGCCCGTTGCCGGGGTTGCGCGCGAAGCGCGGATGTGCTCCGCCGGTGACCTGGAGCCTGATCCGGTGCCCGCGGCCGAACCGGTGCGCCACGCCGATCAGGCTCACCCGCACGGTGCCGGCCAGCGGGTCTTCCCCGGTGAGCCGCACGATGCCGTCGCAGACGTTCCACGACCTGCCGCGCGGGTCCACGTCGCACAATCGCACGAACAGGTCGGCGTACGGGTTGTCGCGCGAGACGGAGAGCTCGGCGGCGACCTCGCCGAGGACCTCTACTGGCTCGTCCAGCGGATCGCTGCTGAACACCAGCACGTCGAGCCGCCGCTCGACGTGCTGGTTGTCGCGGCTGCCGCCGGTCACGGCCAGGATCGCGCCGCCCGGCGACGGCGTGGGGTCGGCCGGGTCGTAGCGAAACCTGACCGCAGGGACTTCCGGGGACGGCTCCCGGGTGCTGAGCGAGCCGTGCGCGCCGAGGTGCCAGCGCTGCTGGGTCGTGCCGGCCGGCGGCCAGCCGGAGATCTCGCGCCACTCCCCCGCGCCCTGGCCGCCGACCCAGATGCGCACCGAGTGGTCCGGATGAGCAGCCGGTACCGGACCAGTGCCGCGGGCCTCCGAGCCGTTGCCGTGGGCCTCCGAGCCGTTGCCGCGGGCCTTCCCGGGACCGGCGTAGCGGTCGAGCCAGGCCAGGCTCTCCACGATCGCGGCGGCGCCCTTGGTGTTGATGTCCAGGTGGGCCCACGGCCCGACCAGCAGCCGGGTGGGCACGCCCCGGGCGGCGAGCGTGCGGTACTGTTCGAGGTTCTGCTCGATGAACAGGTCCTGCCAGCCGCCCACCACCAGGACCGGGACCGTGATCCGCCCCAGCGCGGCGCCGCACTGCAGCGGGGCCCAGAACGGATCGCTGAGCTGCGGGTGCTCCATCCACCTCTCGGACATGGTCGGCTCGCGGCCGAGCAGGTCACGCACACCGGCCGCGACCGGCAGCCGGTCAAGCACCGGCCGCAGCCGTCGTTGGGCCGTGGCCGTGCGCACGAGGGCACGCAGCCTGCCGGTGCTCTCCTGATGAGCGATCAGGTCGCTCCAGCCGACGTAGTTATACAGGTCGAAGGCGCCGTTGCGGAACGCGGACCGGCTGAAGTCGTGTGGGCCCACGTGCACGATGACCGCGACCAACTCCGGCGGCGGGTCCATGGCCAGCGCCCACTGCACGAACCCGAGGTAGCTGGCGCCGTAGGTGGCCAGCCGTCCGTCGAACCAGCTCTGCTCGCGCAGCCAGGCGACGGTGTCCTGGCCGTCCGCGATCTCGTGGCGCATCGGCTCGAACTCCCCGCCGGACCCGAAGGTGCCACGGCAGCTCTGCATCAGCACGTGGTAGCCGCGTTCGGCCAGGATCTGCGCGTTCTGCAGGGCAAACGGGCCGCTGCGACCATACGGGCAGCGGACCAGCACAGTGGCCGCCGACGCCACGCTGACCGGCAGGTAGTGGTCGGCCAGCAGCACCACGCCGTCGGACATCGGCACCTGGACGTCACGCTCGACCGCGACGCGGTTCCGCTGCGGCGGCAGCGACCACGCCCGGGAGAACATCTTGCCGAGCGCGGACGCGGCCGGGCTCAGCGGGCGGGGCAGCGCGGTGACGCTGGCGTCCGGGCTCTTCACGTTCTGCTGCCCCATCAGGCTGTCCTTCCCGCCACGACCACGCCGGCCGGGACCGGCTCGGTATGGCGCAACTCGACCAGCGCCGCGCGGTTGGCGAGGACCTGCCGCTGGTTGACGTAACCATTGTCGGTGATCTCGCCGACGTCAAGGCCGGCGGGGCGGGCCATGACCGGGGCGGCCCGGACAGCCACGTCAGGCGGCGGAACTGTCGCCGTCGCCGACGGCGGCCGCGGTACGGCTGGGCGCCGTCGCGAAGTCCGGCGTGACGGCGGCGTCGTCTGTCTCCTCATTGTCCGGCCCCTCGTCGGCGAGGTCGTCACGCGGCGCGGCAGGCCACGCATAGGCGCCGTGTGCGGCCGACGGGTTAGGGCCGGGCGCCGGATGCGGCGTGAAGATCATCCGTGCGCACGAGACGGCCAGCGCGACGAGGAACCCGCAGTAGATCCAGAACGCCGGCGTGAGACCAGAACTGATCGTGAGCCCGATCCCCGAGGCCTGAGCGGGCGAGATCCCGAACTGCGTCGGCGACGCGCCCCCGCCGACCTGCACGGCGGCCGAGATGACCTGGGCCGCCATCGGGATGACGGCCCCCGCGAGCAGCAGGGCCCCGTGCCGGACCGGGCGCCAGCACGCGGCCGCGATGACCACCGCGGCGAGCGCGAGCATCACGGCTACGTCCCCGGCGATCACGAGGCCCGGGTTGGAGAAGGCGTTGCCCGCCGTCAGCGACTGCGATTGCCCGGCCGCCGTTCGCAGCGTGAAGCTGTCCCACGCCGGGGCGAACGCGGCGGCTACCCCGAGACCGGCCAGCACCAGCATCCCGACGGGCCCAAGCTCAGCCCCGCGCGGCCGCCTCAGCGAGGCCTGGTGGCCTGCATGCCCGCCCGCGGTCGGCCCGCCGACCGAGACGGCCGAACCCGCCGGCCGGTGCAGGAAGGCCACCACCGATCCTGCCGCACAGGCAAGCCAGCCGATGAGGGCGAGCACGAGGCCTGCGCCGGCTGCGTTCCCTCCCCCGGCGATGGCCGTGCCCACGTCCGCCAAGAACAGGCCGAACGTGACCACGCTCAGCCCCAGGCTCAGCAGCGCTCCCAGCCGCAGCCGGGCGCCGCCGAGGAGGATGAGTACCGCGCTCGCCGTCCAGACGGCGAGGTAGATGACATGCGGGATGAGCTGGTCGGCCTGCTGGGCGAGGCTGGACCCGCCGAGGTACGCCGGGAAAAGCCCGGCCACCCCCAGGACGACGCCCACGGCGAGCAGCGCCGCCGCGGCGATGGCGCCCGTCCTCCCGCTGACCGCCGGAGCGAGGCGCCGGCCGAAACCGTTCGGGGCCGTGTTCTGGCCGAACGGACCGGCGAACTGGCCGTACGGAGCGGTGCTGCCGCCCGCGGCCGCTGTGGTCTCGCCGGTCGGCTCGGCCGTCTCACCAAGCGGGGCGGTGTTCTGGCCGAACGGACCAGGGTTCTCGTTGACCTGCGCGGCACTGGGGCCAACCGGAGGGGTACGCCGGCCTACCGGGACGATCGCGCCTGGTGCCTCGATGCTCGCGAACCGGGTCCACGCGGCGGACCAGCCCTCGGGGGTCTCGGGCCACCGCTCAAGCGGCTGCGACCGCGGCGCTCCGGTCATCCAGATGCCGTAGAAGTCCCGTCCTCGCCCGATCTCGTACTTCGCTCCGCGGTACGTGATGGTCACCTTGTTAAACACGATCCAGCCCTTTCCTGGTCCTGCCTTCGCGCGCCCCGTCGTGTCCTGTCCGGAACCTAATCGCAACCTAAGAAGCCGGCCTGTAGACGGGCTGAATGGTCTCTCAAGCATTGCTGACTCTTCAATCCGCAGGCTGAGGCCGCTGTGACACCCGGCCTGTGATGTCGAGACGGTGATGTCGAGATCGGGGCGCCTGCTCCGACCTCGCGATTGGACCCATGCCTACTCCCGGCGCAATAGCCGCATCGGGAGGTCATGGCCGGGGCGCAGCGTGACGTTCGCGATGGGCGCAGGGATGCCCCGTACGGTCAGCTCCAGCCGGTAACGCTGCGCTATCGAAGCAAGAACCAGGACGGTCTCCAACTCCGCGAAGGACTGTCCGACGCATGCGCGGCGTCCGCCACCGAACGGGATATAGGCGTAATGCGGCCGTTCACCGGATCCGGGCAGGAAGCGCCCGGGGTCAAACCCGGCCGGGTCGGGCCAGAACTCTCGGTGCCGGTGTATCAGGTAGGTCGAGATCGTCGCCCTACTGCCGGCCGGAACCGTAACCCCGGCGACGGTATCGTCAGCTAGCGGGCTCCGTCCGATAGTCCAGGCCGGCGGGTACAGCCGCAGGGCCTCGCTGATCACCGCCGCGGTCCAGGGCAGCCTGCTGGCGTCGCCGGCCTCCGGCACGCGACCGCCGAGCACCGAGTCGACCTCCTGCTCCAGCCTCTCCCGGGCCGACGGAAACGCCGAAAGCAGCGCCAGCGACCAGGCCAGCGTGTTAGAGGTGGTCTCGTGACCGGCCAGCATGAACGTGGCGACCTCGGCACCGATCTCGGCGTCGCTCAGGTCCGGGGTCAGCAGCACGTCGAGCAGGTCACCGTCGCCGTCCCGGCCGCCATGGGCTCGCCGTTCGGCGATCAGCCGACCGACCATGCCCTCAACCCCCTCCTTGGTGCCCTGAACCCGCTTGGCCAGGACCTTGAGCGCACGTGAGCTACGGGGACCCCACGGCAACGGCAGCAACGCGGCGAGCACGGCGACCCGCTGCCCGGCATCCACTGCCTTGGCCATCGCCTCGGTATCGCCCGCCAGATCCGCACCGAAGAGCGCGCCGCCGACTATGTCCAGCGCGAGCGCGCTCGTCTGGCGGCGCACGTTCAGCACGGTGCCGGAAGGCAGCTCGTCCCACCCTTTGAGCATGTGCTGCGTGGCGTTGCCCATGGCCGGCCCGAACCGGATCACGTCCCGCCGGGAGAACACTGGCTGGATCAGCCGCCGGTGGCGGCGCCAGTCCTCCCCTTCGCTGGTCAGCAGGCCGTTGCCGATCAGCGCGCGCAACGGCCGGTAGGTAGTGGCCTTGACGTAGTTATCCTGATTCACCGCGAACACGTGCTCGGCGTGCTCGGGCCTGCTGAACAGGAACGCGCTGTGGCCAGGGCCGATCGGCATGCGCACCGCGTCGCCGTAGCGGGCCGCGAGCCTGATGTGCGCCTCCAGCGGGTCGCGGAGCAGCATGGCCATGATCCGGGCGGCCTCGCGACCTGTCGGTCCGGGCGCCGTCAGCCTTGTCCTCACGTCACCATCTTCCTTCACCCCGGCGAAAACTGGCGGCTAGCGGTTCCCCTGCACCGTGAGGATCACGGCCGCGGCGATGACGGCCGCGCCCACGATACCGGTCGCGCTCAGCCGTTCCCCGAGCAGGACGGCCGCGAGGATCGTACCGGTCAGGGGCTCGAGCAGGGTCAGCAGGGCGCCCGTGCTGGCGGCGGCAGACCGCAGGCCGCGGAAGTACAGCGTGTAGGCCACGGCGGTCGGGCCGATGCCCAGCGCGACCAGCAGGCCGATGGCTGCGAGGCCGGGCCTGAAGGCGATACCTCCCACGATCTGGGCCAGCGGCAGCAGGGCCAGGCCGCCGACGGTGAAGCCGAACCCGGTCACGGTGAGGTCGTCGAGACCGGGCACCGGCCTGGAGCCGGCCAGGGTGACCGCGGCGAAGCCGGCCGCGGCGAGCACGGCCATGCCCGCGCTGGCCAGCACCGCCGTTTCACGGAAACCGGACGGCAGGCCCACGAGCAGGCCGAGACCGGTCACGGCCAGGCCCGTGGTGGCGGCCGCGAACCGGCCAGTCGGCCTGCCGGTCACCCGGTCCGCGCCGAGCACGATGATCGGGGCGGCGCCGATGGTGACCAGGGTGGCCAGTGGCACGGACGTCAGCGACACGGCGATGAAGTAGCAGCTCTGGTAGAGCGCGGCCAGCAGGCCGATCGCGGTGATCCGGGTCCAGGCCGCCCGGCCCGCCGGCCAGCGCCTGCCGGTCAGGGTGAGGAAGACGACGATCAGCACGCCCCCGGCGGTGAGCCGGCAGGCAGCGACGGAAATCGCGGACAGGCCGGCGGTCCGGCTGAGCAGGCTGCCAGTCAGGCCCCCCGTGCCCCACAACAGCCCGGATATGACGAGGTAGAGCAGGCCAGTGGCGGGCCCGCGGCCGGCGGCCGCGGACCCCATGGTGAACGCACGCATAGGGAAATCGCTCCTGCGACGAGAAGGGAATGGTCGCGGAAGCGGGGCACACCGAACTCACCCGCACAGCGAGGACACAACGGCACTCGCCGGGCACGGGAAGCGCGCGCCACCTCACAGGGCCGACGCGCGCGGGCTAACGCCCCGCTAGGAGCGGGGCGGCGGGGTGATAGGAAAACACCGGTGCACGCTGAGCATCGTATCCGATCAAGGCAACCGGCCGCGATCACTCCGCGCCGGGGGCTGATTCCGGTGATGCGGGCGGGACAGCCGATCCACGCGCTAGCGGCTTGCGGCCGCCCAGGCTCTGGGACAGCAGGTCGAGAGGCCCGCCGCCGTGCAGGCCGAGCAGTTCCCAGGACCGTGCGATACCGACCGCGAACAAGATGTAGATGAATGTCACGGTCGTGCTGGCCTGGCTGCTCGGCGACCGGAGAATGATGCCGGTGATGACCTGCGTGGCGTAGACGAGGATGATCAGGCCGAGCAGGTAGGGCCAGCGCCGGCTCAGCTCCTCGCCCGCGCGCGACCGCCAGAGCCGGAGGGCGAGCCCGCAACTGCTGGTCAGCCCGAGGGCGCCGAGGATTACCGCACCGTAGTCCAGGCCGCCGCCGGGCTCCAGGCCGATCAAGGAAATGAACAGGGCGTCCACCAGCGCGGTGAAGGCCGTCGACGCGATGGCCTGATGCTCGATTGACGCGTGGCTGCCGCGGAGCCGCTCCGGCGCCACCGACAAGGCCACGAAGAGCAGTCCGACGAGCGCGCCCGCGACGGTCGCGGTACCGCTGAAGAATTGCGTATATGACGTCACGGCAGCCAAGCCTGCCCGCCCGGATGCCCGGACGCCAACCCCTGGCCGCGCCTGGGGCCGGCCGACTGCCCGCGTAGGATCACGATGTCATGCTGCTAACGTTCGGGCACGGAACCGCCACGGCCGAGCGGATGACCGAGTTGCTCCGGGGCGCCGGGGTGGCCGCGCTCGTCGACGTCAGGACTGCGCCGGGCAGCCGTCGTCACCCGCATGTAGCGCGGGCTGAACTGGAGCGCTGGCTGCCCGAGGCCGGCCTCTCTTACCGCTGGGACAAGCGGCTTGGCGGCTTCAGGAGGCCCGCCCCGGACTCGCCGGACACCGCCTGGCGCGAGGACATGTTCCGTGGCTACGCCGCGCACATGCGGACCGACGGCTTCCTGGCCGCGGCGGACGAGTTGCTCGCCCAGGCCCGCACCGATGCCACGGCGGTGATGTGCGCGGAGAGCCTGTGGTGGCGCTGCCATCGCCGACTGCTCGCCGACTTCGTGACCGTGGCGCGCGGCGTGCCCGTCCGGCACCTCCTGCACGACGGGCGACTGGAGGAGCACCGCCTCTCCCCCGGCCTGCGCCGCCGGGACGACGGCCTGCTCGTCTACGACGCCGGCCAGCCGACCCTGCTATGACCGGGTCAGCCCAGGTAGGCACCGAAGCCGCTGGTCTGCCAGATCGCGCCGGCCGCGGTAATGGCGAACGCCTCGTACCCGTCCAGGCTCTCCACCCAGTCGCGGGCCGCGGATCCCATCGCGAAGGCCGCCGTGGCGAAGGCGTCCGTCTCGGCCAGCGTCGCCCCGACCACGGTGATGCTGGCCAGGCCGACCGGAGGCTGCCCGGTGTACGGGTCGATGATGTGCGCGCCACGCTCGGCGACGCCGGACGTGGCGACGGCGAAGTCCCGGCCGGCCACTACGAGCGCCAGCCGACCCGGACGCAGCGGGTCAGCGATACCCACCCGCCATAGCCGGTCGCCCACGAACTGGACGTCGCCGCCGCCGTTGACGCTGTGCTCGGCCGAGCCCGCCGCGGTGAATATCGCCGCAGCCCGCTCGATGGCCCATCCCTTCACGTATCCGGAGGGGTCGAACGTGCCGCCCGGCATGGTGGTGAAGTACCCGCCGCTGCGTGCGCTGATGACCGCGCACCCCTCGAGCACCTCGGCGAGTTCGGGCGCGCAGTCCGCCAGCGGCAGGGCCCCGCGGCCGAACCGGCTGACGTCGCTGTCGTCCCGGTACGGCGAGAAGGTGGCGTCCACCCAGTGCAGCCAGCGCACCGCCTCGCCCAGCGGCCCCCCGATCTGGCCAGCGGGGCCGCGGGGTTCCCGGGCGCGGGCGGGCACGTCGAAGGAGACGACCGTGCCCATTACGTGCTCGGCGTGCCTGTACCGGCCCGAACCCGATGACCCCAGCGAACCCGACAGCACCCCGCCGCCCGGCATGACGGCTCAGGCGCTCTGGTCCAGCGCGCTCTGCAGCGACGCGATGTAGCCCGCGCTGGTGTAGCTGGCGCCGGAAACGGCGTCGATCTTCGCGTTCTGCGCCGCGAGCGTCTCGCTGATCAGCTTGGGAAAGGCGAACGCGCCGATCTGGATGTCATGGAGGGTATTGGCCGGCTGCACCAGGACCGCGACCTTGACGATCTTGGTGTTCCGCTCGATCAGCTGGATCTGGACCGGCCCGTAGGCGGTGTCGGCCGCCTTGCCGTCGACCGCGGTCTCGCCCGCGGGCAGCTGGCCGGCCAGCGACCCTTGCGGGAACTCCCCGGGGACGGTCGTCGTCTGCCCGCCCGACGACGAAGACGAGGAGGAGGAGGAGGAGCTGCCGCCCGACCCGCCGGTCGTCGCCGCCACAGGTACGGACGGGACGTGCGACTTGAACGACAGCAGGGCCACGAGACCGGCGATGGTACCGGTGACGGCCAGGATCACCCGGCGCATGTTCGCGGATCCTCTCCCTCAGAACTCGAACGACTCGAAGTGGATGCGCTGCCTGGGCACCCCGGCGTCGCGCAGCGCGCGGACCGCGGCGGAGGTCATGCCGGCCGGCCCGCATACATAGGCATCCTGCTCGTCAAGGTCGGGCACCAGGGACCGCAGCACCCGTGGGGACAGCGGGTCGCCGCCGATCTCGTCGCGCGACCCGACCAGGTAGTGCACGCATCCGCCGCGCGCGGCTGCGATCGCGTCGAGCTCGTCGCGGAACACGATGTCCCGCTCGCTGCTGGCGCGGTAGATCAGGGTGACCTGTCCCGGCAGCGCCGCGAAGATGGCCCGCAGCGGCGTGATGCCGACCCCGCCGGCCAGCAGCAGCACGCCGCGGTCCGAATCGGCGGGGGTGAACGCGCCATATGGCCCTTCGGCGAAGACGCGAGTCCCCGGCTGCAGCCGTGCGAGCGCCTGGCTATGGTCACCCAGGTTCTTCACGGTGATCCGCAGCACGTCCGACCCCGGCGCGGCGGACAGCGAGAACGGGTGCGAGGACCACCACAGCGACCTGGTCAGGAACCGCCAGCGGAAGAACTGCCCGGGCTCGGCGTCCAGCTCGTCGAGCCGCGTGCCGCCGATGTAGACCGAGATGACCCCCGGCGCCTCCGCCTTCACCCCGAGGACCTCGAAGCGGTGCCTGCGGTACGAGCGAAGCGGGACCGCGACCCGGTACCACAGCACCAGGACGAGCACCGTCACGTACATCGCGGACCACCAGAACCGTGCGGCCAGGTTGCCGACAAACGACGCGCCGACGGCCAGCTGGTGACTGAATGCCAGGGCGATCGCCAGGTAGGTGTACAGGTGCAGGAAGTACCACGTCTCGTAGCGGACCCGTCGCCGGGCGGCGCGCATCGAGACGATGCCGACGCCGAGCAGCAGGACGCCGGCCACGGTCGCCATCAGCACGTCCGGGTACTGGGTGAGCAGCGTGGCCGACTCGCTCACCACGCTGGTGTGCGCGGTGACCGCGTAGCCCCACACGATGAGCAGGCCGTGCGCGACCACCAGGCTGACGACGTACCGTCCGCCCATGGCGTGCCAGCGGGCCAGCCGGTCGGTGCCCAGGCCCCGCTCGAGCGGCGGCAGCCGCGCCATGAGCGCGACCAGGACGACCACGCCGTACCCGCAGAGCAGGCCGAGGATTTCGCCCGCGCCGGTCAGCCAGCCGCCCAGCCCGTGCACGCCGGGCGAGCCGTGCCACCACAGCGCGATGACCACGAGGCCGCCGGTGATGATGGCCGCCAGCAAGCCGCGCGCGCCGACCCGGGTGGGGCGGTTCTTGGGCCGAACGGGCATCGGTCTCGCCTGCGGACGGCGTGACGGCCCCGGCCGCGGCGCCGGCGGCGCCTGCCCCGGCCCTGGGTACGACTCCGCACCGGCATGGCGAGCCGGGCCAGTTCGCCTGGCAACGCTGGTCACCCGCACCTCCCCTTCGGACAGCCCTAGGTGGATCGTATGCTCAGCCGAGGCAATGGTCGCGTTCTGGATCTTGGCGGGCGTCCCGGCGCCTTCATCCTCTCCCCTAGTTATGACTACGTAGCGCGATCCTGCACGGTTCAGCCGGCTCTTGTAAGCGCTTCGTAATCGGCGTGCGAGCCCGTGTCAACTCAGGTTGACAAGCGATCGCTGTCAACATAGATTGACAACATGGACAACGCACCCGCCTTGGCGGCCGCGGCCGATAGCCCGGACCCGCGCGCCGGGCTCCGGGCCGTCGCTGCCCTCCGCAGGCTGCTGGAGCAGCTCGAGGCGCTTCAGGTGGACAACGCACGGGCCCACGGCTGGTCCTGGCAGGAGATCGCCGAGATCCTCGGCGTGTCCCGGCAGGCCGCGCACAAGAAGCACGCACGCCGCGCTCGCGTGCGAGGCCTGAACCCCTGATCGGCGGTGGCTCTGGTCCGTACTTACTTTTCCGATAGGACTTCCTAACCATTTAGACAGCGCATCGTTCCTGTACGGAGAGTATCTATCCGAATACACAGAGCCATAACCTATCAATGGGGAACATCACGGATAGGATATGGTCAAATGCTCAGAGTAAGCGACGTTTGGGAGAGAGCACTCCACACACCCGCCATGGCCGTCGCCAAACCAGGAGACGTCATCGTGATCCGCTCCGGCGGCAACTACGACGGCAAGCAGGGCATGAGCCTGGCCACCGGCGTGAGCAGCCGGTCCGCGGGCGCCCATGCCCTGTGCCTGCACCTAGTGACGATTCCCCCCGGGACTCGCGGCGTGCCGCATGTCCATGACGGGCACGAGTCCGCCATCTATACCGTCAGCGGCGAAACCGAGGTCTGGCACGGCGAGGGCCTGCTGCAGCGTACCGTCGTCCACGCCGGTGACTTCATGTACGTACCGCCGGGTACCCCGCACCTCCCGGTGAACCGCAGCGACGTCATGACCGTAGCCGTGGTGGCCCGCACCGACCCGCAGGAGCAGGAGAGCGTGGTCACCATGAGCCTGCCCCCGCACCTTGCCGAACTGGACGCCTTTCCCGTCGCCAGCCAGTAGCCCGCGCCCTCAAGTAAGCCAGTAACACGCGGTGGCCGCGGCTGTAGAGCCGCTTCCCGCCAGCCCGGCCCCGCACCCCTACCGCGCCCGCCCCTCCCGCGACTGCGAGCGCCGCACCCCTCCCCAGCGCCCTGCCCGGGGGCGCAGGCGGTGCCCGCATCAGGGGCGGGCGCGCGTATGTCCCCGAGAAGAAGGCACTGCTCAGTCAGCGAATGCCGCGGGCGGGGGGCACGCACAGACCAGGTTCCTGTCGCCGTAAGCCTGGTCGATGCGCCGCACCGGCGGCCAGTACTTGGCCCGGCGGTCCACGCCGGCCGGGAAGGCCGCCTCTTCGGCGTCGTACGGGTGCTTCCACTCCCCCGAGATGAGCATCTCGGCGGTATGCGGGGCGTTCTTCAGCGGGTTGTCGAGCGCGTCGTACTCGCCGGAGGCCACCCGGGCGATCTCCGCCCTGATCGCGATCATCGCGTCGCAGAACCGGTCGAGCTCGGTCAGGCTCTCGCTCTCGGTGGGCTCGATCATGAACGTGCCTGCGACCGGGAACGACATCGTCGGCGCGTGGAACCCGTAGTCGATCAGCCGCTTGGCCACGTCATCCACGGTGACGCCGGTCTCGCGGGCCAGCGGGCGCAGGTCGATGACGCACTCGTGCGCGACCAGTCCGTTCCGTCCGGTGTACAGCACCGGATAATGCGGCGCCAGCCGCTGGGCCACGTAGTTGGCGGACAGCACTGCGACCTGGGTCGCCTGGCGCAGCCCGGCCACCCCCATCATCGCGACGTAGGCCCACGAGATGGGCAAGATGCCGGCCGAGCCGTAGGGCGCCGCGGCCACCGGGCCGACGCTGCCACGGCCGGGCAGGAAGTCCGCCAGGTGCGCGCGGACGGCGACCGGGCCGACACCGGGACCGCCGCCGCCGTGCGGGATGCAGAAGGTCTTGTGCAGGTTCAAGTGCGATACGTCGGCGCCGAACGACGGCAGGGTAGCCACCCCGACCAGCGCGTTGAGGTTCGCCCCGTCGATGTACACCTGGCCGCCGGCGGCGTGCACAGCCTTGCCGATCGTGCTCACGTTCTGCTCGTAGACGCCGGCCGTCGACGGGTAGGTCAGCATGATCGCCGCCACCCGCCCCTCGTGTGCCTCCAGCTTGACATGCAGGTCGCCGAGGTCGACGGCGCCGTCAGAGTCGCACTTGACCACCGCGACCCGCAGCCCGGCCAGGACCGCGCTGGCCGCGTTGGTGCCGTGCGCCGATTCCGGGATCAGGCAGACGTCGCGGCCATGCTCGCCGCGCGAGGCGTGGTAGCCCCGGATCGCGAGCAGGCCGGCCAGTTCTCCCTGGGAGCCGGCGTTCGGCTGCACGGACACCGCGTCGTAACCGGTGAGCCGGGCCAGCCGGAGCTCAAGGGACTCGATAAGCTCCAGGTAGCCGCCCGCCTGCGAGGCCGGCGCGAACGGGTGCATCCCGGCGAACTCCGGCCAGCTGACCGGCTCCATCTCGGCCGCCGCGTTCAGCTTCATGGTGCACGAGCCGAGCGGGATCATCGACCGGTCGAGGGCGATGTCGAAGTCCGACAGCCGCCGCAGGTAGCGCAGCATCGCGGTCTCGCTGCGGTGCTCGCGGAAGACCGGGTGGGTGAGGAACTCCGAGGTGCGCCGCAAGGATCCAGGCAGCACATCGGGTGAACCGTCGGCCAGCTGCACGTCACCGGGCCGTTCCAGCCAGCAGATGGCGGCCACGAGCTCCCGCAGCTGCTGGTCGGTGGTGGTCTCATCGCAGCTGACCTGGAGCGCGCCGTCTGGCGCGAGGTAGAGGTTGTACCCGGCGGCGCGTGCACGCATCGCGGCCGCAGCCGCCTCATCGCGACCGCCGTCGAAGGCAATCCGGATCGTGTCGAAGAAGTCACCCAGACTCGTTCGGTGCCCGAAATCACGCAGGGTCGCGGCGAGGACAGCGGCGCTACGGTGAGCACCCCGGGCGATGGCGGCCAGCCCGTCCGGGCCGTGGTAGGCGGCGTACATGGCCGCGGTCACCGCCAGCAGGACCTGGGCCGTGCAGATGTTGCTTGTCGCCTTCTCGCGCCGGATGTGCTGCTCGCGAGCCTGCAGCGCAAGCCGGTAGGCAGGCTGGCCGTCGGCGTCCACCGACACCCCGACCAGCCGACCGGGCAGCTGGCGCTTCAGCGCGTCGCTGACCGCGATGTAGCCGGCGTGCGGCCCGCCGAACCACAGCGGCACGCCGAACCGCTGGCTGGAGCCTACCGTGATGTCCGCGCCCGCCTCACCAGGCGGCCTGAGCAGGGTCAGCGCGAGCAGGTCGGCGGCGACCGCGGCCAGCGCGCCCTGGGCATGCGCCGCCTCGATCAGCGGCGCGGGGTCTCGCAGTACGCCCGAGGCGCCGGGGAACGGCAGCAGGACGCCGAACAGGTCCGGCTGCCCGGCGATGGCTTCGGCCGTCACCGGGGCGACGAGAAGATGGATGCCAAGCGGCTCGGCCCGGGTGCGGAGCACGGCCAGGGTCTGCGGCAGGCAGTCGGTGTCGGCGAGGAAGACGTGCCCCTTTTTGGCGGCCCTCCGGGCCAGCGTCATCGCCTCGGCCGCGGCGGTGGCCTCGTCAAGGAGCGACGCGCCGGCCCACGGGAGCGCGGTCAGGTCGGCGATCACGGTCTGGAAGTTCAGCAGTGCCTCGAGGCGGCCCTGGGAGATCTCCGGCTGATACGGGGTGTACGCGGTGTACCAGGCCGGGTTCTCCAGCACGTTGCGGCGGATGACGGCCGGGGTGATGGTGTCGTAGTAGCCCTGGCCGATCATCGAGGTGAGCACCTCGTTCCGGCTGGCCATCCGGCGCAGCTCGGCTAGGGCCTCGGTTTCGGTGAGCGGATCAGGCAGGCTGAGCTGGGGGGTCTCGGTGCCCTCGGGCAGGGCGGCGGCGGTGAGCTCGCCAAGCGAGGAATACCCCAGGCTGGCGAGCATGTGCCGCTGCTCGGCGGGCGACGGGCCGATGTGGCGAACAGCGAAGTCTGTCAAGGAGCCTCCCCGGAACGGACGCGGTCGCTGGCTCCCCGTCTGTCACCGAGCCCGGACATCCGGGCTGCCCGCTCCAGAGGTGCCTGTCCCGCCCGGTTCGTGTGCCTGAGAGGTTCCGGGGATGTTGCCCCTTCGGCGCCCGCAGCTTACGCGTGGACTCTCCCGGCCGGTGTCATCAGCATTTGTCATCCTACCCGACCAGGACCAGATTGTGGGACGCAGGCGGTAAAACCAGGTCAGCTGGTGCGGCGCAAGCGACGTTTGGTCAGGTCATCCTGGTCCCCAGAGGCCACCGCGACGAAGCCGTCCTCGGCCCGCACTGCGGGCAACACGGCCAGGTCTCCCTCGACCTCGCGCCAGACCCGGCCGAGCGCGATGCCGAATACGCCCTGACCGCCCTGCAGCAGGTCTACCACCTCATCGGCGGAGGTGCACTCGTAGACGCTGACCCCGTCGCTCATCAGCGTCACCTGGGCCAGGTCGGCGCTGCCACGGTCACGCAGGTGCTGGACCGCGGCCCGGATCTGCTGCAGCGAGATCCCGGTGTCGAGCAGCCGCTTGACCACCTTCAGCACGAGGATGTCACGGAAGCTGTACAGCCGCTGCGAGCCGGACCCGTGGGCGGCGCGCACGCTCGGCTCGACCAGCGCCGTGCGAGCCCAGTAGTCAAGCTGGCGATAGGTGATGCCGGCGGCAGAGCAGGCAGTGGGCCCGCGGTACCCGATCTCGGCGGAGTCCGCACCAGGCACATCCGGAGCGCCAGGCTGGTCCGAGGCGCCGGGCTGGCTCGCGGCGCTGGGACCGCCGGGCAGGCCGGGAACCTCGCTGTCGTCGAACAGGGTGCCCTGCCAGCCGGCCGCGGCGGAAGCCCGGCTGTCTGAGAGCCTGTCTCCGTCGTCACCCCTGGTTACCGCCACGCCCACCTCCACGGGAGCTGACTACCCACGGTACTCGCACCGTAAGCCGGTCCAGGCGGCGGCGTCAACGACCAAGGACGGCGCGTCGCGACATTCCCGCTAGCATCGCGACAGGCCAGCACAGACAGGCCAGCACAGACAGGTCAGCGCTCAGGTGGCCCGGCCGAAGTCCTCGGGCGAGATCGTGTCGAGGAACTCCCGGAACTTCTCGACTTCGTCTTCCTGGTTTTCCGCCTCATCCGGGATGGCCACGCCCGCCTCGTCCAGGATCTCCTCGCTGGCGAAGATCTGCGCGCCGGTGCGCAGCGCCAGCGCGATGGAATCGGACGGCCGCGCGCTCACCTCCGCGCCGTTGGAGAAGACCAGGTCAGCATAGAAGATCCCGTCCCGAAGCGCGGTAATGTTCACCGTGCGCAGCTGGACGTTCAGCACCTCGAGCACGTCACGGAACAGATCGTGCGTCAGCGGCCGAAGGGAAACCATGCCCTGCTGGGCGAAGGCGATCGCCGTTGCCTCGACCGCCCCGATCCAGATGGGCAAGTATCTATCGCCCTGCGCCTCTTTCAGCAAGACGATGGGGCTGTTCGATGGCATCTCGACCCGGACGCCGATGACCTCCATCTGCCGCACTACAGCTCCGTCCTCACGTGCCTGGGGAACCTCTGCTTGGC
>Ga0209656_10001004_pt1 | contig 18207 bp, 15 predicted proteins | sample BogFormECP12_OM2_FD_188239 | JGI IMG/M metagenome (GOLD analysis project Ga0209656, IMG submission 188239) | Bog forest soil microbial communities from Calvert Island, British Columbia, Canada - ECP12_OM2 (SPAdes) (version 2) | ecosystem: Environmental > Aquatic > Freshwater > Wetlands > Bog ... | reverse complement strand
AGATACCTTGGGCCAAGGGGCTCCAGGCTTGGAGCAGAACAGGCTTGGTCCGGCAATATTCCATAGTTCCCTCCCAGCCATCGGGGTAGCGGGGCGAATTTTGGTTGAAGGAAATGCCGTGCTCGACGAAGCCGTGGTGCAGCAGGCTCATCTCCACCTGGTTCGCCACCAGGGGCTCTGTCAAAAAGGATTGGAGATATTCCATTTGGAACCGGTTCTGATTGGAAACGCCGAAGTAGCGCACCTTGCCCGAAAGGCGGAGTTTCTGGAAGGCTTCAGCGATTTCCTCCCCTTCCCAAAGGGGGTCCGGACGATGTAGCAAGAGGACCTCCAAGTGGTCAGTACCTAACCGAGCCAGGATCGCATCGACGCTTTCCAGGATATGGTCGCCGCTGAAATCGAAACGTTGTGGTGTTCCGGGCGGATCGTCCGCCCAGCGGATCCCGCATTTCGACTGAATCACGATCTTGTCCCTTAGGGACGGTCTTTCCTTGAGCGCCCGGCCGAAAATTTCTTCGGCCCTTCCGCGACCATAGATATTGGCATGATCAAAGAAATTGGCGCCGATCTCCTCGGCAGCATCAAGGAATTCCCGAGCCTGGCGTTCGTGGTCTTTCGTCAATTGGACATCTGCTTCCCAACCACCGCCCAAACCCATACAACCCAAGGCTAGGCGGGATACTTCCAGGTCGGTGTGAGGTATTTTTATCATTTCCATAGTTAGATTTTCCTTAAAATTTTGGGCTACCAGGCGTAAGCCTCGGGCGCTTCACCGCCCGGACCCGGGAAGATCTCATCGAGCCTTTTCAAGGTTTCTTCAGCCAGCGTGATTTCCGTGGCGCGCAAGGCCGATTCCAATTGTTCGATTGTTCGGGGGCCGATGATGGGTGCGGTCACGATGGGGTTGTGCAAAAGCCAGGCCAAGGCCACGGCGGCTGGAGGTTCGCCCAACTCTTTGCACAAGGCCTCGTACTGTTCCAGCTTGGCCCGGTTTTTGTTAATTTCTTCGAGGGTCTCCTCACTCATGCGTCGGCCGCTTTCCAACTTCTCAAGGGAGTGACACAGCTTTCCACAAGCTCCGATCCCCCATTACCGCACATAACCCGCATTTCGATCGGTTATCGCTTTTCGTTTGTCTGCATAAGTTACTGTAAATCAATTGATTCCATCAAAATTCAAAAACTGCGAGTCAATCCGATTCCGCATCAGTCCACGATTAATCATCGTCCTTCCGATGACGGCGACGGTAGTAGCCGTTGCTTTCGAAGGCGCTGGATTAGAACGGGCGATCGGTTCATACTCGGTAAACACTCAATGGAACGTGAGCAGGCGTGAGATGAGCTATCTTGATCGAATTACCTTCAACCCCGAACAGTGCGGCGGCAGACCTTGCATCCGTGGTATGCGTATACGCGTCAAAGACGTCCTTGATCTGCTTGCCGCGGGCGTGTCAGAGAAAGAGATTCTTGAAGATTACCCTGATTTAGAAGCTAAAGATATCAAGGCATGCCTCCAATACGCCGCAGCTCAAGCCGACCATGCGGTCCTTAGGGTGCCGTGAGATTCGTTGTCGACGCTCAGCTGCCGCCTGCCTTGGCGCGACTGTTGCGTGAAACCGGCTGTGATGCTTTCGCCGTGCGCGAGATCGGACTCCGAGAGGCCAACGACGCCGAAATCTGGCGGTACGCGGTTCAACAGCAAGCAGCCATCATTACAAAGGATGAGGACTTCACGGAGCGTTGCTTGTACAGCCGAGATCAGCCGGTGATCGTTTGGTTGCGAATTGGCAACACATCGAATCAGGCGCTGTTAAGATGGTTCGTGCCGCTGTGGCCAGAAGTCATGCGGCGCATTGAGCTGGGTGATCGTCTGATCGAGGTTTCCTGAAAGCAGCAACTCGGGGCGATTGATTGAGCGGTGCACGATTCAAAAAAAAAAGATAACTCCCGACCACTTTCGTCTACTAGTGTTACCTTTTGTATGTATGTAATGATAACATTCATACGACTGGTATCGTATAAAAATTAAGAATGAAAATGGCTGACGGAATCTAGAAGGCAAACACGGTATGATGCCCCCTGTCTTCTCCCTTACGCCTTAAAACAGTACAACCGGATAAGGTCCGTCGGAGCCACGAACAGCTCCCGTACCTCGCCGAAGCCGGCTTCGTGGCCCATCGAATGCCAGCGGGAGGTCATCTCGGGAAAATCGGCTGCGCGGACATGGGCCGCCATCGTGTCCCACTCCTCGGGCGTCAAGGCGGTCCACGATGGCCTCTGGCGGTCCCAGCGACGAAGCCAAGCGTCTCGCTCTTCGCCGTCTGGGCTTGCATTCTCGTAGATCAGCAAGAGCCCGCGATCGCCGACGATGCCGCGGATCTCGCGCATCAAGGCCAGTTTCGCCGGGGCGAGGAGGTGGTGCAGGGACAAACCGATCCACGCGACATCCACGGGCTCGGGCCGATCGCGCAGCGCATCGACGAAATCACGTCGGTCGAGCGTCACCGGGCAAACGAGCGTCTCAAGAGCCTGGCTCGCCAGATCCAGCGCCGCCTGGGAAAGATCGATCCCGTGGTAATGAGCTACGCGCGTTCCCCTGAGCGCGTCGACGGTCGCGCTCGCGTCGCCACAGGCGATATCCAAAAACCGGAAGGGCTGAACCGCCTCGTCGACCAGGATTTGGTGCAGTCGAGCATAAGCCTCGCGATGGAATAGATAGTTGTTGTCGACGAGCTTGCGATAGAGCTGCCACTGTTGCCGGAACAGCGCCAACGCCGGCTGATCGAGCAAATCTTTAGTTCGCTCGTAGTGGTAAACGGCTGAAATTATCGTAGAAATGTCGAGTTGAAGAAAAGGAGCCCTTTCCGGTACCGGATCGTATGCAGAGCGATCGACCGTCGTTAGCGACTCTGATCCATTGGCGAAGCTGAAGCTGAAATTGGAAGTAGCGTCCATAGCATTTGATTTTCTTTGTTTGGCAGCGGCTAGCATTTGCGCTTGCTATGCTCTACAAATTGATTTTGGGGGCCCGAGTGTCAGACTTGACAAAAAAAGTGAAAAATAATTGCCGATCCGTTAATGTTCACCCGAACGCGGGTTCCCGATGAGAATTAGCGACAGCTCAGTGGGAGGCGAGGCGGGCCAATTTCACACTACTCGCTGGACGCTGGTGATGGCTTCCGCGGACGATCAAAGCCAGGCAGGTCGAGCGGCTTTAGCCGCCCTCTGTCAGACTTATTGGTATCCACTGTATGCTTTTGCTCGCCGACGTGGACATTCACCGCCTGATGCTCAGGATTTAACACAAGGGTTTTTCCTACACGTTCTAGAACATCAGACGCTAAGCCAAGTTGATCGACTAAAAGGCAAATTTCGATCGTTCCTACTGGCCTGCTTTCAGAACTACGTTTCGGTCGAGGCACAGCGAGCCCATCGACTCAAGCGAGGCGGCAACTGTCGGTTCGTTTCCCTCGATTTGGAAACTGCAGAGGACCGCTATAGGCTCGAGCCAACGGATTATTTGACCGCGGAGACGATCTTCGAGGCCCGCTGGGCGCTGACGCTACTGGCGCACGCGATGACGCTCCTGCGCCTGGAGTATCTGGCCAAAGGGAAAGAATCAGTTTTTGACACCCTGAAGGCGTTCGTCGGCATCGGGGAGACCAAACCTCAAACTTCGTACGAAGAGGCCGCGAAGGCGTTGGACGTCGGCGTCGGCACAGTGAAGACGCTCATCCACCGTCTGCGCAAACAATACCTGGCAGTGGTGCGCGAGGAGGTCGCACGCACCGTCTCAGATCCTGCAGAGATTGAGGGGGAGATCCGCGCGCTCTGTGATGCGCTGATCGCCGCCGACGGACGGCTAATGCTGTGAAAACAGATTTCGGAGCACATGAGGAGGAACGGGGTAGAGAGCCAGGATCAGTGCAGCAGGAAGTACGCACCTGTCCAGTCTGCGGCACGAAGTTCTTCGCCACAGCCGATTGTGGGTTCTGTCCAGTTTGTATTCTCCGCGAAGCTGCCGGCAGTGAGTCTGCGCCGGGTGAGGCACCAAATTTCGCGGCTGGCTCAGTAGAAAGTTCTCAGGAGGCGCCCGCTCGGCCTGTTGCATCATTTGAGAATTATGAATTGATATTAGGCGCGGATGACAGACCGATCGTGCTGGGTCGTGGCGCCATGGGGGTTACCTACAAGGCGCTTGACGTCGATCTGCAGTGTCCGGTGACTCTGAAGGTCATCAGCGAGAGATATGTAGGTGACGAATCGGCTCGCCGTCGGTTTTTACGCGAGGCGCGCGCGGCGGCCAGCGTCCGGCATCCCAACGTTGCTTCAGTCTTCCACCTGGGACGAAGCGGCGAGGATTACTTCTATGCGATGGAGTTTGTAGAGGGGGAAACACTTGAGAATCTCATTAAACGCTCAGGCCGGCTTGAGTTAGAGCTGGCGCTGGAAATTGTGGCACAAGTCGCTGTCGGTTTGGCTGCGGTGCACAAGCAGAAGCTCGTTCACCGGGACATCAAACCAAGCAACATCATGGTGAGTGTTGAGGAGGAAGGCGCTGTGACTGCAAAAATCATCGATCTCGGTCTTGCCAAGACGTTCACTGAACTAGGTTCTCAAACCGCGATTTCAACGCTTGGGGGCTTTGCCGGAACCCCAGAGTTTGCCAGTCCCGAGCAATTTGCAGGAGTCGGGATAGATATTCGTTCAGATCTCTACGCACTGGGCGTGACCCTCTGGACGATGCTAACGGGCAAGACGCCATTCAGGGGAACGCCCGCCGAGATAATGTATCAGCATCAGCACGCACCGTTGCCGCTCGGACAACTCGAAAGTGTCCCGCAACCGATCGCCGTTCTACTTGAGGTACTCCTTGAGAAAGACCCCGGGCGTCGCTTTCAGAACCCGACCGAACTTCTGAAGGCGATACCGACGATAACAGACGCTATCGATGCACGGCGTGGAATCACTCGTCAGAGCTTCCAGAGGCCGCCTGCCGTTTCGCGCTCCGGAACTCACAGGACTCCGGCAAAACTGGGACCGAAAAAAATTTCGCTAGCGAGATTGCCCGTTACAGGAAGTGATGTTTTTGGGCGAGAGGAAGATATCGCTTTCCTAAATGATGCATGGGCAAATCAGCATGTAAACGTCGTTACAATCGTTGCCTGGGCCGGTGTCGGAAAATCCACGCTGGTCAACCATTGGCTCGGGCAGATGGCTGCCGAACATTACCGTTCTGCGGAACTCGTCTTTGGCTGGTCTTTTTATAGGCAGGGCACTGGTGGAGGCTCTTCGTCCGCAGATGAATTTCTTGACGCTGCTCTCACTTGGTTTGGAGATCCCGATCCACGGATCGGAACCGCGTGGGAGAAGGGCGAAAGATTGGCCAAGCTGATGTCGCATCGTCGAACCTTACTTGTTCTGGATGGCCTGGAGCCGCTGCAAAATCCGCCTGGCCCGCAAGAAGGACGGTTACGCGAGCCTTCCCTTCAGGCGCTTCTACGCGAGCTTGCGGCCTTCAATACGGGGCTTTGCGTGATTACCACACGGGTGCCAGTCGCTGATATTGCCGACCACGAGCGCACTTCAGCTCGACGTCGCGACCTTGAGCAACTATCCCGTGACGCTGGTGCGAAGCTGCTCCGAGCGCTAGGTGTCAAAGGGGACGAAGAGAGATTGCGAGGTGCCAGCGACGAGTTCAGCGGCCATTGTCTTGGTCTAACGCTTTTGGGAAGCTTTCTTACAGATGCTTATAATGGAGATATTCGTTACCGCGAAGAAGTGTCAAAACGTCTCGCTCATGACGTACGACAGGGTGTCCATGCCCGAAAAGTAATGGAATCTTACCAAACCTGGTTTGGGGAAGGTCCTGAGCTTTCGGTTCTGCGCATGTTAGGTCTATTCGATCGACCCGCTGATGAAAAGGCGCTCGAAGCCCTGCTGAAATCGCCTGTGATTCCTGGCCTTACAGAATCACTAACGAATTTGAGCCCGATCGAGTGGCGAACGATTCTCGCAAGGTTAAGAAGAGCAAGGCTGATCTCTGGAGAAGATCCGCATAGTCCTGGGTCTCTCGATACGCATCCTCTGGTTCGAGAATACTTTGGCGAACAGCTTCGAAATCAACGAAGGGATGCTTGGAAGGAATGCAACAGGCGGCTCTTTCACTATTATCGAACGCTTGCGCCGCAGCTGCCAAATAGTTTTAGGGAGGTGGAGCCGCTTTTTTTAGCTGTCATCTGCGGCTGCCGTGCCGGTTTATTATTCGAAGCGTTGCATGAAATTTACATCCCACGGATTCAGCGAGGGAATGCATCCTTCGCTGCTAACGTCCTCGGAGCCAGGGGAGCAGTGCTCTCCGTCTTAGCTCACTTTTTTGAACACGGACGCTGGGGTTCACCAGTGGAAACAGGCGTCGAGGGACAAGGTCTAACTGCGGAAGATCACCTCTACGTTCTAATGCAAGCAGCGCTATATCTGACGGTCACCCGAGGCTTCGCAGCACCCGAAGCGCGAATGTGTTACGAGCGCGTGGAGTCGTTGTGTCATTCGCTTAACCGTCCTCTTCTCCTTTATTCCGCCCTGATAAGTCAGTGGCGCTATTCCGTGTGGACTGACAAACTGACAGCAACGATGCAGATTGCCGAGCGAGTTTACTCGCTGGCGCAGGAGCAAAATGACGCTCGGCTAATGATGGGAGCCTATCGAGTTTTAGCGTCCACGCTCTACTTTTTGGGCAACTTTGAGATCAGCGGACAATATGCGATGCGTGGTCTGGAGATCTGGCGTTCAGGAGCCGTACAGTGTCAGGTTGAAGAGGTCAGTGCTCCCGCCGTCAATTGTTTGTGTTTTAAGGCTCTCGCCGAGTGGCACTTCGGAGAGATCGCTCCTTGCCGTGCGACTATGGCGGAAGCCATCCCACTAGCGAAAGAGCTTAACGATATGCCCGCGTTAGCCGTGTCCTTATATTTTGCCGGGCATCTCGCCCATTTGGAGGGTAATCGTGCTGAAGTGGAACGCGTGGCATCGGAATTAATTGAACTGTCAACGCGTCAAAATTTTGCAATTTGGCTGCCTGTCGGAGCTGTTCTTCGCGGTTGGGCGCGCAGCGCTTCCGATCATAATGGCATCTCGTGGATCGAGGACGGAATAAAAGACTATCGGGAAACCGGTTCGATGGTGATGCTGCCATACTTTTTGGCCCTAAAAGCTGAAGCTTTGCACCTTTCGGATCGTACTCCCGAAGCCCTCGAGGCTATAGCGGAGGCGGAAGCACTCACCGAAAGATCTGAAGTGCGTTTTTGGTGCGCCGAATTACATCGGCTGCGCGCTGTGTTTCTGACGGCGATGGGTGCTGACGAGGCACAAATTAAAGTTTCGTTTTGCGAAGCCATCAGAATCGCAAAGGAGCAGAAGTCGAATTCACTCGCGAAACGCGCCGAAGCAAGCTACGCAGAGTACTGCCGCCGAAAAGCCGGAGCGTTAATGGGACGTGGATTCCGACTACCTCTTTGTTGACGCCAAAAGGGAAATGCCCAAAATCACAAACAAATTTAGCCTGGCCTAAGGATTGGTCCACATAACCCTGCATTCCGGGCGGTTATCGCTTTTCGTTTGTCTGCATAAGTGACTGTACATCAAGTGATTCCATCAAAATTCTAAAGTGATCCATAAAGAAGAGTCGGTTCGGAGTCACACTTCATGTCCGAACGCAATCGGCGAAAGCGGAATTACAACTTCTACGCCGCCAGAAACAGAGGTCCTACGCGCAACGCTTACCGATCAAATGCGCCAAGGTGATGTGTTGGTTGTATGGAGCTTCCCAGGAAACTCCTTTCGCTCACGATGTCGGCTACTGCAATATCCGCAGTCAACTCGTCGTAGAGCGCCGCAGCTTCGCCGCTCGCGAGAACGCCTTCCGCCTCCCGCCGCCGAAACACGGTCCGCACCTCATGCCGCGTAAGCGACCCAGTCGACACACGGCTTGCCTTTACCGCCAACTCGCGGAACTCCGCGGAATCCAACTCCTGCACGTAAAGCTTTACCAGCGCTGAAGAATCCCAATAGCTCATCAGCAGCGCTCACCGCGGATGTCGTCGAGGATCTCCTGGAGTGGCACCCCCATCTTGCCGGTAGCCCCGCGGTTGCGCAGCCGGTCGAGCTTTTGGAGCCAGCGTTCGCGTTGCGCCCGCGACCCCTCCGTTACCGGTGGGCGCGCACCGAGTTTCCGGGCGAGGTGTTCGAGCAGGATCTCCTGTTCCGGATGGGGCAGTTTGTCCACGGCGGCTTCGATTTCGGAGAGCGTGCTCATGCGCGGAAAAGTAGCACGCCCCGTTCAACTCCGCCAAGCCAGTCGACAGGTGGATTAGGTTGCACGCGAGTAGTAGGGCAGGGAGAGTGGGAATCGGCAACTCGACCTTCTTTGGTCAGCCGCTATTTTAGATCAGAACGCGTTGGCTGATGTTATCGAGTCGCAAGTAGCAAGTTTCTCCCCTGATCTGGATTGAGATCTCACAATAGCAGATTCTGGGAGCTTCCTGTCGTGAGCTTCATACCGCGCTGATTTTCCAAGACCGGCAAATTTAGCCGGGGATTCAGTCCGCATTCACAAACCACGCAAGTCCTGGCGAGACATCCGTTCGAATCGTCCGCGTGGTTGGGGATCCTTACCCGGTTGGGTAACAGTTCATGCGAGGAATATCTTCCTCGCATATGTGCTTTTTGTTAGGATGTTTGGAAGAAGCGACAGAGCAAATGGGTTGGCGGCGGATTCCCCGCTACAACTAGACAGATTCGTCGGCTGGCGGTTCGGTGCAGGCGCGGACGAATCAAGTTACGACCTTTTCCTGAGCATCGTGCCCTCAAGCAGCTCTGCCATGCCGAGCGGTTCTTCGTGCGGTGGAAGCACGCCATCCGCAACCACGTCTTCTGTGCGCTGCGGGCTTTCCTGCACCTGGAGGCCAACCGCTCACGCGGTCTGATCGCTCCTAGTATGAATTCAAGCGTCACTTCGCTGATCAAGCCATCACTAACTTTATCCGGCAGGCGGTCAAGCACCCTCACGGTGCGTAACGAAATACAAGTTCTTGTATCATGGCTTTTCCAAGACTTGAGGCATGGTGACGACTGTGAGAAGCTCGGAGAAGAAGTTTAACCGATCCTTTTATCATGAGCAGGTTGACTGAAATCCAGAAAGCAATTGAAGAGCTGGCCCCCGAAGAAAAAGAGGAGCTTCGCGACTGGCTCGATGGATATGACCCTGCTACGGAACGTGAATGGGCCGCGATTGCTCGAGAGCGGATACGCCAAATCGAGTCCGGAGAAGTGGCTCCTCTTGATGGCGAGCAGGTGCTAAAGGAAATGCGTCAACTAGCGAAGCAGTTGGCTCAACAGTGAGTTTCCAGCTTCATCCCGACGCTCGAGACGAGTTTCGCGAAGCCGTCTTGTTTTTTATTCGGCGAGTGTACGGACTTGAAATGGCAACCATCAAAGATGTCGCAGAGCTGGCGGGGGTCTCTTTCAAGACTGTCTCGCGCGTGATTAACCGAAGCCCTTACGTTAAGGATGAAGTCCGGCCGGAAGTGCTTCGGGCTGCTCGTTGGGGCGATAGCTATGTCATTCAATCCGATTGCGTCCCTTGAACGGGCGAAAGAACGCCGCGGCGCAAGCATCCTGCTCGAGACACTCAGCAGCGAGGGCGTCGAGTATATTTTCGGCAACCCGGGCACCACCGAGCTACCGCTGATAGACGCGCTGCTCGATGCTCCCGACATTCGGTACATATGGGCGCTTCAGGAGGCAAGCGTCGTCGCGATGGCGGACGGGTACGCCCAGGCCGCAGGCAAACCAGGATTCATCAATCTCCATACCGCTGGCGGGCTCGGCCATGGCATGGGGAATCTCCTGAACGCTAGTGTTTCATGTACACCGCTGGTGGTTACCGCCGGCCAGCAAGACTTGCGTCACAGTATTACTGATCCACTACTGATGGGCGATCTGGTAGGGATTGCCCGACCAGCGGTTAAGTGGGCGCAGGAGGTAACCAGTGCGTCGCAGTTGCCGGTGCTGGTTCGACGCGCCTTTCACGATGCCAGCGCAGCTCCTTCCGGACCGGTCTTCCTCTCATTGCCTATGGATGTGATGGAAGAGATGAGCGCCGTTCCGATCGATACGCCATCGGTTATCGACCGGCGTGCCGTAGCCGGGTCGCCTGACGTTCTTGCCGACTATCTCGCGAATATCGTGCCGGGACGGCTTGCCATCATCGCGGGGGATGAGATTCATGCGAGTGGGGCTGCGGCGGAAGCGCTCGAACTAGCCGAGGCGCTGGCAACTCCGGTCTACGGGTCATCGTGGCCTGCCCGGATTCCCTTTGCAACTTGTAGCCCCTTTTGGGCGGGAAATCTACCGACTAAAGCTACGGAGATCGCGAAAGAACTCTCGGACTTCGATGCCATTTTTGCGTTGGGTGGAAAGTCTTTGATTACGATCCTTTATACGCAAGGTTCGGCGGTGCCTCCGGGATGTGACGTGTTCCAGATGTCGGCTGATGTGAGGGATCTGGGGCGAACCTACGTCACCAAATTGTCGGTTGTTGGCGATATCAAAGCATCGCTGACGGCGTTGTTGCCCCTCCTAAAACGCCGCTTGGAGAAAAACGCCGACGTCTATGTAGCCTTAAGACAAAAGGCCGCGAAAGATCAAGCCATCCGGCGCGCGAAGCTCAACGAACTCGCCGCTTCCCAGATGGAGTCGCCCGTGATCACACCGCTTGTTGCTGCTCAACAAGCTATGTGCGCGATTGGAGAAAAAACGCCTATTGTTGATGAAGCGATCGTCACATCTTCGTACATTCGCAGCTTTCTGAACAGTCCCTCCGCCCGGCAATATTCCTTCCTTCGCGGCGGTGGCCTTGGATGGGGCATGCCCGCCGCAGTGGGGTGCTCCCTTGGCCTGGGTCGGGAACCCGTCGTCTGTTTGGTTGGCGACGGCGCAGCTCTATATTCGCCGCAGGCACTTTGGACTGCCGCATACGAAAAGTTGCCGGTCACATTCGTCGTGTTGAATAACCGCGAATACAATGTGTTGAAGAACTTTATGCGATCGCAGAGTCACTATGTATCGGCCAAAAGCAACCGATTTATAGCTATGGAGATCGACAACCCGCCGATCGACTACCTTGCCTTGGCCCTGTCCATGGGTGTGCCTGCTAGACACGTTGAGCGAGCTGGTGACATCGCGCCAGCGATTGAGGCCGGTATGGCATCGCAGGCGGTGAACCTGATCGAAATCGTCATTGGCACCGCATGATTTGAGCAGAATAGGCAGGGACAAAACCAGGCAGTGGTGCAGACATTTTCGGAAAACCGAGTGGAAGCGGCGCCGTACCGTAATCTGGCCCTTCCGCCCATCAGCTTGTGGGAACACGATGAGGCGCTGCGCCGGCTGCGAGCAGAGGGCCAGCACCAGGTCGACGAACGTCGGTTGATGGCGGTCGTGCTCCAGCAACGCCAGTTGGTCGAGCAAGCCCGCAGCAAGACGGCCAGACGCCGTTTGCGTCGGCAAGCTACTAGCGGGCGGCAGCCGGCTGGCTGATGCGCCGGGGTTTGTAGCAGCGCAGTTCCTCGGGTCGATTTCAGTTAAGTCGTAGACTAAGTCATTTTCGGGTCAGATTTTTTCAATTAAATCGTAGACTAGAGACGAAAGATGGACAGGTGCTGGCTGGCGGTTATGTTGGTTACGGGCGATTACGCGTTGAGAACTTGCTTAGGTGGAGTTACTACTGAGTAATATTGGGAATTGTTCACGATCGACGTTTCACCGAACCTATGACTGATAAACAACTCGTTCTCGACACAGTTCACAAGCTCCCGGACGATACGCCATTGGAAAAGATCTCGGAAGAAATCGAGTTCTTAGTGGCTGTGCAGCAAGGTTTACAAGCTCTGGACACCATTGACGAGCCCGTGAATCCCAGCTTGCAAGGAATAAACGCGTACTTCCAGACAAATTGGCGGAGGGCCGCAGATCCAAGGTTCGATTCATGCAAGAATACCAAGACATTCACGATAACCAGAAAAACAAACATAGCGCTAACGACGTTAGCATGCCCGAGCCACTCCTGTACCTTGGCTATATCGGAATCATGTGAAAGAGCGGTTGTTGCTGCCGTGGCACGCAGCGAATGCACACATAGGCCCATAACCTCGGCGCTGAGGCCGGTTTCCAGGCCGTATTTCCGAACAATATTCTGATAGAGCGAGGCCGGATCCAAGTGCCGATCAAGGCGACCGGTCCGATTGTTCTTCACCGGGCGAAATAGAGCCCCTTCGACATCACTCCGATGTCCTGTTAGTGCCAGGTAATCCTCGATCATCCGCTGCGCGGCCGGATTAACCGGGATGAAGCGGATTTTGGACCGCTTGCCTTTGACGCGAATATGCATGACGCCCTGTCGGCTATGCAGGTCTTTTACTCTCAAGCGAGTACTGCGCGCAGAGCTCTGAGACACTCATCGAAATCGCCGCAACACGCCTTATGCTCAATCGCCTCGCTCAGGCATGAGCCTTTTTAAACACGCTCTCAGCTCCTGGACTGCATGAGCGTATTACACGGAGTGAAGGTCGAGCGAATCCAGCTGTGACGTTCGATCCTAAGCGGCGTCGCGATAATGTCCGCATATGGGTTCCCGCTAACCCTAGCGACAACTGGGCGCAGGTCTTCAAGATTATGGAAATGATTGGGTAGCATTTGTCTGGCTTCCTTGTCGTCCGTTCCACCTCAGCGCGCCCCTGCTGCGCGCCTGCCGTTTTCGAGTCAGTCTGGATCGGGTTGATGAACAGCTCTTTCCATACCCAAAGGCAACGGTAACGCGTTGAGAAGAGTATAGGAGAATCTGATCGCGCGGTTCGATGTTTAATCCGTCAGGGTTTTGTTCTGCAGAGACAACCAACAACCCGAGCTGATATGAGTACAGAACCAAAAGAAGAAAAGGTGGATAAGAAAAACACCGAACATATCGAAGTGAGCAGTCGTTAGCGATCTCGCCTTGTCGATGGACCGGTTCCAGCTCTTTAGCCTCTCCAAGCAAGTTGTTCGAGTGACATTTAGCAAACGCTGTATGCGTTGTTCACTACCACCATACGGTCGATGCATCTGCGCTTTTGCTTTCCCGATTTTGATTTTGTTTGCCGGTGGGTGCACAAAGCAATCTGCGACGCCGTCGGCTCCTGAAGTTCAAGTGGTTACGGCTGCGCCGGCTAATGTTCCGATCTTTGAGGAATGGATCGGCACGTTGGATGGTTTTGTGAACGCGCAGATTCATGCGCAAGTAACCGGTTATTTGCTCACGCAAAACTATGCCGAGGGCAACGAGGTGAAAAAAGGCGACCTGCTTTTTCAAATTGATCCGCGTCCATTTGAGGCCGCTCTTCATCAGGCGGAGGCGAAACTCGCGCAGGACAAAGCGCAAGCGGGCAAAACGGAATTGGACTTGCAACGCGACACCCAGCTCTCAAAGGAGCGGGTGGTTAGCCAGGAAGTATTCGACGACGCGGTTCAAGGGAACCTGGTGGCGGAGGCGCTGGTCAAGGAGGACGAAGCCGCGGTTGAAACCACGCAGTTGAATCTTGGATTCACCAAAATCACGTCGCCGATTGACGGCCTCGCGGGGATGGCTCTGGCCCAAATCGGCGATTTGGTCGGGGCATCGAGCAGCGTGCTCACGACCGTTTCGACCCTCAATCCGATCAAGGTTTATTTTCAGATCAGCGAACAATCCTACCTTGATTTCTGGCGGCACCAAGTGGCTGGCAGCGCCGAAAACAAAGCCGAATTGCAATTAATTTTTGCCAACGGCTGGGTTTATCCGGAAAAAGGAAAATTCTTCTTCGCCGACCGGCAGGTCAATTCGACCACCGGCACACTGCAAATCGCCGGACTTTTTCCAAACGCGAGCTTCATTTTGCGGCCCGGCCAATACGCTCGGGTGCGCGTGCAAACGCAAACGAAAGAGAACGCGCTGCTCGTGCCACAACGCGCCGTGACGGAACTTCAGGGCGGCTATCAACTCGCGGTCGTTGACGCGACGAATTCAGTGCATCTGCAATCCGTCAAAGTCGGCGCTCAAATCGGCTCCAATTGGATTATTGAGAGCGGTCTCAAGTCCGGCGACCGGGTCGTGGTCGAAGGTACGCAGGACGTGAAAGAAGGTACAGCCGTAAACCCGAGGCCATTCACGGACACAGCCACTAGTCCGCCGGCAAAATGAAGATGATTCCACGACCCGAACCCAAAGGGATGGAGCTTTTGCGGTTCTTTGTGCCGTCGGATCTTTGTGGTTAAACGCTCATGTATCGCTTCTTCATCAACCGGCCGATCGTCGCGATGGTGATTGCCATTTTGATGGTGATCATCGGCTTGGTTTCGATGGTGAGCCTGCCGGTCGCGCAATTTCCTGATATCGTTCCGCCGGAAATCCGTATTCAAACCACGTTCCTGGGCGGCGACGCGCAAACGGTCGCGAATTCGGTTGCGACGCCGATTGAGGAACAGATGAGCGGTGTGGACAACATGAATTACATGTATTCCATCAGCACGAATAACGGCCTCATGCGCATGGGCGTAAACTTCGACGTCAAGACCGACCCAAACATTGATCAAGTCCTTGCGCAACTCCGCGAAAACCAGGCCGCATCGCAATTGCCGGCGTCCGTTCAAAATTATGGCGTCACCCTTCTGAAATCGCCGTCGAGTCCGATGATGTTGGTCGGTCTTTCGTCGCCAAATGGCACGCACGACGCGACCTTCCTCGCGAATTACGCCTACATCGATCTGGTTGACCAGATCACGCAGTTGAAGGGGATTTCAAACGTCAATGTTTTCGGCGCGGGGCAATACGCGATGCGTTTTTGGGTTAAGCCCGATCAACTCGCGACACTGAACCTCACCGTCAGCGATATCCTCACGGCCATCAACGCGCAGAACAATGTCAATCCTGCCGGGCAAGTCGGCGGCCCGCCGATACCCCATGGACAGGAATTCACCTACGCTATTACCGCCCAGGGCCGGCTCGTTTCGGAAGAGGAATTTCGCCAAATCATCGTTCGCGAAAATCCGGACGGCTCGGTTGTGCGATTGAAGGATGTCGCACGCGTGGAACTCGGGACGCAACTTTACAACATGGTCGGCAAATTGAACGGCAAACCGGCCGCGATTCTTGCGATTTATCAGTTGCCCGGCTCGAACGCGCTCGATGACCAAAAAGCCGTGCTCAAACTCATGGCGAAACTCAAGCAGAGTTTTCCGGCCGACCTGGATTACGTCGTCTCGCTCGACACCACGCTCGCCGTTACCCAGGGAATTAACGACATCATCATCACGCTGGTTATCGCACTGATTCTTGTTCTCATCGTGGTTTTTATTTTTCTGCAAGGCTGGCGCGCGTCGCTCATTCCGCTGCTCGCCGTTCCGGTCGCGCTCATCGGCACATTCGCTTTCTTTCCTATCTTCGGATTTTCGTTAAACACGCTTTCACTCTTCGGCTTGGTGCTCGCCATTGGTCTTGTGGTTGACGATGCCATTGTTGTTGTCGAAGCGACCGAACGCCATATCGAAAAAGGCTTGAAGCCCAAGGACGCTGCGCTTAAGGCGATGGAAGAAGTTGCCACCCCGGTCGTTTCGCTCGCTCTCATCCTCGCGGCAGTTTTTGTTCCAACCATTTTCATCACGGGAATCACCGGGCGACTTTACCAGCAATTCGCGTTGACGATTGTCATTGCTGTCATGCTCTCCGCTTTCAATGCGCTCTCCTTGAGCCCGGCGCTGGCGGCCATGTTGTTGCAGCCAAAAGACAAAACCAAAAGCCGCGGACCGCTCGGACAATTCTACGGCTGGTTCAATCGCGGGTTTGAGAAGGCGCAGAACGGTTACGTCAAAATTGCCGGTACGCTGATCCGCAAAAGTATTTTCACGGTGTTTATGCTCGGAGCGATTGCGGTGCTGGCGATTTTCCTCGGAGGGCGATTACCGACCGCATTTTTGCCAGTAGAAGATCAAGGTTACGCTTATGTCGCTGCCCAATTGCCCTACGCCGCCTCGCTCGAACGCACCGACGCCGTATGCAAAAAGATCGAGGACATTTTAAAAAATACGCCGGGAGTAAAATATTATACCAGCGTAGAAGGCTTCAGTTTGTTGAGCCAGGTTCAGGCCACCTACAACGCCTTCTTTTTTGTGACGCTCCAACCGTGGGGCCAACGGACAAAAGCTGATGAACAAATTCAAGCCATTAGTACGCACATCAATCGAGAGCTGGCCAAACTGCCCGAAGCTACAGCCTCGGCCTTTTCGCCGCCGTCCATTCCCGGCGTCGGTACGTCCGGCGGTTTTACTTTCATTTTGGAAGACCGCTCCGGCAAACAAGACCCTTCCTTTCTCACCCAAAATCTCGACAAGTTCATGGCCGCTGCACGGAAACGACCCGAAATCGCCGGCCTGCTCACGACGTACTTGCCGAGCGTTCCGCAGGTGTTCGTCAAAGTGGACCGCGCCAAAGTTTTGAAACTGGGCGTTCCGCTCAGCGACGTTTACACCACGCTGCAAACGTTCATGGGCGGGAATTTCGTGAATTATTTCAATCGTTTCGGGCGGCAATGGCAGGTTTATCTGGAAGCCGAAGATCAATACCGCACCCGCGCCGAAAATCTCCTGCAGTTTTACGTGCGCAACACTCAAGGGCAAGCCGTTCCACTCTCAGCCTTCACGGAAATTCAATACCGCACCGGGCCGGAATTCGTCATGCACTACAACGAGTATACGTGCGCCCAAATCAACGGAGCGGCCGCACCGGGTTACAGTGACGGCCAAGTGACCAAGGCTCTTGAAGAAGTCTTCGCACAAACGATGCCACCGGGAATCGGCCATGATTATTTCGGCATGTCGTTTCAGGAACAACAGGCAGCGGCAGGCGTTTCGCCCGCGCTCATTTTCAGTCTCTCGGTTCTGTGCGTTTTTTTAATTCTCGCAGCGCAATTTGAAAGCTGGTCGTTGCCCATAAGCGTTTTGCTCGGTACGCCCACGGCCATTTTGGGCGCATTCCTCGCGCTGACCCTGCGCGGATTTCAAAACAACGTTTATGTGCAAATCGGGTTGATCATGCTGATCGGCCTCGCCGCAAAAAATGCCATCCTCATCATTGCCTTCGCCAAAACGGAATACGAAAAAGGCAAATCCATTTCCGAGGCCGCGCTGACTGGTGCGCGCATCCGGCTGCGGCCCATCTTGATGACTTCATTTGCTTTTATACTCGGTTGCGTTCCGCTCTGGCTCGCGTCCGGTTCAGGCGGCGTTTCGCGCCAAACCCTCGGCACTGTCGTCATAGGCGGTATGTTAGGCGCAACGCTCGTGGATGTTTTTATTGTGCCGGTCACTTTTTCTATCGTGGAAAAACTCGCCGATCGTTTCAGCAAAAAAGCCCGCGGAGAACACGCGCCGTCCGCGAACAATTTGCCTCGCAATACCAAGCTGCCGTGCTGAACGCATAGGCTTTAGGCGCTTATTGGCGAAGTTTGAAAAAATTATTGTCGATGTTCAAGCTGCCAGCCCCCGCAGAGCGCGCGGCAACTCGTCGAGATTGCAAAGGCGCTCTCGCTAAATGCCAAGATCATTATTTTTGACGAGCCTACAACATCGCTCACTTCGCGGGAAAGCGAGCGCCTGTTTGCACTGATTGAGCGCCTACGCGATCAGGGTATTGGCATCATTTATATTAGCCACCTGTTAGCCGATGTGATCCGCCTAGCGGACCAAATCGTGGTTCTACGCGACGGACACGTGGTCATGCGTGGGCCCAAAGTATCGATGACTGTTGACGATTTGGTCACCGCAATGGTCGGCCGCTCGATTGAGACCCTTTTCCCGAATCGTTTGAGGCGTGGCGCCACCTGCCGCTCACGTGGCGGCTCAATTCGAGCCATGCCATATTCAGTGGATGGCAAAGAACCGGCCACAGCGGTATTGGACCCGGAGTTATACGATTGCCGCGATCTTGCTGGTGGCAGCGGCCGCAGCATGGGGTGCATATGGTCATGGCGAGTCGGCAGCGATGACGAACTTCCTCCTCAGACTGGCAAGCGTGTGCCTTGGCGCTCTTGTCGTAATCCTGTGGATAATGCGGATGTGGGGGAAACGCTAGGATGGTCTTGTTGCT
>Ga0209656_10001002_pt1 | contig 18224 bp, 13 predicted proteins | sample BogFormECP12_OM2_FD_188239 | JGI IMG/M metagenome (GOLD analysis project Ga0209656, IMG submission 188239) | Bog forest soil microbial communities from Calvert Island, British Columbia, Canada - ECP12_OM2 (SPAdes) (version 2) | ecosystem: Environmental > Aquatic > Freshwater > Wetlands > Bog ... | reverse complement strand
TGCACTGGCCGAACCCGATCGTCCCACTGTCCACCACCATGGGCGCCATGGCCGAGCTGGTGGCCGAGGGGCTGATCCGCCACGTCGGGGTGAGCAACTACTCGCTCGCCCGCTGGCAAGAGGCCGAGCGGGCCCTCGGGGCGCCGGTGCTGTCGAACCAGGTCCAGTACAGCCTGGTCCACCGCCAGCCCGAGGCCGACCTCGTGCCGTGGGCCCAGGCCAACGGGCGGATCGTCATCGCCTACAGCCCCTTGGCCCAGGGGCTCCTCTCTGGGCGCTACGACGCCGAGCACCCGCCGGGGGCGATGCGCGGCGGCTCGAGCGCCTTTCTCACCGAGAACCTCCGGCGGGCCGGGCCCCTGATCGACACCCTGCGCCAGGTGGCCGCGGCCCACGACGCCACCCCGGCCCAGGTCTCGTTGGCCTGGGTGCTTCGTCAACCGGGCGTGGCCGTCATCCCGGGCGCCTCGTCGGTCGCCCAAGCCGAGTCCAACGCGGCGGCGGCCGACCTCGAGCTGGCCGACGACGAGCTCGCAGCCCTCACGGCGGCGTCCGACGCCTACCGCCCGATCACCGGGTGGGCGGCGGTCCCGCCGGTGGCCGCGGTGCGGGCCGAGCGCCTGGCGGCCCGGGCCCGCCGCCTGGTCTCGGCCGACCACTCGTGACGGCGACGGGCGACCGGCGCCGCGGGGGGCGGGGGTACGCTGAGCGCCGTCGGGCGACTGGTGGCGCACCGACACGGCGACGGACGTGGGGGGGGTTCGCAAGGAGGAGGTGGTGATGACGATCGGCGAGGCGCAGTTCGATGTCGTCATCATCGGCGGAGGGCCAGGTGGCTATGCCGCCGCTCTCTACGGCGCGGCGGCCGGACTGTCGATCGCCCTGGTCGAGCGGGACAAGGTGGGTGGGACCTGCCTGCACCGCGGGTGCGTGCCGGCCAAGGAGTTCCTCGAGACCGCGTCGGTGTGGCGCACGGTCGCCGGCGCCTCGGCGTTCGGCATCTCGGCCGGTCACCCGACCATGGACTTCGCCGTCAGTCAGCAGCGCAAGAACGCCGTCGTCCAGCAGCTCTTCCGGGGGCTCCAGGGTCTGCTCACGCACCGCAAGGTCACGACGCTCACCGGCACCGCCACCCTCCTGGCCGGGCGGCGGGTGCGGGTGGTCGACGGCCCCGACGCCGGCACCGAGCTCGTCGGGCGTCACGTGGTGCTGGCCGCCGGGTCGGTGCCCCGGACGATCCCCGGGCTCGACGTCGACGGTCGGCTGGTCGTCACCTCCGACGAGTTCTTGGACTTCGAACACGTTCCGGCGTCGACCGCCGTCATCGGCGGCGGGGCCATCGGCTGCGAGTTCGCCTCCTTGCTGAGCGACCTCGGGTCCAAGGTGACGATCGTTGAGACCCTCGACTCGATCCTGACCGGCTGCGATCGTGACATCGCGGCCGTCGTCGCGCGCTCGTTCGCCAAGCGGGGCATCGACGTGCTGACCGGGGTCGAGGTGAAGGGCCATCAGCCCCGGGCCGACGGCTCGGGCACGGTGCTCCTGCTCGGCGACGGTCGCCAGGTCGAGGTGGCCTCGGTCATCGTGTCCGTCGGGCGCCGGTCCCGGACCGAGGGCCTGGCCGCCCCCGATGCCGGCGTGGTCCTCGACGAGCGGGGGTTCGTGATCACCGACCGGTGGCAGCGGACCCACGCCGAGCGGGTGTGGGCGGTCGGCGACGTCGTCGCCGGGTCCCCGCAGCTGGCCCACGTCGGGTTCGCCGAGGCCATCGTGGTGATCAAGGCGATGCTGGGCGAGCCCGTCGTGCCGGTCGACTACGACACCGTCCCGTGGGCCATCTACTGCCACCCCGAGGTGGCCTTCGCCGGGTTGACCGAGGCGCAGGCGCAGGCGCGCCGCCTCGACGTCGTCACGAAGAAGGACCCCTTCGGCGGCAACAGCCGGGCCAAGATCATCGGGGACACCGAGGGCCTGGTGAAGATCATCGCCGAACGCCGACCCGATGGGAGCGCCGGACGGATCGTCGGCGTGCACATGGTCGGCCCCTGGGTCACCGAGCAGCTCTCGGGGGGTTACCTGGCCGTCAACTGGGAGGCCACGCCCGAAGAGGTGGCACAGTTCTTGCAGCCGCATCCGTCGCTCTCGGAGACCTTCGGCGAGACCGTGCTGGCGCTGACCGGAAGGGGGCTTCACCTTGCCTGACGTGACGATGCCCCAACTCGGCGAGACCGTGACCGAGGGGACCATCACCCGCTGGATGAAGACGGTGGGCGATCAGGTGACTCGCGACGAGCCGCTCTTCGAGGTGTCGACCGACAAGGTCGACTCCGAAGTCCCGGCTCCGGCCAGCGGCGTGCTGGCGCAGATCCTCGTCCCCGAGGGCGAGACCGTCCAGGTGGGGGCGCGCCTGGCGGTGATCGGCGACGGCGCCCCCCCGGCCGCCGCCCCGGCCCCGGCCGCCGCCCCGGCCGCCCCGTCGGCGCCAACTCCTCGAGCACCGGTGGCGCCACCGCCGGCCCCGGGGCCGGCCGCGCCGCCGCCGCCCGCCGGGTTCGCGGCCGGCGCCCCCAGCACCCCGTCCCCCCCGGCGCCGCCGGGGGCCATCGCGCCCGAGGAGGCCGACCCCCGGCTGCTCTCCCCGGTCGTGCGGCGCCTCCTCTCGGAGAACGCCATCGATCCGGCCGTCGTCACCGGCACCGGGATCGGCGGGCGGATCACCCGCGAAGACGTGCTGGCCGTCATCGACGACCGCCGGGCGGGGAGCACACCGGTCCCGGGCCGGGCCGACGCCCCACCACCCCCGGGACCCGCTCGGGCGCAGCCCGCCTCGCCACCCTCGGTCCCTACGGAGCCGCCGACGAGCGCGCCCGTCCAACCGGCCGTCCCGACGGCGCCTCCCCAGGTGGCCACCCCCGTGGCGTCAGCCCAACCGAGTGCGCCGCCGGCCCCGGCCCCCGCCCCGCCGCCGCCCCCGGCCGCACCGCCGCCGCCGACCGGCGTCGTGGCCGCCCCGGTGGCCCGTCCGGTCGCGGCACCCCCGCCCGCCCCGGGAGCTTCGGCGTCGCCGGTGCTCCGCCCCCCGGCCGAGCGCGTCGTGCCCTTCTCCAACATGCGGCGTCGCACGGCCGAGCACATGGTGCGGTCCAAGGCCACGTCGCCGCACGCCTACATCGCCACCGAGGTGGACTTCGAGAACGTCGAGCGTGTCCGGCGGGCCCACAAGGCGCGCTTTTCCGCCGAGGAAGGCTTCTCGCTGACCTACCTGCCTTTCATCGCCCGGGCCACCGTCGAGGCGCTGCGTGAGTTCCCGAACCTCAACGCCTCGGTGGTCGACGACTCCCTGGTGGTGCACCAGCAGGTCAACCTGGGTATCGCCGTCGACCTCGACCACGACGGCCTCATCGTCCCGGTCGTCCACCGGGCGGAGGAGGTCACGCTGCGTGGCATCGCCCGGCGGATCCGCGACCTCGCCGACCGGGCCCGGACCCGCCAGCTGCGGGCCGACGACATCGCCGGGGGGACGATCTCGATCACCAACGACGGGCCCTTCGGGACGTACTTCACGGTGCCGATCATCAACCAGCCCCAAGTGGCCATCCTGGCCACCGACGGGGTCAAGCGGCGGCCGGTGGTGGTCACGCTGCCCGACGGATCCGAGTCGATCGCCATCCACTCGACCGGCCTGGTCGGCATGTCCTGGGACCACCGGGCGGTGGACGGCGCCTACGTCGCCTCGTTCCTGGGCCGGGTCGCCGAGCTGCTCGACACCCGCGACTGGGCCTCGGAGCTCTAGCCCCGGTGCTGCGGGTCCGCCGGCTCGGCCGGGTCCCCTACCACGAGGCCGACGCACTCCAGCGGGCGCTGGCCCGCCGGTCGCCCGACGACTACCTCCTCTTCGTGGAGCACCCCCACGTGTACACCCTCGGGGTCCGCGCCGACCCGGCCCACGTCCTGGTCGACCCGGGCCGCGTCGGGGCGGCGCTGGTGCACACCGACCGTGGCGGCGACGTCACCTACCACGGTCCCGGCCAGCTCGTCTGCTACCCGGTGCTCGACGTGCCCGACCGACCGGGAGCGGGGCCCGAGCACGTCCGGCGACTGGAGCAGGTGGTCATCTCCGCCCTGCTCGACGTCGGGGCCGGGGCGCTCGACGGCCGGATCGGTCTTCTGTCCGACTACCCGGGGGTGTGGCTCGACCCCGGAGGTCCCGCCCCGGCCAAGCTGGCCGCGGTCGGCGTTCGCACCCTGCGGATCGACGGCGGACGCCGGCGCACGTTGCACGGGGTGGCGGTCAACGTCCGCCCCGACCTGTCGATGTTCGAGCACATCGTGCCGTGCGGGATCAGCCACCTGGCGGTGACCAGCCTGGCCAACGAGGGGGTCGACGTGACCCTCGCGGAGCTCTTGGCGGCACTGGTGGTCCGCGCCGTGGCCGAGTGGGGGACCGGGCGGACCGTCGACGACGAGGCGGGCGGGTCCACCGCGACCCCCGGCGACCGCCCCGCCGCTGCCGGCCCGGTCCCGGTGGACCTCCGGCTGGGCGAGCGCTCGCTCGTCCGACGCCTGCGCCAGGCCGGGGTGGATCCCGACGCCGGCCGGGCGATCAACGACCGCAAACCGGCGTGGCTGCGGGCGCCGGTCCGGATGGGCGCCGGCTATCGGGCGCTCGGCCGCACGCTGGCCGACCTCGGCCTCGTGACCGTGTGCGAGGAGGCGGGGTGCCCGAACATCTACGAGTGCTGGTCCCAGGGGACGGCTACCTTCATGATCAACGGCGACCGCTGCACCCGGGCCTGCGGGTTCTGCCTGGTCGACACGCGCCATCCTCTCCCGCTCGACCCCGACGAGCCCGAGCGGGTCGCCGAGGCGGTGGCCCGGATGGACCTGGCGCACGCCGTCGTGACGTGCGTCGCCCGTGATGACCTCGCCGACGGGGGAGCAGGGGCCATGGCGGCCACCGTCGAGGCCATCCGGCGTCGCCGCCCGGGTACGGCCGTCGAGACGCTCATCTCGGACTGCCGGGGTGTCGACGCCGACCTGACGACGATCTTCGCCGCCGCGCCCGACGTCTTGAACCACAACATCGAGACGGTGGCCCGCCTCCAGCGGGCGGTCCGCCCGTCCGCTGGCTACGCCCGCAGCCTCTCGGTGCTCGCACGCGCCGCCGACGCCGGTCTGGTGGTCAAGTCAGGGCTGATGGTGGGGCTGGGGGAGACCGAGCCCGAGGTGGTCTCGACCCTGGCCGATCTGGCGTCGGTCGGCGTCTCGATCGCCACCGTCGGGCAGTACCTGCGGCCGAGTGCCGCCCACCTCCCGGTGGCCCGCTGGTGGGCCCCCGAGGAGTTCGATCGCCTCCGCCGGGCCGGCCTCGAGCTCGGCCTCGCCCACGTCCAGGCGTCGCCGCTGACCCGTTCGAGCTACCACGCCCGCGACGCCGCCGGGGCGGCCGGCGTGACGAGCCGGGGGGAGCGGTCCGAGGTGGCGGCCGGTCGCTGACCGGCGGGCGCTCAGTCCGGCGAAGGCCGGCGACGTCCGGGCGCGGCGGTCAGGAGCGCTGGGCCACGTGCTGGGTCCAGGTGGTCCCGTCCCAGTAGCGCAGGGTGTTGGGAGCGCCGCTCGGGTCGGGCAGCCACCCGGCCGGGGTCCCGGGCACCGGGCCGACGGCCATCGGGGCCGGGGCGGGCGCCGGGGCTGGCACCGGCTGGGGTGCGACAGGGGCCGCCACGGGGGCGGGGGCGGGGGCGGGGGCCGGGGCCGCCTGGGGAGCAGGGGCCGGAGCCGGTGCTCCCTGGGGGGCGGCGGCCCCCGCGCCGAAGCCGGCGAAGGGATCGCCCTGGTTGCCGTAGCCGGTTGCCGTCTGGGGACTCTGCACGGTGGCCAGGTCGCCGTAGTAGTTGCTCGCCGCCTGCGGGGCCTCTCTCGGCTTGGGCGGCGCGTTCCGCCGCCGGTAGAGCACCAGGATCGTGATCAACAGGCCCACCACGATCGCCAGGATGGCGATTTCCAAGATGACGGTCGTCTGGGTCAGTGCGCCAAGCAGGGCCCCCGAACTCGGTCGCACCGCACTCAAGGAGGTTCCCATGAGTGCGAAAAGTAGTTCCCGGACCGGTTCGGGTCAACGACGCCCCCCCCAAGACCCCCCGCAGGCTGGGGGCGTTGGCCGGGTGCAGGCCGGGTTCGACCCGGTGGCGCCCCCAGGCGCCGGGCCGTGCGGGTCGGTGTCAGGCGATGAAGTACTTGGCCCGCGGGTGGTGGCAGACGATGGCGTCGGTGGTCTGCTCGGGGTGGAGCTGGAACCCCTCGCTGACCTCGACGCCGATGCGCTCCCCGCCGAGCAGCTCGACCACCTTGGCGTTGTCCTCGAGGTCGGGGCACGCCGGGTAGCCCCACGAGTACCGCCCTCCCCGGTACTGCTGGCGGAACAGCCCGGTCAGGGTGGGCCCGTCCTCGCCGGCGAAGCCGAGCTCCTCGCGGATCCGCCGGTGCCAGTACTCGGCCAGGGCCTCGGTCATCTCGACCCCGAGGCCGTGGAGGAACAGGTACTGGCGGTACTGGTTCTCGGCGTAGAGGCGGGCCGTCTCCTCGGACACGCGCCGGCCCATCGTCACCAGTTGGAAGCTGGCCCAGTCCTCCTCGCCCGACTCGACCGGGCGGAAGAAGTCGGCGATGCAGAGCCACGGCTCCTTGCGCTGGCGGGGGAAGGTGAAGCGCATCCACTCCGAGCCGCGGCTCTCGTCCTTGTAGACGACGAGGTCGTTGCCCTCGGCGTTGGCGGCGAAGTGCCCGTAGACGACCTGGGGCACGAGCAGGTCCCCCTCCTTGGCCGACGCCAGCTGCTCGCGCAGGAGGGCCCGCAGCCGGTCCTTGAACGCCGGGTCGTCCTCACCGGCCTCGGGGCGGAACTGCCACTGGTTCCGGAAGAGGGCGGTGAGGTTCAGGTACTCGGCGATGTCGTCGAGAGCCACGCCCTTGGCCACCCGGCTGCCCACGAACGGCGGGGCGAAGAGCGGGTTGTCCGTCTCGACCTCGGGCGAGCGCGCCGGGCGTCCGTCGACCGGTCGGTCGTCGGGGTCGAGACGGCTGCGGCGACCCACGTTGCGCTCGGAGACCTCCCGTCCGAACGCCGGGTCGTCCTCACCGGTGCGAGCGAGCTCGACCAGGCGGTCCATCGTCCGCAGGCCCTCGAAGGCGTCGCGCCCGTAGAAGAGCCGGCCCTGGTACACCTGGCGCAGGTCCCGCTCGACGTAGGTGCGGGTGAGGGCGGCCCCGCCGAGGAGCACCGGGACGTGGGAGAGGCCCCGCTCGTTCATCTCCCCGAGGTTCTCGCGCATGATGAGCGTCGACTTCACGAGCAGCCCGCTCATCCCGAGGGCGTCGGCCTGGTGGCGCTCCACCGCCTCGAGCATCTCGGCCACCCCGACCTTGATCCCGAGATTGACCACCTCGTAGCCGTTGTTGGTGAAGATGATGTCGACCAGGTTCTTGCCGATGTCGTGGACGTCGCCCTTCACGGTGGCCAGCACCACCGTGCCCTTCCCGCCCTGGTCGACCTTCTCCATGTGGGGTTCGAGGTGGGCGACCGCCGCCTTCATCGTCTCGGCCGATCCCAGGACGAAGGGCAGCTGCATCTCGCCGGAGGCGAAGAGCTCGCCCACCGTCTTCATCCCGGCCAGGAGGAAGTCGTTCACGATCGCCAGGGGCTGGTGGCCGGCGGCCATCGCCTCGTCGAGGTCGTCGGTCAACCCGTTGCGGTTCCCGTCGATGATGCGCTGCTCGAGGCGGCGCTCGAGCGGCCAGTCGAGGTGCTCGTCGGCCACCGCCGCCGACGGGGTGGCTCCCTCGAAGATGCCGAGGAGCTCCTGGAGGGGGTCGTAGCCGTCGTCCCGACGGTCGTACACGAGGTCCAGGCAGACCTCCTTGGCCCGCTCGTCGATGCGCGAGAGCGGGAGGATCTTCGACGCGTGCACGATGGCCGCGTCGAGCCCGGCCTCGACGCACTCGTGGAGGAACACCGAATTGAGGACCTGTCGGGCCGCCGGGTTCAGCCCGAACGACACGTTCGAGAGCCCGAGGATGGTCGAGACTCCGGGGAGCTCGGCCTTGATCCGGGTGATCGCCTCGAGGGTCTCGATCCCGTCGCGCCGGCTCTCCTCCATCCCGGTCGACAGCGGCAGGGCCAGCGGGTCGAAGATGAGGTCCTCGGGCTCGAGCCCGTAGCGGCCGACCGCCACGTCGTGGATGGCCCGGGCCGCCCGGACCTTCCACTCGGCCGTGCGGGCCTGGCCCTCCTCGTCGATGCAGGTGCAGACGACGGCCGCCCCGAACTCCCGGGCCAGGCTCAAGAACGTGTCGAGGCGGGTCCCCTCGCCGTCGCCGTCCTCGAGGTTGACCGAGTTCACGATGGGCCGCCCCCCGAGCCACTCGAGAGCCGCCCGGGCCACCGGGCCCTCGGTGGTGTCGACCATGAGCGGGGCGCTCGACTGGGTGGCGAAGCGGCTGGCCACCTCGGTCATGTCGGCCACCCCGTCGGCGCCGGTGTAGTCGACGCAGACGTCGATGACGTGGCTGCCCTCCTTCACCTGGTCCTTGGCCATGGCCACGCACGTGTCCCAGTCGGCGTCGAGCATCGCCTCGCGGAACCGCTTCGAGCCGTTGGCGTTGGTCCGCTCCCCGACGACCAGGAACGACGTGTCCTGGTGGAGGGTCACCGCGGTGTAGATCGAGGCGGCCGCCGGCTCGTGGACCGGGGCCCGGCGGCCCGGCGTCAGCTCGGCGCACCGCTCGACCACCGCGGCGAGGTGGGCCGGCGTGGTCCCGCAGCACCCGCCGATGGCGGTGACGCCCAGCTCGGTGACGAAGCGGTGGTGGTAGTCGGCCAGCTGGTCCGGGGTGAGGTCGTAGTGCATGGCCCCGTCGACCACCGACGGCAGGCCGGCGTTCGGGAGGCACGAGATCGGCACCCGGGAGTGGGCGCTCAGGTGCCGGAGCGGCTCGCCCATCTCGGCCGGCCCAGTGGCGCAGTTGAGCCCGATGACGTCGACCGCCATGGCGTCGAGGGCGCTCAGGGCGGCGGCGATCTCGGTTCCGGGCAGCATCCGCCCGGTGAGCTCGATGGTCACCTGGACCTGGAGGGGGACCCGGCGACCGACCTCGTCCATGGCCCGCCGGCAGGCGTTGATGGCCGCCTTCGCCTCGAGCAGGTCGAAGACCGTCTCGACGACGAACAGGTCCACCCCGCCCTCGAGCAGCGCCCGGGCCTGCTCGGTCATCGAGTCGCGCAGCGCGGCGTAGGGGATCTGCCCGAGGGTCGGGAACTTGGTCCCCGGGCCCATGCTCCCGGCCACCCACCGGGGCCGGTCGAAGGTGGCGTACTCGTCGGCCACCCGCCGGGCCAGGCCGGCGGCGGCCCGGTTGAGCTCGGCGGCCCGGTCGGCCAGGCCGTACTCGGCCAGGACGACCGAGAAGCCCCCGAAGGTGTCGGTCTCGATGACGTCGACGCCGACCTCGAGGAACGACCGGTGGAGCTCCTCGATCACGTCGGGACGGGTGGCCACCAGGATCTCGTTGCACCCCTCGAGGGCCGGACCGCCGAAGTCCTCGGGGCCGAGGTCGACCCGCTGGAGGTTGGTGCCGGTGGCACCGTCGAAGATGACCACCCGCTCGCGCAGCGCGCTCAGGTAGGCCGACGAGTCCGGATCGAGCCGGCGGGGGGCGAGCGCGACACCCATCGGCACCAGGGTACCGGCGGCCAGGCCCACCGGTAGCATTCCGGCCCGATGCGCATCTACACCCGCAAGGGGGACGACGGGACCACCGGCCTCCTCTACGGCGGGCGGGTGGCCAAGCACTCCCCGCGGATCGAGATCAACGGGGCGGTCGACGAGGCCCAGGCGTCGCTCGGGTGGGCCCGGTCCCAGGCCGACCCGGGCTCGGAGCTCGACGGGCTCCTGGTCGGCCTCGAGCGCGACCTGTGGGTGCTCATGGCCGAGGTGGCCACGGCGCCGGAGAACCGCCACAAGCTGGAGCCCGGACGGACCCTGGTGACCGACGAGATGGTGACCGGTCTCGAGCACCAGATCGACGACCTGACGGCCCGCACCGTCATGCCGGCCGAGTTCGTGGTGCCCGGGCAGAACCCCCGGTCGGCCGCCCTCGACGTCGCCCGGACCGTGGTGCGGCGGGCCGAGCGGTTGGTCTCGGCCCAGCCGGCCGACGACTCCCGGGTCCGCCCCTACCTGAACCGGTTGTCGGACCTCGTGTGGACGATGGCCCGCTGGCAGGAGGGCGACGAGCACCTCGGGGTGCGCCAGGTCGAGCGGTGAGGCGGGGGAGCGCGGTGACGATCGAGACCGAGGTGGTGGGGCCCGACGGCCTCGAGGACCGGCCGGAGGCGGTGGGCGTCCCGGTCCTGGCGGCGACCGACGGCCTGGCGCTGCCCGCCGGGACCGCTGAGGCGCTCGCGTCGCTCGGCGTCACGGTCGACCTCGACCCGGCGTGGGCCGAGACCCGGGGGTTCACGGGCCGCCCGGGCCAGTCGCTCGTCCTGCAGGTCGGCCCCGGCGCCCCGGTCGTGGTGCTGCTCGGACTCGGCGGTCCCGACGGTCTCGACCAGGACCGGTGGCGCAAGGCCGGGGCGGCGCTGGTGCGGGCGCTCGGTGAGGGCGGCACGGCCGCCGTGCCCGTGGTGCCGGCGGCGACCGTCGGGGTTGGGCCGGCGGGCGCCGGGCAGGGCCTGGCCGAGGGGGCGGCCCTGGCCGCCTACCGCTTCACCCCCTACAAGAGCTCACCGCGCCCGGGCCCGCTCTCGGAGCTGAGCGTGGTCGGGGTCGGGACGGACGAGGAGCGCCAGGCGCTGACGGACGGGGTGGCCCGGGGGGTCACGGCGGCCGAGGCGGTCACGTTCGCCCGGGACCTCGTCAACCGGCCGGCGAGCGACCTGACGCCGACCCAGCTGGCCGAGCTGGCGGCCAACCGCCTGGAGGGCCGGCCCGGGGTGACGGTCGAGGTGTGGGACGAGGACCGCATCGCCGAGGAGCGCCTCGGCGGCCTGCTCGGCGTCAGCCGAGGGTCGGTGCAGCCGCCCCGCCTGGTGTGGGCCGCCTACGTGCCGCTGCGGCCCGAAGGGGAGACGGCCCCCCACGTGGTCCTCGTCGGCAAGGGCATCACCTTCGACTCGGGGGGGCTGTCACTCAAGACGGCCGACGGCATGACCACCATGAAGACCGACATGAGCGGGGCGGCGGCGGTGCTCGGCGCCATCTCGGCGGCCAGCGACCTCGGGGCGCCGATCCGGATCACCGCCATCACCCCGATCACCGAGAACATGCCGGGCGGCTCGGCCATCAAGCCCGGGGACGTCCTGACCATCCGCAACGGCTCGACCATCGAGGTCCTCAACACCGACGCCGAAGGCCGGCTCGTGCTGGCCGACGCCCTCGCCCTGGCCGCCGAGCTCGATCCCGACGCCATCGTCGACCTGGCCACGCTCACCGGCGCCGCCACGGTGGCGCTCGGCTCGGGGATGGCCGCCCTGTTCGGAAGCGATGACGACGTGATCGGGCGGGTGCGGGCGGCCGCCGCCCGGGCCGGCGAACCGATGTGGCCGCTGCCGCTGCCCGAGCAGTACGAAGAGCATCTCGACTCCGAGGTGGCCGACATGAAGAACATCGGCCGCCCGGGGCAGGCCGGGGCCATCGTCGCCGCGCTTCTCCTCCGGCGCTTCACGAACGGCCAGCCGTGGGTCCACCTCGACATCGCCGGCCCAGCGCGATCGACCGAGTCGTCGGGCATCGTGGTCAAGGGGGGCACCGGTTTCGGGGTGCGCACCCTGGTCGAGCTCGTGACGTCCTGGACGGACGGGGCCGCCTGAGCCCCGTCGGCCGGTCACGGGCCGCCTCCGGTCACCGCGCGCACCCACTGGGCGGCCTCGAGGGCGTCGGACCGGCTCGTTCCGAGCCGGACCAGGCGTTCGACGACGAGCCCGGACCCGAGGCCGCACCCGATGAGCTCGAGGGCGATGACACGGGCCCGCTGGCGCGCCGCCTCGGAGAGGCGGGCGGTCCCCTCCGGCGACGAACGGTGCTGCGCTTGGAGGGCGGGCGGGAGGCGCGCCAGCTGGTGGTCGGCGAGCGGAGGCACCATCCGGCGTACGGCCAGTGTGCGCGTCGAGAACAACCGGGCCACGCCGAAGCGGACGCACCGGGCCAGGGTCCGGCGAAGCGGGGAACGGCGCCCCTCGCTCCCCCCGAGGCCGAGGGCCCGACCGGTCTCGGCCATGTCGAGCACGAAGCCCCGGGGCGCCGCATCGAGGTCATCGGCCAGCCGCCGCAAGAGCATGGTGGCCGAGGGCCCCAACACCGGCGTCCAGAACCGCTCGACGTAGACCGAGCGAGGGTCGTGACCTCGGGACTCGACGAGTGGGTCGTCCCACGCCACCACGTGGAGGGTCGGCCCACCGGTCCCGCCGGGGACGCGGAGGTCGACGCGAGCGGTCCGTCCCGCGACATCGCCGCAGCATCGGGTACTCGGCTTGCTTCGGACCTTGCCGCGGCGGGCACCGGTCGCCGTGGTGGGGCCCGGGGCGTTCGGCGACGCCGGTCGCCGCCCGACGCGTCGGCGAACGAACCGATGCGGGTTCTCCCGGCCGAGCAGACAGCGACGTCGACGGGGTCGTGGGCCCCGACGCCGGCAAGCGGCTCCGCCGTCCCGAGCCTCGCCGGTTGGCGCTCCCCGTGAGTGGAGGGTTCAGGACGCTGGGCGCCATCGGCCGTCGTGGACCGAGGTGGCGTGGCGGTCCCGGCCGGTCGAGGGCGACGGGTGGTCGCCTCCGTCGGGGTGCCCGAGGAGGACCGCCCCGAACAGGCGCCATTCCGGGGGGACGCCCAGCGCACCGAGCAGCTCGGGCTCGCCCCGGAAGTTGCCGAGGAACGCCGCCCCGAGCCCGGCGTCGGTGGCCCCGAGCAAGAGGAGCATGGTGGCGAACGCGCTGTCGCCGAACCAGTAAGGCACCGGCCAGCCCGCCTCACCCCCTTCGCCCGGTCCCGACCCGACCGGCCCGAGGCCCGAACCGGCCTTGTCGGGCTCGCCGTAGCGCTCCACATAGGCCTCCGGCGAGGTGAGCGACAGGGCGACCACGGGGGCCCGGGAGAGCCCGGGCCAACGGGTCGAACGCTCCCGCCACGGGGCCGTCGTCGTGTGCGCCCAGTACTGGGCGGTCTCCCCGGGGCCCCGGAGCACGAGCCACGCCGTGCCCCCGGTGTTGCCGGCGCTCGGGGCCCGCCCGGCGTCGTCGAGGAGGCGTCCGAGCAGCTCGTCGTCGACCGGCTCGGGCGAGAAGCTGCGGACCATTCGGCGCCGGCGCACGGCATCTCTCAGCTCCACGGGCTCGGCCCCTCCCGCCCCGGCCAGACCGGGGAATGTTGACCAGACTGGTAGTGTTTCACGGACGTCCGAGTAGTGATGTTGCCCGCCGGAGGTGCGTGGTGCCCACACCGAGAGAGCTGCTGGCCGCAGCCAAGTCGTCCATCCGCGAGGTGGACACCAACGGGGCGGAGGCCCTGGTGGGTTCCGCCACCTTCCTCGACGTGCGCGAGCCCGACGAGTACGAGCAGGGGGCGATCCCCGAGGCCGTGCACCTGCCCCGCGGCCACCTCGAGTTCCAGGTGGAGGGGCGGCTCCCCGACAAGGAGCGCCCGATCGTCGTCTACTGCGCGGCGGGGGTGCGCTCGGCCTTCGCCGCCCAGACGCTGGGGGCGCTCGGCTACCGCGACGTGGTCTCGATGGCCGGCGGGTTCAACCGCTGGAAGGACGAGGGCAAGACGTGGACGACGCCCCGGACGCTCACCCCCGAGCAGCGGAACCGCTACCAGCGCCACCTCCTCCTGCCCGAGGTGGGGGAGAAGGGCCAGCAGAAGCTCCTCGACGCCAAGGTGCTGCTCCTCGGGGCCGGGGGGCTCGGCTCGCCGGCCGCCCTCTACCTGGCGGCGGCCGGGGTCGGGACGCTCGGCATCATCGACATGGACGTCGTGGACGAGTCGAACCTGCAGCGCCAGGTGCTCCACAACATGGAGCGCATCGGCGACCGCAAGGTGGATTCGGCCAAGAAGACGCTGACCGCACTCAACCCCGACGTCAACGTGGCCACCTACGACGTGCGGCTCGGCGCCGACAACGTCCTCGACATCATCGACGGCTTCGACGTCATCGTCGACGGGACCGACAACTTCCCGACCCGCTACCTGGTCAACGACGCCTCGCTGCTCAAGCGCATCCCGGTGGTGCACGGGTCGATCTTCCGCTTCGAGGGCCAGGTCACGGTGTTCGACCCGTACAACGGGCCGTGCTACCGCTGCTTCGTGCCCGAGCCGCCCCCCGCCGAGCTGGCCCCCTCGTGCGCCGAGGCCGGCGTCCTCGGGGTGCTGCCCGGGATCATCGGGTCGATCCAGGCGCTCGAGGCGATCAAGGTGCTCCTCGACCTGGGCGACCCCCTCATCGGGCGCCTGCTCGCCTACGACGCCCTGGAGGAGTCGTTCCGGACCTTCAAGATGCGCCGGGACCCCAACTGCCCGGCGTGCGGGCCCGACGCCGGCGAGATCGTCATCGCCGAGTACGACGAGCTCTGCATGCCCCACCGGCACTGAGGCGTGCTCAGCCGCCGAAGTCCATGAGCTCGATGCGGACACCGTCGGGGTCGGTGCAGTAGACGAAGCGCAGGTCGGTCCCGCCCGCCGAGATGGTGGTCTCGGTCCCGGCGACCACCGACCCGCCGGCGGCCTCCACCGCCGCCATCGCCGCCGCCAGGTCGTCGGTCCGCACCGACAGGTGGGTGAGCCCCAGCTGGTTGATGCCCCGTCGCTCGGCCGGGCCGACCGGGGCCGGCTCGACGAAGCACAGGAGCTCGATCGTGAGGTCGCCGCGCCGCAGGAACTGCGAGTCGAGCACGACGTCGTCGAGCTCCATCAGGGCGGCGAAGTCACGCCCGATGGCGTGGCGCTCGGCCACGGTGAAGTCGAGGGCCTCGGTGTAGAAGCGGACCGATCGGACGAGGTCCGAGACGCAGATCCCGAGATGCGAGACGCTCAGCTCCACGTGGCCTCCTCGGGGCAGGGCCGGTGCCGGCCGGGCGCCATCGTGGCACCACCGAGTGGGCACGGCCACCGCTGGGTCTTAACCTGGGGTGCGTGAGCGCACACGAGGGCCCCGAGGTCCGCCGGACCGACTCGGGTATCGAGATCAAGCCCGTCTACACGCCGGCCGACCTGGCCGGCTGGGACCCCGACACCGCCCTCGGGTCGCCCGGGGGCTACCCGTACACCCGGGGGCCGCACGCCGAGATGTACCGCCGGCGCCTGTGGACCATGCGCCAGTACGCCGGGTTCGGCAATGCCGAGTCGACCAACGAGCGGTTCAAGTTCCTGCTCGGCGCCGGCCAGACCGGGTTGTCGTGCGCCTTCGACCTACCCACCCAGATGGGCTACGACAGCGACCATCCGAGGGCCGAAGGCGAGGTGGGCAAGGTCGGGGTGGCCATCGACTCCCTGGCCGACATGCGCCTCTTGCTGGCCGGCCTCCCGCTCGACAAGGTCACCACCTCGATGACCATCAACGCCACCGCGGCCATCCTGCTCCTCTTCTACCAACTGGTGGCCGAAGAGCAGGGGGTGCCGGGCGCCGCCCTCGGCGGCACCATCCAGAACGACATCTTGAAGGAGTACGTGGCCCGGGGGACCTACGTGTACCCGCCACGGCCGTCCATGCGCCTCGTGGTCGACACCTTCTCGTACTGCGCCGAGCACCTCCCGAACTGGAACACCATCTCGATCTCGGGCTACCACATCCGGGAGGCGGGATCGACGGCGGTCCAGGAGATCGCCTTCACCCTGGCCAACGGGATCGCCTACGTCGATGCCGCCCTGGCCGCCGGGCTGGAGGTCGACGCCTTCGCCCCCCGGCTCTCGTTCTTCTGGAACGCCCACAACAACCTCTTCGAGGAGGTGGCCAAGTTCCGGGCGGCGCGGCGGATGTGGGCCCGCATCATGACCGAACGCTTCGGGGCGAAGGACCCCCGCTCGACGATCCTGCGGTTCCACACCCAGACCGGCGGCTCGACGCTGACCGCCCAGCAACCCGAGAACAACATCGTCCGGGTCACACTCCAGGCGCTGGCCGCCGCGCTCGGGGGCACCCAGAGCCTGCACACCAACGGGTTCGACGAGGCGCTCGGGCTCCCGACCGAGCGGGCGGCCAAGCTGGCGCTGCGCACCCAGCAGGTGGTCGGGTACGAGTCCGGCATCACCGACACCGTCGACCCGCTGGCCGGGTCGTACTTCGTCGAGCGCCTGACCGACGAGGTCGAGCAGGGGGCCCAGGCGTACCTGGACCGGATCGACGAGATGGGCGGGGCGGTGGCCGCCATCGAGGCCCGCTTCATGCAGGAGGAGATCGAGGCGTCGGCGTACACCTACGCCAAGGCGGTCGACGACGCCGAGAAGGTGGTGGTCGGGGTCAACACGTTCGTCGAGGAGGAGCACCAGCCGACCGAGGTGTTCCCGATCGACGTCGAGCTCCAACGCAACCAGATCGCCCGGGTGGCCCGGGTCCGGGCCGAGCGGGACCAGGCGGCCGTCGAGGCCGCCCTGGCCGACGTGGCGGCCGCCGCCCGGGGCACCCAGAACCTGCTGGTGCCGATGAAGTCGGCGCTGGCCGCGATGGCCACCCTCGGCGAGGTGTCCGACGTCCTGCGGGCCGAGTTCGGGGTCTACCAGCCCGGTTCCTGACCGGCGGGCTCAGCGCTCGGCCAGCACCTCGTAGTGCTCGACGGTCGGGAACGGCTCGTAGAAGTGGTGGAGGAGTTCCCGCCACTGCCGGTAGCGCTCGGAGGCCCGGAAGCCGTCGGTGTGGTCCTCGACGGTGTCCCACTCGACGAGCAGCAGGTAGCGCCCGGGCTGCTCGAGGCAGCGGCCGAGGCGCAGCCCGCGGAAGCCCGGCGAGGCGCCGATCAGGTCGACCGCGTCGGCGAAGGCGGCCTCGAACGCCTCCTCCTGGCCGTCGGCCACGTCGAGCACGGCGTGCTCGACGACCACCTCAGGACGCCCCGGCCAGCAGGCGCTCGCGCAGGGGCGGGTCGGTGGCGGCGTCGAGCGCGGTCCAGGCCATGGTGAGCGCCGCGTCGTGGAGCGCGGCGTCGGCCGAGGCGGTGACGCAGGCCGCCGCGAACTCCGGCTGGTGGTTGACGGCGCCGCCGGCCTCGATGGCCATCAGCGGGTGGATCGACGGCACGGCCAGCGAGATGTTGGCCATGTCGGTGGAGATCGTCGGGCGGGCCTCCCCGGCGTCGTCGTGGACGAACCGGCGCCCGAGGGACTCGGCGTTGGCCCGGTATGCGGCCAGGAGCCCGGTGTCGCTCTCCATGTGCGAGTAGACGGGCGACAGGTCCTCGTAGTCGACCCGGGCCCCTGACGCCAGGGCCCCGGCCTCGAAGCAGCGCCGGACCCGGGGCTCGAGCAGCTGCAGCCGCTCGAGACTGACCGACCGGCACATGAAGCGGCCCGAGACGGCGTCGGGGATGACGTTGGCCGCCGACCCGCCGCGGGTCACCACCCCGTGCACCTGGTCGCCGGGCACCAGTTGCTGGCGCAAGAGCCCGATGGCCACCTGCGAGAGGGTCATGGCGTCGCCGGCGTTGATCCCCTCCCACGGTGCCGCCGACGCGTGGGCCGGGCGCCCGGTGAAGTGGACGTCGAAGTGCGACACGGCCAGGCACGAGGCGAACAGCCACTCCGTGGGCCACGGGTGGACCATCATCGCCGCGTGGATCCCGTCGAACAGGCCCTGTTCGAGCATCACCACCTTGCCGCCCCCGCCCTCCTCGGCCGGCGTGCCCAGCACCACCACCTGGATCCCGGCCTCGTCGGCCACCCGGGCCAGGGCCAGGCCGGCGCCGACGGCGGCCGCCGCGATGATGTTGTGGCCGCAGGCGTGCCCGATCCCGGGGAGCGCGTCGTACTCGGCGCAGATGCCGATCGTCAGCGGGCCCGTCCCGGCGCGGGCGACGAAGGCGGTCGGGAGCCCGGCGGCGCCGGTCTCGACGTCGAACCCGCCGTCGGCCAGCGCCCCGGCCACCCGGGCCGCTGACCGCTCCTCCTCGTAGGCCGTCTCGGGATGGGCGTGCAGGTCGTGGCTGAGCGCCACCAGCCGGCCACGCGCCCGGTCGACCGGCGCCCGGG
>Ga0209656_10001001_pt1 | contig 18226 bp, 17 predicted proteins | sample BogFormECP12_OM2_FD_188239 | JGI IMG/M metagenome (GOLD analysis project Ga0209656, IMG submission 188239) | Bog forest soil microbial communities from Calvert Island, British Columbia, Canada - ECP12_OM2 (SPAdes) (version 2) | ecosystem: Environmental > Aquatic > Freshwater > Wetlands > Bog ... | reverse complement strand
GCCGCGGTGGACTGGGCGTCGCTGGGCACGCAGGCGCACGGGGAGATGCTGGCGCAGTTGCAGCGGGCGCAGGCGAAGCTGACCGTGGTGAACGCCGCGGTGCTGTCCGCGTTCACCGCCCAGTCCGGGTACGAGCCGGACGGGCACCGGTCCGCCCGGGCCTGGCTGATCGGCAAGACCGGGATCTCCAAGGGCGCGGCCGGCAACTCGGTGGGCTGGCAGAAGCGCCTGGCCCGGCACCAGCGGATCGCGCAGGTGATGACGGCCGGGGACATCTCCGAGTCCTGGGCCAGGGAAATCGCCGCCTGGACGGACAAGCTGCCGGCGGAGAAACGCGATGAGGCCGACGCGATCTTGCTGGACGCCGCCGCCAGCGGGCTGCCGCTGGAAGACCTGGCCCTCCTAGCCCGCACCATCGACGAGACGTGGAAAACCCAGCACCCGGATCCGGACGACGGGGATGAGGACGACGGGGATGAGGACGGCTTCGAGGACCGGTACCTGCGCCTCGGCACCACGCTGGGCGGCGTGGGGAAGGTGGACGGGGACCTGACCGCCGGGTGCACCGCGGTGCTGCAGGCCATCTTCGACTCCCTCGGCAAGCACCTCGGCCCGGAGGATCACCGCAGCATCGAGCAGCGGCAGCACGACGCGCTCGCGGAGGCGCTGGGCCGGCTGATCAAGGCCGGGCTGCTGCCCGAAAGCGCCGGGCAGGCCACCCTCGCCCAGGTCCACATCAACTTCGCCGACCTGCGCCGCATGCACGGCTCTTCGGTCATTGAACAAGGGTGGATCGCCGCTCGGGTCGGCCCGTCCGGCTGGCTAACCGGTGCCGCCGCCGAAGCCGCGGCCTGCGACGCGCTGATCGCCCCGGTGGTGACCGGCAGCGTGGACTGGACCGCGGTGGACGCGATGGCCGAGGAATGGGTCACCGCCTACGGCCTGGACGGCCACCGCCGTCCCTGCGGCTGCACCTGCGGCGGCTGCACCTGCACCCCGCCCGCCCCGCTCACCCCCGAACAGAAGCAGCAGCTGCGCCGCGCCCTGCTGACGCTGGCCGCCGACGCGATGTCCGGCCCCGACGGGCTGGCCGCTTATCTGCGCACCCGGCAGCTCGGCGTCCCCTACGGCGGCAAGAGCCTTCCTCTGGACATGGGTAGGGTGAAGGGCATCCCGGATCACCTGCGCCGCGCGGTCATCCTCCGGGACCAGCACTGCCAGTGGCCCGGCGGCTGCGACCGGCCACCCGCCGGATGCCACGTCCACCATGTGGTCTTCCGCTCCCGCGGCGGCAAGACCCGGCTGAAAGACCTGATCTTGCTCTGCGCCTACCACCATGAGGTGTGTATTCACCGGCTCGGCTGGACCCTGACCCTGCACCCCGACGGCACCACCGAAGCCCGCAGCCCCCACGGGCAGATCCTCAGAAGCCACGGACCGCCCACCGCCAGAGCGGGCTAACCCCCACCCGGGTACTTCTGGATCACCCAGAAGCTTACGTCGGCGCCGTCAGCATTCAGCCGGGCTTTGCCGTGCTCCCGGGCCAGTTGCCGTTCGACGGCAGCTCCGGGCTCGCGCCGGTGAAGGCGTCGGCGGCGGTGGCGTCGCCGCGCAACTGGTAGGCCAGCCATGCGGTCGCGTAACCGAGCTCGCCATGCGGGTGGCCGCCGTTCGCGACGTTCTGGACCGAGTTGTGATCGGCGATCGTGCCGCCCGAGTTCTGGATGATCCCGAGCGCCGCTTGGACGGTGGCGCTGTCGCAGAACGCGGTCTCGGTCGAGGGACTGGCGATGATCGCGTCGGGCAGTCGGAGTTGGGGCCTACCCAGAAGGTGTTCGGGAGCGAGAAGGTCATCAGCGTGGTGATCAGTTCCGGATTGTTCACCGCTGCCCGGGTCGCGCCGCCGGCGCCCTGGGAGTGGCCGGCCGCGGCGATGTGGCCCGTAGCGAGGTTGCCGCTGAAGACGTTTCCCGCCGTGGTCGCCTCGCCGGCCAGGTAGCTGGCCGCCGCGGCGAGCTGCCTGCCGCTTCCGGTGTTGGCGAGCGTCGAGGCTATGACGGTGAAACCGTAGGAGGCCAGGTGCCCGAGCAGCGTCGAGTACATGGCTGGCGTCTGGTCGGTGCCGTTGCCCCAGGTGATGATCGGGCTCTGGAATCCGAGCGCGGCGTAGTCATCCGGGCGTAAGCGGCCTCGACGGGATATTTGGCCCAGCCGGCCGCCGCCGTTCCCGCTTCCATGCTGCTCATCAACCAGGACGAATCAACCCAGTACGAACGGGTCCCGGGTGCCTCCGGACAGCTCCACCCATACCGACTTGTTCTCGGTGTACTCGTCCACCGCGGCGGCCCCGTTCTCCCGGCCGATCCCGGACAGGCCGTAGCCGCCGAACGGGACGTTCGGCGCGACCACCCGGTAGGCGTTGACCCAGATCGTGCCCGCCCGGATCCTGGCGGCCACCCGGTGCGCGCGGTGCACGTCCTTGGTCCACACCGCCCCGGCCAGCCCGTAGGGCGTGTCGTTGGCGAGCTTCACCGCCTCGTCCTCGGACGTGAACGAGTACGCGGACAGCACCGGCCCGAAGATCTCCTCGCGCACCACGGTCGAAGAGGGGGTCACCCCGGTCAGGACCGTGGGCTGCACGAAATAGCCGCCAAGGTCCGTAACCGGGCCGCCGCCGCACGCGACCGTGGCCCCTTCAGACGCCGCGGTCCGCAGGTAGTGCAGCACCTTCTCATACTGCGGCCGGTTGGCCACCGGCCCCATCTCGGTCGCCGGGTCGTTCGGGTCGCCGAGCCTGATCGCCGCGGCCCGCTCAGCCACCAAGGACACCAGCTCGTCATGGACGTCGGCATGCACGATCAGCCGCGAGCCGGCCATGCAGGTCTGCCCGGTCGCCGCGAACACGCCGGCCACCAGGCCGTTGGCCGCCGCCCGCAGGTCGGCGTCGGGGAACACCACCTGCGGGGACTTGCCGCCGAGCTCGAGCGTGACACGCACCAGGTTGTCCGCCGCGGCGTGCGCGACGGCACGGCCGGTCGCGGTAGACCCGGTGAACGCCACCTTGTCCACGCCCGGGTGCCCGGCCAGCGCGGCGCCGACCGCGCCCGAGGACGCGGACACCACGTTGAACACCCCGGACGGGAACCCCGCCTCCTCGAACAGCTCCCCGAAGACGAGGGTAGACACCGGCGAGTGCTCCGACGGCTTCACCACCATCGTGCAGCCCGCTGCCAGTGCGGGCGCGAGCTTCCAGGTGAGCAGCATCAGCGGCGAGTTCCACGGGGTGATCGCCGCGACCACGCCCACCGGCTCCCGCCGGGTGTAGACGAGGTAGTCCGGGCTCGGCGCCGGGATCTGGCGGCCCTCGAGCTTGTCGGCCAGCCCGGCGAAGTACTCATACCAGCCGCCGATCCCGGTGAGCTGGCCGATCATCTCGCGGTACAGCTTGCCGGAGTCGTTGACCTCCAGCGTGGCCAGCCGCGACGCGTGAGACGAGATCAGCTCCGCGAGCCGTCGCAGCAGCCGTGCCCGCGCGAACCCGGTGAGCTGCCCCCAGTCACCGTCGAGCGCGGCTCGCGCGGCGGCCACCGCGGCGTCCACGTCCTCGGGGCCGCCGTCCGGCACGACCGCCCACGGCTGCCCGGTGTAGGGGTTCTGCGACTCGAACGTCCGGCCCGAGATCGCGGCTACCGCCTTGCCGCCGATCAGCATCAGCGGCCGCGCCAGTTCCGTCATGGGGCCTCCCCAGTGAGATCGCCAGAAACCTCACCAGCGACCTCAGCGAGGATCGGCGCGGCCGAGGTGACCGCGTGGATGCCGAGGACGCTGGCGATCTCCATTACCTCGAGTATCTCCTGCGCCGTCGCGCCGTACCCGACCGCGTTCTCGATGGCAGCTTCAGCCCCTTGACGTACAGGTGCGTCGCCGCGGTGTCGACCGCGATGTAGACGAACTCCTTGACCTTGTCGTCCAGGTGGTTCTTCCGCCACGGCACCGCCGAGAACTTCAGGTAAGCGGCGACGAATTCCGGGTCGAGCCGCAGCGCGGTCTCCCACGCGTCCCCCCAGGTCCCCCTGACCTTGATGAACTCGTCCTTTATTTCTTGCTGACGCTGCGTCAGTGACACGGCCGGTCCCCTTCCCCTTGACGGGCCCGGCGGCGGACGAGTAAAAGTTAGCACGTTGTCAGCCGGTCAGATTGTCTGACAAGACGCCCCGAGGAGCGGTCCCGATGACAGCGCAGCATGTGGTGGGCATGGTCGGGGTCGGCAACATGGGCGGGCGGATGGCCCGCCGCCTGACCGAGGCCGGGTATGACGTCCGCGCCGTGGACGCCGACCCCGCCAAGATCCCCGCCAGCGGCGCGAAACCCGCGGCCAGCCTGGCCGAACTCGCGGCTGACTGCGACGTGATCATGCTCTCGCTGCCGGACAGCCTGGTGATCGAGTCGGTGATCCGCGGGCCGGGCGGGCTGCTCGGGCACGCCCGGGACGGGCAGATCATCGTGGACCTCAGCACGGCGAACCCGGCGTCCACCCGTGCGCTGCACGACGAGCTCGCGGCCAGGGGCGTCCGGTTCCTGGACGCGGGGATCTCCGGCGGCGCGGCGGCCGCGGACAAGGGCACGCTGACGTTGATGGTCGGCGGCGACGCCGCGGCGCTCGAGAAGGTCCGCCCGCTGCTCGCCGCGTTCAGCGCACACGTCCATCACATGGGCGCCAGCGGCGCCGGGCACGTCACCAAGGTGCTCAACAACTTCCTGAACGGCGTGACGCTCGCCGCGACCGCCGAGGTCATGGTGGCGGGCAAGAAGGCCGGGCTGGACCTCGCGCAGCTGCTCGAGGTGATCAACTCCTCTAGCGGCGTCAGCTTCGCCTCCCTCAACAGGTTCCCGCGCATCATCAGGGGTGACTATCTCGAGGGCGGGCTGACCGGGCAGCTGATGGCCAAGGACGTCCGGCTCTACCTGTCGCTGGCCGAAGATCTCGGCGTACCGACGCTGGTGGGACCAGGGACGCTGACCGCGTTCCAGGTGTCCAACGCCCTGGGCTACGGGGACGTCATCAGCAACCGGGTCGTCGACGCCTACGGCGACCTGGCCGGCGGCGTCCGCGTCGCGGACGACGATGACTGAGATCAGGCCTGACGCCGGGATCGGCTTCATCGGCCTCGGCAAGATGGGCGGCCCGATGTCCCTGCGGCTGGCCGAAGCCGGCTACCGGGTGCGCGGCTACGACGTGAGCGAGGCGGCCCTGCGATCCTGGGCCGGGCGGGTGCCCGGCGCGGCCGCCGCCGCCAGCCCGGCCGCGGCGGCGGAGGTACGACGCGTGCGGCCGCTGCTTGACGTGCTGGGCTCCCGGGTCCTGCACGTCGGGGACGTAGGCGCCGGGCACGCGGTCAAGGCGCTGAACAACCTGCTGTCCGCCACCCACCTGCTGGTGACCTCCGAGGCGATGGCGGCGGCGGCCGCGTTCGACTCCGGCTTCGCCCTGCGGCTGATGCTCAAGGACATGCGTATCGCCCTGGGCATCGCCGAAGCCGCGGGCACCGAGTGCCGGCTGTCCGGCGCCGCCGTCGAGCTATGGGCGCAAGCCGCCGCCGACCTCCCCGCCGACGCCGACCACACCGAGATCGCCCGCTGGCTCGAATCACGGTAACTTCAGGCGGCGAGGACGTCGGGCGAGCTCGCGTCGTAGTCGGCGAGCCAGGCCGCGCCGCGTCCCTCGGGGTCGCGGCGGTGTATGCGCCGTCGCCACGCGATCAGCAGGTCTCGCCGCCAGGCGGCCCACGGCGACGTCAGGTGGTTGCTCAGGCCCCGCTCGCGGGCGGCGAGCACCACCCGGCTCGCCCGCGGCCGGCGGGTGCGCTCGTACCTGGCGAGGCCGGTGAGCGGATCGGCCGCCTCCGCGGCCAGGGCGGTCGCGAGGACGGCGCCGTCCTCGAGCGCCTGGCAGGCGCCCTGGCCGAGGTAGGGGAGCATCGGGTGCGCGGCGTCGCCCAGCAGGGTGACCCGGCCGGAGGTCCACCGCGGGATCGGGTCGCGATCGTACAGCGCCCACTTGTACCAGGTGTCCCCGGCGGCGAAGAGGCGGAGCAGGGACTCGTGCCAGCCGGCGTACCGTTCGAGCACCTCCTCGCGGGCGCACTCGGTGACCCACGACTCGTGGCGGTAGCTGTCGTCGTCGTAGTGGCAGACGACGTTGATCAGCTCTTCACCGCGCAGCGGGTAGAGCACGATCGTGCCGTGCGGGCCGAGCCACTGGGAGCCGTCGGTCGCGGGCCGGGCGCCGCGGACGGCCTTGGCGGGGATGACGCTGCGATAGCAGATCTTCCCGGTGAACCGGGGAGCGCCGGGACCGAACAGCGAGGCGCGGACCGGCGAGTGGATGCCGTCCGCGCCGACGATGACGTCGGCCTCGGCCTCGCTGCCGTCCGCGAACCGCGCGACGGCGACGCCGCCGTCCGACCGGACGCCGGTGCATCGCTTGCCCAGGGTCACGACGCCGGACGGCAGCCCGCCGGCGAGCACGTCGAGCAGATCGGCCCTGTGCACGGTCGCGCCCGTCGTCCCGAATGAGGCCGCCTGCTGCTGCCGGCTGCTCCGGCCGATCACGCGTCCCGTCTTCCAGTTGTTCATAACCTGCCATTGCGACCGTCCGGCGACATTACGGACCTTGTCTTCAAGACCAATGGCGCGCAGCACCTTCATCGCGTTGGGATGCAGGGCGACGCCGGCCCCGATCTCCCTGAGCTCGGCGGCGGCCTCGTAAACCGCGACCTCGATCCCCGCCCGCGACAGGGTGTTCGCCGCTGCCAGTCCGCCGATGCCGCCGCCGATGATTGCGACACGTGTCATAGGGCCGTCTCCTTCCTGGCTGCTGCCACCAATCCTGACTGATTATCGTCAAGTCGCAACAAAGACGATCGGTGTCCTTACTAATCACCCAAAAAGACTGCCTTCCATTTTAATTCCGCTAACAAATGCTTATCGTTATCCTGTCGGTGCTACCCGACAGGAAGCGTTCCAGCGACGTGGGTGTGGGGGGTCGCGTGGTCGGAGAACTGCAGCCTGGGGATCCGCAGACAATTGGCCCGTACCGCTTGGTGGGACGGCTTGGCCAGGGCGGCATGGGCCAGGTGTTCCTCGGCGTGTCCCGCGGCGGGCGCCCGGTAGCGGTCAAGGCCATCCGCGCTGAGCTGGCCGCGGATCCGGGGTTCCGGACGCGGTTCGGGCGCGAGGTCGTCGCGGCACGGCGGGTGAGCGGCATGTACACGGCCATGGTGGTGGACGCGGATGTCGACGGCCCGGTGGCGTGGCTGGCCACGGCCTATGTTCCCGGGCCTTCGCTGGCCGAGGCGGTGGACGCGCACGGGCCGCTGCCGGAGGCCTCACTGGTCGCGCTGGCCGCGGGCCTGGCGGAAAGCCTGAACGCGATCCACGCCGCCGGCGTGGTGCACCGCGACCTCAAGCCGTCGAACGTGCTGCTGGCCGAGGACGGTCCGCGGGTCATCGACTTCGGCATCTCCCGCGCCGCGGAATCGACGGCGCTCACCCAGACCGGCCTGGTGGTCGGGTCGCCCGGTTTCATGTCTCCCGAGCAGGCCATCGGCGGCCAGATCGGGCCGCCCAGCGACATCTTCAACCTGGGGGCGGTCCTCGCCTTCGCCGCCACCGGTGAGGGACCGTTCGGCACCGGGACAACAGCGTCGCTGCTGTACCGCGTCGTCCACGGAACGCCGGACCTCAGTCACGTGCCGGACTCGGTGCGGCCGCTGATCGAGCGCTGCCTCGCCAAGGACCCGGCGCAGCGCCCCACCGCCGACGATCTCCTCGGCCAGGTAGGCGCCCTCGAGGTGACCGATAACTGGCTGCCCGACTCGCTCACCCGCACGTTGGTCCGCGACGCCGCGGCGGGTGCCGCGCTGAGCCCGTCGTGGCCCGGGTTCGCCGGGGGAGGCCCCACACCAGTCACACCAGCCACGCCCGCCACACCCGGCCCGGCACCCGCATCCGGCCCGGCCGCCGCTGGTATGGCAGCCGCCTCTGGCATGGCGCCCCCGACTGGCATGGCGCCCCCATCCGGCGCAGCGACCAGGCCTGACGCGGTAGTCGGGCCCGACCCGGCGACGCAGACCGCGGCGGCCAGCGCCGGCACGCCCACATCGGCCTGGGACAGCCCGTACCTGGCCGCCGCCGCCGCGGGCGACGCGGCGACTGTCCCGGGGAGCCCGCGGCCGCCTTCCCCCGGAGACACCCCGCCGGGGGGATCCGCCGCGCCGGACGGACCTAAACGGTCGCGGCACCGCCTGCTGCGGCCGATTGTGCTGGGCTGGGTCTTCGGTGTGGTGTTCGCGGCATCCGGCGCGACCGCGTTCGCCCTGACCTCGTTCGCCGGGCACACGCCCACGCCGGAGCAGCAGTCCCCGGCGGCACAGATATCGTCGGCGAAGGCGCCCGCGTCCGCCGGGGCTACCGGGCTGGGCGGTCCGGCCTCCGGGGGCGTGTCACCGCGCACGGGCACGACCTCGCCGGGCAGCGCGTCTACCGGGCCGTCCGCGTTCACGTCCGCTTCCGGGTCGGTGAGTCCGTCCGCTTCCTCGTCCGGGTCGGCGAGCCCGTCGGCGTCCAAGTCGGCGAGCCCGTCGCCGACCACGTCCACCCCGGGCTCGAGCCCGACTACCCAGCCGCCCACGTCCGCCCCGCCGTCATCCGCCCCGCCGTCTTCGGCCCAGCCGCCGTCGTCCGCCCCGCCCTCGTCGGCCCCGGCGAGCCAGCCGCCCTCCCCGGTGCCGACCGGCTCGTAGCAGCTTCCGGCCGGCCGGGAGGCGCAACCGCCCGTTCTGGATAGTGATTAGGAGAATGTTCCGGCCAGAGCCGGGCATTACCGTCGGCGATCGTGCCTATATCCTGCAGCGGGGGCGCGTCGAGCGGGCCCGCCTCGGACAGGACGTGACCAGCGCGAAGGCATGATGCACCCGAATTCAGTAACCGTCATCGGCGCGGGCCTGGCGGGCCTGCGCACCGTCGAGCGGCTGCGGCAGCGCGGCTATGCGGGCCGCATCATGCTGCTCGGCGCCGAACGTCACCTGCCCTACGACCGCCCGCCCCTGTCCAAGCAGGTGCTGCGCGGCGAGGCCGACGACCCCTGGCTGCGGCCGGGCGGCCACTACGCCGGCCTGGACACCGACATCAGGCTGGACCAGCGGGTCCGCGAGCTGGACACGACACGGCGGGTGCTCCGGTGCGACGACGAGGAGCTGCCGTACGACGTGCTCGTCATCGCCACCGGCGCGAGCCCCCGCCGGGTTCCCGGCCTGAACGGCCGGGTACTGCGGACGCTGGACGATGCCCGGGAGCTGCGCGGCGCGCTCCGCCCGGGTACGCGCCTTGCCATCGTCGGTGCCGGCCTCATCGGGTGTGAGGTCGCCGCCAGCGCCCGGTCGATGGGCGCCGACGTCGACCTCATCGATGTCCTGCCCGGCCCGCTCATCAGGGTGGTGGGCGCCCGGGTCTGCGACGTCGTCGCTGACCTGCACCGCGAGCACGGCGTCCGGCTGCACATGGGCACCCCCGCGACGCGCGCCGCCGCCGGCCCGCTCACGCTGGCGGACGGCACGGAGCTCGCGGCGGACGTCGTGCTCGAGGCGATCGGGGCCGTTCCGGAAACCGGCTGGCTCGAAGGCAGCCTGCTCCGCCTCGATGACGGCGTGTGCTGCGACGCCGCGGGCCGCGCCGTGGACGCCGCCGGCCGCGCGGCCGACGGCGTGTACGCGGCCGGCGATGTCGCGCGCTGGGACGGGGTCCGCAACGAGCACTGGACGAACGCGGGGGAGCAGGCGGACCGGGTAGCCGCGGCGATCCTCGGCCAGGAGCCGCCGCCGGCGGCCCCGCCGTACTGGTGGAGCGATCAGTACGACCTCAAGTTGCAGGGCCTCGGCGCCCCGGGCCCCGACGACGGCGTGCACCTGATCAAGTGGGGCCCGAAGAGCCGGACGGTCGCGCTCTACCACCGCGATGGCCGTCTCACCGGCGCCGTCGGGTTCTCGGCGGCCGCGGCGGTCATGAAGCTGCGCGCCGACATCACCGCCGGCACCGCCATCGGCAGCGTGCTGGACCGGCTCACTACCTAGATTGAGGAAGGAGACTGTCCGCGATTGCCGCTAACGTTTCGGGCGAAGGGACATCCGGGGAAGGGACGGCTGCGATGGCGTATGAGTTCCAGGTGACGGTGGACTGCGCGGACCCGCACACGCTGGCGGACTGGTGGGCCGAGACGCTGGGCTGGCAGGTCCAGCCGCAGGACGAGGCGTTCATCCGGCGGATGATCAGCGCCGGGCACGCCGCCGACAGCGACACGAAGCTGCACAACGGGGCGCTCGTCTGGAAGGAAGGAGCGGCCATCTGCCATCCCGATGGCACGCAGCGCGCGCCACGGGTGCTGTTCCAGACGGTCCCCGAGGCCAAGACGGTCAAGAACCGGCTGCACCTGGACGTCCGCATCGGCGCCGACGACGTCGAGCGCGCGGTAGCGAGCCTGACCGCGCGCGGGGCGAAGGTCCTGCACAGCGGCCGCCAGGGTCCGCACACCTGGGTCACGCTCGCCGACCCCGAAGGCAACGAGTTCTGCGTGTCGCAATCCGCCGCCTAGCGCGGCTGCTCAGTCCGACGCCTTCAGGCTCATAGCAATCCCTCCCTCAGCCCAGTAAACTTAGACCAAGTATAATTGGTGAGTTCCTGGAGGGCCGGTGGCAGACACGATCCCCTTGGTGGACTACCTGGTCCTCGACGGCGATCCGCACCTCATCGCCCATGAGTGCGAGAACTGCTCAGCGCGCTTCTTCGACCGGCGCACCGCGTGCGCCTCGTGCAGCGGCACCAGCTTCCGCACGGTCGGCATCCCGCGCGAGGGCACCGTCCGCACGTTCACGATCGTGTCGCTCGCCGCGCCCGGCGTCCCGGTGCCGTTCGTCGCGGCCGTCGTCGACTGCGGGGGGACCAGCGTCCGGGGCAACCTGGTCAACGTCGATCCCGATCCGGACCACGTGACCCTCGGGATGAAGGTCCGGCTGACCGTGGTGCCCATGGGCGCGGACGCGACCGGCGTGGCGGCTGTCGGTTACGGGTTCGAGCCCGCCTGAGCAGGGTCGGCGAAACGAAGGGCAGGTCCGCGATGGCGGAAGACGTATGGATCCTGGGCGTCTCGATGACCAAGTTCGGCAAGCACCCGGACGAGGACAACTTCGACCTGGCCGCGCAGGCCGCGTTCGGCGCGCTCACCGACGCGGGGATCGGCATGAAGGACGTCGGGGTGCTCGCGGCGGGGTGCCTGACCGGCGGCAACTCGGCCTTCGGGCAGCAGCTGCAGAAGCAGATCGGGCAGACCGGCATCCCCGTGTACAACGTGGCCAACGCCTGTGCCACCGGGGCGACCGCGCTGCGCGTCGCCATCATGGCGGTGAAGGCGGGCGAGACCGACTACGGCATGGCGGTCGGCGTCGAGAAGCTCTCGGGGGCGGGCCTGCTCGGCGCTACGGCCCGGAAGAAGCAGGGCGACACCTGGGCGGCGGAGGGCCGCTTCGGCGCGATCGCCCCGCTGGACGGCCGGATCGGCACTGAGTCGATGCCCGGCGTCTTCGCCCAGATCGGCCTGGAGTACGGCTCGAAGTACGGCGGCGTGGACTTCGAGCTGTTCGCCAGGATCGCCGAGAAGAACCACGCGCACTCGACGCTGAACCCGCTGGCGGCCTACACCAAGCGGCTCACCCTCGACCAGATCATGAACGACGTCATGATCGCCTACCCGAACACCCGGCCCATGTGTTCGGCCAACTGCGACGGTGCCGCCGCGGCGATCGTGGTCAGCGACAGCAAGCTGAAGACGCTGTCGCTGGAACAGCAGCGGCGTGCGGTGAAGATCAGCGCCTCGGTGCTGACCAGCGACCCGTGGCAAGAGGCCTGCCAGGTGCTGCCCGACGTGAACACGCTGACCCGGCAGGCCGCCGGGCAGGCGTACGAAGCGGCTGGCGTCGGCCCCGAGGATCTTGACCTCGTCGAGCTGCACGACTGCTTCGCGACCGCTGAGCTGGTCCACTACGACAACCTGGAGCTCTGCGAGCCGGGCGGCGCGGTGGACTTCTTCAACTCGGGGGCGACCTGGCGTGACGGCAAGACCCCGGTGAACGTCAGCGGGGGGCTGGAGTCCAAGGGCCATCCGATCGCGGCCACTGGCATCGCGAACGTCTGGGAGATCTGCCAGCACCTGCGGGACGAGGCGGGTGCCCGGCAGATCGAGGGCGCGCGCGTCGGGCTGGCCCATGTGATCGGCCTCGGGAGCGCCTGCGGCGTGCACGTCCTGAAGAAGGCCTACCTGCGCTGCTCGGCGTAGGGCGGCAGAGCGGGCGCCATCCCACGACACCCCATAAGGCCGACGACTATGTGAGGATTGGCTCGTGGCAACGCAGGCAACGCAGGCAACTCAGGCGACCGACAGCGGCGGCACGTCTGGTACGGCAACTGCCCAGGTGCCCCAACGGCGGCGAGCCGGACTGACGCAGGAGCGATCCCGCGACACCCGGCGGCGACTGGTGCGCACGGCCATGCGTCTGTGGACCGAGCGCGGATTCGAGACCGGCATCGAGGACACCACGGTGGACGAGATCGTCCAGGCGGCCGGGGTCACCAAGGGCACCTTCTACTTTCACTTCGCGCACAAGGAAGAGATCCTCCTCGAGCTGGGCTACCAGACGGCCTCGCTGCTGTCCGAGGAGGCAGCGCGCTGCCTCAGCGCCGGAAACAGCATCGCCGACTCGCTCCGTACCGTGACGAACACGCTGGCCGCCAGCGTCGAAGCCACGCCCCCCGCCGCGGTGGGCCGTGCCATGTCCGAGTTCTACCGGCCCCGGCGGCCCGGGGATGAGCCGCCCGCTACGCAACCGTCGTTCGCGCAGGCACTGGAAATGCTGTTCACCCGCGCCCGTGCCGAGGGCGAGGTGACCGATCAGGTCGAGCCGCCGGAGATGGCCCAGATCATCGAAGCCCTCTACCTGGCCTCCCTGATGGAATGGTCCCAGGGGCGGCTGAAGAACCTCCGCGAGGCCCTGCAGCGGCGCATCGCGATCGTGCTCGCCGGACTGCGGTGCGGCAGCGCCTTCTGAGCCGCCGGCTCAGGTAACCCGGTACGCCGTGTAGTAGACGCGGCCGGCCTCCCTGACGGCCGACGCGACGAAGATCGACCGCTCCAGGGCGGCCAGCCGCGGGGCGGACGTCTCCAGGTACACGCCGACGCGGAAGTAGTACTCCGACGGGTCCACGGGCTCGCCGCGCAGCAGGGCCTCGAGGATCTCCGGCGGCCCGCTGCGGACGCCGGAGGTCCGGAAGTGGACATGCTCGCCGGCCGCGGTTCGCGCCGTGTACCGGGTGTCGATCTCGATGGCGCCGTCGGGGCGGACGATCTGCCAGTCCGCGCCGCCGGGCAGGATCTCCGCGTCGAACAGGCCGCTGACCCGCCCGCCGGCGATCGGCACGACCCGGCGGTGGCCGGCCCGCGTCACGCCGTGATCCTCCAGCGGCCCGAGCCGCGCCGTCACCTCGAACGCGCGCTCCAGGCCAGGCACGGGCGCCGCTGCCGCGGCCGGCTCATCCGCCCCAGTGGTCATTCCGTCTCCTGCGCCAAGTCGAAACCGAATAATGGGCGGACCAGGCCTATAGACGCCAGTGACGGTGGCGCGGGGAGTCCGCGTACCTGTCGTACAGGTCTTCCGCCCGACGGTCGGTCTTGCGCGTCAGCCACCGGGTCTCGAAGCCGACGATCGCGCAGAAACCGTAGACGCCCAAGATCAGCAGGGCTACCACGACGATGTAGATCCACCACATATTGATCACCAACCTAGCGACATCGTCCCAGCCACTACCCGCCGCGGCGGGCCGTACACTACCGGCCCAGTTCGGCCGCGAGCTCGGCCCTCGCCCGTGTCATCTCGTCGCGTGCCGCGGGGTCGGCGGCCGGGTACTTCGGGTCGATCGCGCTGAGCGCCCGCACCAGGACCGCCGCGGTCGCCAGGCGGCTGAACCATTTGTGGTCGGCCGGCATCACGTACCAGGGTGCCCATTCCGTGCTCGTCTGGCTCAGCATGCGGTCAAAGGCCCGCTGGTAGTCGTCCCAGTAGTGCCGCTCCCTGATGTCGCTGGGCGAGAACTTCCAGTTCTTCTCCGGGTGGTCGATGCGCTGGAGGAACCGTTTCGCCTGCTGCCGTTTCGACAGGTTCAGCATGACCTTGACGACGTGGACGCCGTTGTCGACCAGGTACCGTTCCCAGTCGTTGATCTCCCGGTAGCGGCGTTCCCAGACGTCGCGGCCTGCAGGGTCCGGCATCCGCTCCGCGGCGAGCAATTCCTCGTGTACCCGCACGACGAGTACTTCCTCATAGTGGGAGCGGTTGAAGATCCCGATCCGGCCCCGGCCGGGCAGGGCGCGCTGGTACCGCCAGAGGAAGTCGTGGTCCAGCTCCTCGGCCAGGATCAGGAGGACCCCGTACGTGTCCTGGGCCGCGAGCCGGTCCTGGTGAGGCGCTTGTCCATGCCCCTACGATGCCAGGCCCCTGAACCAGCCGGACGGAACGCCGGAACTCGGCGGCCGCGAAGCAAATACTCCGTTATCGTCGGGGCAGGTGAAGAGCATGGAACTGGAGATGTGGCCCGGGCAGCCGTATCCGCTTGGGGCCAACTATGACGGCATCGGCACCAACTTCGCGCTGTTTTCCGAGGCGGCCGAGCGCGTAGAGCTGTGCCTGTTCGACGAGACCGGGAGCGGCGAGCAGCGGCTGGAGATACCCGAGATGGACGGGTACGTCTGGCACTGCTTCCTGCCCGGGGTCGGTCCCGGGCAGCGCTACGGGTACCGGGTGCACGGACCGTGGGACCCCGAGGCCGGATTGCGCTGCAACCCGTCGAAGCTTCTCCTGGACCCCTACGCCAGGGCCATAGACGGCCAGGTCCGGTGGGACCCGGCCGTCTACGCGTATCCGCTCGGCGGCGACGACCGTGTCCGCTATGACGGGGACAGCGCCCCGTTCGTCCCGCGGTCCGTGGTCGCCAACCCGTGGTTCGAGTGGGGGGACGACCATCCGCTGCGCATCCCCTGGCACGAGACCGTGCTGTACGAGGCCCACGTCAAGGGGCTCACCATGCGCCATCCCGACGTCCCGCCGGGACTGCGGGGCACCTACGCGGGCATGGCGCACCCCTCGGTGATCGACCACCTGCGCCGCCTGGGCGTCACCGCGGTGGAGCTGATGCCGGTCCACCAGTTCGTACACGACAACCACCTGGTCGAACGAGGCCTGCGGAACTACTGGGGATACAACTCGATCGGCTTCTTCGCCCCGCACAACGAGTACTCGGCGTGGGGCGTCGGGCAGGTCGCCTCCGAGTTCAGGTACCTGGTGAAGACCCTGCACAAGGCCGGGATGGAGGTCATCCTCGACGTCGTCTACAACCACACGGCGGAGGGGAACCATCTCGGCCCCGTGCTGTCGTTCAAGGGCATCGACAACCGCGCGTACTACCGGCTCGCCGACGGCGGGCGCTACTACTTCGACACCACCGGCACCGGGAACACGCTGAACATGCGGCACCCGCACGTGCTGCAGCTGATCATCGACTCGCTGCGCTACTGGGTCACCGAGATGCACGTGGACGGCTTCCGCTTCGACCTCGCGGCCAGCCTGGCCCGCCAGTTCCACGAGGTCGACCGCCTGTCCGCGTTCTTCGACCTCATCCAGGTGGACCCGGTGGTGAGCCAGGTCAAGCTCATCGCCGAGCCATGGGACGTCGGCGAGGGCGGCTACCAGGTGGGGAACTTCCCGACCCTGTGGTCCGAATGGAACGGGCGCTACCGCGACACCGTCCGCGACTACTGGCGCGGCGCCGACCGGACCCTGGCGGACTTCGCCTACCGGCTCACCGGCAGCTCGGACCTATACGGCCGGACCGGGCGGCGGCCCCACGCCAGCGTCAACTTCGTCACCGCGCACGACGGATTCACCCTCACCGACCTGGTCTCCTATGACCACAAGCACAACGAGGCGAACGGCGAGGACAACCGTGACGGATCCGACGACAACCGCTCGTGGAACAGCGGCGCGGAAGGCCCGTCCGACGACCCGGCGGTCACCGAGATCCGCGAGCGGCGCCGCCGCGGCCTGCTGGCGACGCTCCTGGTGAGCCAGGGCGTGCCCATGCTGCGGCACGGTGACGAGCTCGGCCATTCGCAGGGCGGCAACAACAACGCCTACTGCCAGGACAACGAGATATCGTGGCTCGACTGGGAGCAGGTGGACGAGCGGTTCCTGGCGTTCTGTGCCAGGCTGGTCGCCTTCCGCGGCCGGCACCCGGTGTTCCGGCGGCGCCATTTCTTCGAGGGACGGCCCATCTTCGGCGAGCCGCTGTCCGACATCGGCTGGTTCCGCCAGGACGGGGCGGAGATGACGCCGGAGGACTGGCAGGCCGGGTTCGCCAAATCCCTCGGCGTCTTCCTCAACGCAGAAGCCCTGCCCGACCCGGACCCGCGCGGCCAGCGGCTCGCCGACGACAGCTTCCTGCTGCTGTTCAACGGGCACCACGGCGACGTCACCTTCGTGCTCCCCGGCGGGGCGTGGGGCACGCTGTGGCTGCCGGAGTTCGACACCACCTCCGTGCCGGCCGCGCGCGAGGCCCAGCCGGCCGGGGCCAAGGTGGTCGTCGCCGCCCGCACCGTGCAGGTACTGCGGCGCATCTGACCCGGGAGGGGTTAGCTCACCCGGACGAGGAGCTTGCCGAAGTTCTTGCCCTGGAGCATGCCGATGAACGCCTCGGGGGCGTTCTCGAGGCCGTCGACGATGTCCTCGCGGTACTTCAGCGAGCCGTCGCGGACCCACGGCGTGGCGCGGGCGAGGAACTCACCCATCAGGGCGGCGGCGAACTCGCTCTGGATGAACCCGCGCACGGTCAGGCTCTTGCGCAAGATCGCCGACATCAGCAGTGCCGTGCGGTCCGGGCCCTCCGGCAGCTCGGTCTCGCAGTAGTGCGCGACCAGCCCGCACACCGGCATCCGGGCGAAGGTGTTGAGCCGGGGGAAGACCGCGTGCCAGACGTGGCCGCCGACGTTCTCGAAGTACACATCGATGCCGTCCGGCGTGGCCGCGGCGAGTTGCCGCGCGAAGTCGCTCGCGCGGTGGTCGAGGGCGGCGTCGAAGCCTATCTCGCGCAGGTACGCGACCTTCTCCGGCCCGCCGGCGATGCCGACCGCGCGAGCGCCGAGGACCTTCGCCAGCTGCCCGACGGTCGTCCCCACCGGGCCGCTCGCGGCGGCCACGACGACGGTCTCGCCCGGCTTGGGCCGCCCGATCTGCGTCAGGCCGGCGTACGCGGTGAAACCCGGCATGCCGAGCACCCCGAGTGCGGTCGTCGCCGGTGCCTGGCTCGGGTCGAGCTTGCGGACCGCCCCGGCGGGCGCCGTCCCGTACTTCTGCCAGCCGGTATAGGCGAGGACGACCTCACCAGGCTGCACGCCCGGGTCGTTGGACTCGACGACCTCGCCCACCGTGCCGCCGACCATGAGGCCGCCGACCTCGACCGGCGGCGCGTATGACGGCGCGTCGCTCATCCGGCCGCGCATGTACGGGTCGAGCGACAGGTACTGGGTGCGGATGAGCACGTGCCCGTCGCGGGGTACCGGGACCGGCGCCGGGGTGATCGTGAAGTTCCCGGCGGCGGGCATGCCAGCCGGCCGGGACGCCAGCCTGATCTGAACGTTCTCATCCGTCATGCCCGCAGCGTACGCTTCGCGGCGGCGCGTTATCCGGTAGCGCCTGCGATCTTCGTCTGACAACCGTCCGACGGGCCAGTCGTGATCCCCTGTCACTCGGTGCGGGGACCCTGCGGCCTGTGACTGCCCGCGGCGCTGTGGTGGCCGGCCCGGTGTATGGGGGGTATTAAATCAGGATATTTCCGGATTTAGCACGCAAATAGTCCCAGCCGCACCATCCTTATGTCGAAAACTTTTTTCCTGGCGAAGACCTTTGCTCGCTATCCGTGCATAAAATCTTCGTGATCATGGAATGTCAGGGAATCTGGCCGACTCGATACCCTGGAGGGGTATTCCTGGCTAGCGCGGCTAGCGCGGCTAGCGCGGCTAGCGGGACGAGCGGGACGAGCGGGACGAGTCGGGCCAATCGGGGTGCTGCGGGTA
>Ga0209656_10001000_pt1 | contig 18231 bp, 18 predicted proteins | sample BogFormECP12_OM2_FD_188239 | JGI IMG/M metagenome (GOLD analysis project Ga0209656, IMG submission 188239) | Bog forest soil microbial communities from Calvert Island, British Columbia, Canada - ECP12_OM2 (SPAdes) (version 2) | ecosystem: Environmental > Aquatic > Freshwater > Wetlands > Bog ... | reverse complement strand
CGTATCCAGGCACCGGTGCCCCTCTGGTGTGCGGTAATCAGACTCGGTTCGACGGCGTCAGACCTTTAGTCACTGGGAGCAGCCGGATATGCCCGGATTCGGCCGCTGCCCGTCTCCGTTGCCTGGATTGTCTGCCTCGCCGAAGACGTTGTCCATGACGGTCGCCCACCCAGGATGGTCGGCACGATCGGGGAGAACTTCGGCGCCGCCTGCGACCAGATCGACCGAGCCGATGTGATGCTGGCCGGGCTCCACCAGCGGGCCCGGGACGGCTTCGCCCTCCCCGAGCAAGCCTGGCCAGAGACCGACGGACCTCGGATTATTGCCCTGGCCGACCGGGACCCCGAGACCCAGACGGTCAGCCTCATCCTGGACGCCACCACCGCCAATACCGCCAGACGCCACCACCGCCAGGTGCCCGAGATTGACACCCATCGAACCCGAACCCACAGCGACTGCTCCGGACAACCGGCCGCCGACAGCTGCCACGGTTATCCGATGAGGTTTGTCGCCTGCTGCACTGCTTCCCGGCAGAATCTCGGCAGATCGCGCGCGTCGTTGATGAACATGGAAGGTTTGACGCAGAAGGTCGTGAAGCCCTGCTCCCACTGGTCTGGAAGCGATTCCATCGCCTGGCGCAGATCGGCAACCGCGTTGCTGGCAGGGAAGGTGGCGCGGATGCCGCCCACCATCTCCAGCTCATCTGGATCGCGGTTGGCGGCGGCCATCGCCGTGCGAAGCGCCTGGAGTTCTTCGGCTTGCGGCCGGCCAAGTGGATTGAAGCCATGCCCGTAGCGGATCAGCCGGCGGAGAAGGGCGGGATGCAGCCGCTGGCCGCCGAACCATAGCCGGGGCCCGCTTGGCCGGTGCGCCTTAGGTTCCAGATAGACGTCGCGAAAGCGGTAGTGCACGCCGTCGAAGCTGGCGGGCGTGCGGGTATAGACCTCTTCCCATGCCGCCAGATGCTCGTCCAGAAGATCGCCCCGCTCATGGAATGGGACTCCTAGGGCGGTGTACTCATCCCGGCTCCAGCTCACCGTCGGGATGACGACGAGGCGTCCCTGGGATAGCTGGTCAAGTGTCGCTAGTTCCTTAGCGAGCAGGAGGGGGTGTCGCAGCGGAGCGATCACCGCTCCGGCGACGAGCCGCAGCGTGCTGGTGACCGCCGCCATCGCTCCCAGCAGAATCAGCGAATTCGGCCAGGGCGTCGCCGGATCCTGGTTGCCCGGGTACGCCCAGTCACGTGGATTGTCCATCAACCCTGCCGCGCCGGCATCTGGGCCGAGGACCACATGTTCGCTCAGCATGACCGCGTCGAAACCGGAGTCTTCTGCTTCCTTTGCCATCCGCACCAGGCCCGGCAGGTCGGTGCCGGGCAGCATGGTCCAGTTCTCGGTCAGCACCAGGACCAGCTTCAACCGGGACACGTGGTTACTTTCGCTCGGTGCGTTCATGCCCGCATCGGGAAATGTGCGATGGCTGGTCGTCATCCGGCCCGGCCGGATTCGGCAGCTGGGGGTACGGCGAGCACCGGGCAGTGCAGGATGTGCAGCAGCCGGTCGGTGACGCTGCCGAGCAGCAGGCCCGCGAGCGGGGTGTGGCCGCGCGTTCCCACGACCACCAGGTCCGCGCCTATTTCCTCGGCGACCTCGGCGATGAGGGTCGCGGCGGGCGCATGGCCGCCGATGACCTTGACACTGACCGCGATGCCGCTGTTGGCCATCTCGGCCACCTGGCGTTTGATCTTCGCTTCGAGGTCTTCCTCGTCGACGCGCCGGGTATAGCCGATCGATGACCGGGCCGAGGACAGTTCCTCGCCGTGCACGACGACGAGCTCGGCGGCTTGAGTCCGGGCCAGTTCCTTCGCGTAGCTGAGAGCATGATCGGCTCCAGCCGAACCGTCGGTAGCCCAGACGATCTTTCTGAACATGGCATTTCCCTTCGGGGATGAGGGACTATTCCAGCAGTGACCATGACGTGGCTGTGGCGCCCCGACGCTACGAGCTGGCCGGCAGGGCTGACTCGGGTGATCCACCGAGGTCGGCGACCGCGTGACTTGCCTGGGCCCGTCCGCGCACGAGCATCGCCACCACGAGGCCCACGACGAACCATCCGATGGCCGCGTACGGGGCGATCACGGTAGGACTGGTGACCTTATAGATGGAGCCGAAGATGGCGCCCCCGGTCACCAGGAGGCCGACCGCGACGGCGGACAGGACGGCCCAGCGGCGGGGGTGGTCTCTGAGCCCCCGAACTGCTCCCACCGCCAGCAGCAGATAAGTCAGCACCAAGGCGAAGCTGCCGAACGTGGAGCCCCACGAGAACATCGCGGAGTAGTGGGGCGTCGCGGGCAGCGCGAACAAACCGGTCCAGAACAAGGTCAACAACGCGAAGACGGCGTACAGCGCGACCACGAATATGTTTGCTACGAACGGTGTTCCGCGCTTCCTCGACACGCTGGCCAGCCCTGCGGGCAGACGGCGGTCGCGGGCCATCGCGAACAGGCCACGGGGACCCGACACCGAGATCCCGATCAGCACGGCCAGCATGTCGAACAGGACGATCAACTCGCTCAACCGCCGGATTGCCACCGAGCCATAGCCTCCCTGGCTCGACGGACCGGTGAGCGCGAACAGCGGAGCGCTCGCCACCTTGGATATCTTGCCGATATCGAAGTTGAACCCGGCCACCTGGGCATAGGAGCCCAGGATATAGAAGACGGTAGCCAGGATCACGGCCAACAGCACCGCGCGGGGGATGTCGCGCTTGGGATGCTCGGTTTCCTCGCCGAGATTCGCCGCCGTCTCGAACCCGGTGAACAGCAAGACGCCGTACAAGACGCCGAAGAGCACGCCGCTTATGTGACTGGGTGAGGAACTCGGCTCGAACGCCTTCACGCTGTTGTTGGAACCTACCCGTATGATGACCGAGATGAAGAACGCGGTCAGCAGCGTGAGCGACACCATCGCCAGGATGAGCTGAACCCTAGTGGACAGTTGGACGCCAGCGTAGAGGACGCCCGAGATGAGGACGAGGAGAACCACCATCCAGCCGCCGATCGGAAGCGGCGTGATGTTGAATTCCGCCTGCAGGGTGTCGTGAATGTAGCCGGCGATGAGCACCAGGATCGCCGCGCCCAGCACTATTACTCCGCTGTAGTACAGCCAGCCGGCAGCTGCCCCCACCCGGGTGCCGAGGCCGTCGGTGACGTAGTCGTACAGCGACCCGGCGGCGTGGATGCGCCTAGCGTATTCCGCGACGATCCATCCCAGACCCAGCATGCCGATGGCAGCGACGACCACCGCCAGCGGCGCGGCGCCGCCTGCCCCCTTCGCGGCCGCGTTCACGCCGACCAGAAGCGGGACCAGGAACGCGATCGAGAACACCGGGCCCATAAATCCCACCGACTGCGCCACCGCGTCGGAAAGCTTGAGCTTATGGTGTGCCTCCAGCCGCTCATATGGCGCGTCTGCTTGCTGCGTCGCCACCGAGAACCTCCTCAGCCTGGATTTTTAGGGTTTGGGCGGCTGCCGTCGACCCTGGTTGTCGCCTCACCGCAGTCGGTCACAATCAGGGCGACCGGTCGAAATGTTCGCTACCGAACGAATGAGGTTAACGAGATCATACGGTCCCAAACGATTTGAGGCAATACGCCTGGGCCAACAAACTTATCCGCGGCACAGCCGGGCGCCGATGCGGTCGACGGCCTGATGGTGGCAGCAGCCGATCGTGACCAGCCTGAGGCGATGGTCGCATGGCCGCGCCTTGCTTGCCTGCTCGCGGCGCAGGCTAATACGTTTGGTCCCAAGCAATTTTCTAGGCCGGAGGACGCACCGTGACGCCCAGACTGCTGCCCATTCTGAGCGAGAACTGGGCCAGGACATCGGACCGCGACCTGCGGGAGCCGGTGGCGATCGCTGCGCAATCCGACAAGGCGGGGATCGACGGAATCGCAGGCCCGTTCCCCGCGCTGGACGCCGTGGCCGACCTCCACGATGCGCTCCGGGAACCGCCCGTCCAACTGGCTGCGGGCATCGGCACTATCTGCGTCAAGCCGTCCAGGTACCCCGACGATGCGCGGCAGGCCCGGGCCTTCGTCGGGAGGCCGACGGAGCTCATCGCATGACTGGGCCCGCTCGGGCGATGCTGGTGACCGGGGCCGGCACCGGGATTGGCGCGGCCGTCGCCGCGCGGGCGGCAAGTGAAGGCTGGCGGGTCACGATCTGCGGGCGGCGGGCCGGGCTGCTCGGTGAGGTAGCGACCCGGACGGGGGCCCGCTCCGTGGTCGCCGACGTCACCGACGCAGCGGCGGTTGAAGCGCTGGTGGCTGGCGCGGTCGCGGACTCCGGTCGGCTCGACTGCGTGGTGGCCAATGCCGGGGTCATGCGCAGCGGCAGCGTGCTCGACCTGGACGTCGCCGACTGGGACCTGACCATGCGGACCAACCTGACCTCGGTTTTCCTGCTGGCCCGGGCTGCCCTTCCACACCTGATGGCGAGCGGTGGGTCCCTGGTCGCGGTCGCCTCGATCGCGGCGTTGCGGGCGCCTGGCTCGGCGGCCGCCTACGCGGTGAGCAAGGCCGGCCTGGTCATGCTCACCCAGACCATCGCCCGCGATTTCGGCGCGGCGGGCGTGCGCGCCAACGTGGTGTGCCCGGGCTGGGTGCGGACCGAGATGGCGGACGAGGAAATGACCGAGTTCGGTACGCCGCTCGGCCTGGACCGGGAAATGGCCTACCGCGAAGTGACCCGTCTGGTTCCGCAAGCCCGCCCGGCCGAGGCGGCTGAGGTCGCCGCCGCCATCACCTGGCTAGCGGGGCCGGACGCGTCCTACGTCAACGGCGCCTGCCTGGTCGTGGACGGCGGCACCGTGCTGGTGGATCCCGGAACGGTCGGGCTGGACTTCTCGCTCGCGGCCAGAACTTCCCTGGACTGACAGCACGGACGAACGACCTTGACGCCGAGCCCATCCAGCCCTGACGGCTGGGCGGACGGTCCGTCCAGCCCGGACGGCGTCGCTAGCCTGGACCCGCCGCGGCCGCCGATACCAGGGCGTCGAACAGGTGCTGCTGCGCCGGATCGTCGGCAGCGGTGTCCTCCGGGTGCCACTGCACGGCGAGGAACCAGCCGCGGCCGGGCTCGGCCAGCTCGATTGCCTCGATCACGCCGTCCTCGGATGAAGCCGTCGGGCACAGCCCGGCCCCGATGCGGTCGACTGCCTGATGGTGGTAGCAGCTGATCGTGACCATGGCCTGGCCCAGCACGCTGCGCACGGCGGTGCCGGGCCGCAGCGCCAGATCCGACCGGACATGGCGGTGGTGCCTGGGCATGTCCTGCACGAGCGTACCGCCCACTGCCACGTTGACGACCTGCATGCCGCGGCAGATCGCGAGCAGCGGGCGGCCGGCGCGCAGGCTCCACCGCGCAACCGCGAGGTCGAATGCATCCTGCTCGATGTCCATGTCGTAAAGCGACTCATGCTGCACCCCGCCATAGTGGGCGGGGTGCAGGTCGCCGCCGCCGGGGAGCAGCACGCCGTCCGCAAAACCAAGCCGCTGAGATACTTGTTCGTCGCTGATCGTCCCGGCTGGCGCCGAGGGGTGGATGGTCAGCGGCTCGCCGCCCGCGGCGTACACGGCCTCGACGAGCTTGCGGGCTGATACCTCGGCCTGGTAGCGCAGGGCCGCCGCTGACGACGAGAAGCGCGCGGGAATCGCGATGAGCGGACGGGCCAACCGGCACCCCCTTCGGTCACAGGGCTATCCACGTGGTCTTGAGCTCGGTGTACTTTTCCAGCGCGTGCACGGACTTGTCGCGTCCGTTGCCGCTCTGCTTGTAGCCGCCGAACGGGACCGTGATGTCGCCCTCCTCGTAGCAGTTCACCCAGACGGTGCCCGCGCGCAGCCGGCGCGAGACCTGGTGGGCCAGCGAGACGTCCCGCGTCCAGACGGAGGCGGCTAGGCCGTACTGGCTGTCGTTCGCCACCGCGACGGCCGAGTCGACGTCGGCGACTGTGAGCACGGCCAGGACAGGGCCGAACACTTCTTCGCGGGCCACCGTCATGCCTGGTGTCACCCCGTCGAGCACGGTGGGGGAGGTGTACCACCCGGTCGCCGGCATGGTGCGCGAGGGCTGTGTTGATCCGGTCCGGATCCGCGCGCCGTCAGCCGCGGCCTGCCGGACGTACCCCTCGACCCGGTTGCGGTGGGCCGGGCTCACCAGGGGGCCCATCTGGGTCGCCGGGTCGAGCGGGTCGCCCACGCGCAGCTCTTCCGCGACTGATACGACCGCGTCGAGGAGCTCGTCGTGCACGGCCTGGTGGGCGACCAGCCGCGACGGGGCGGTGCACATCTCGCCCTGGTTGAAGAAGATGTTGCCGCCCACCGCCGCGGCGGCCGCGTGCACGTCGGCATCGGCGAGCACCAGGGCGGGCGACTTCCCGCCCAGCTCCAGCCACACCCGCTTGAGGTTCGACTCGGCGGCATACCGCATGTAGTGGCGGCCGACCGCGGTGGATCCGGTGAAGGCGATGACGTCGACATCGGGATGCAGCCCCAGCGCCCGTCCGGCGTCCAGGCCGCCCGTGATGACGTTGAGGACCCCTCCGGGCAGCCCCGCCTCGAGCGCTAGCTCCGCCAGCCGCAGCATCGACAGCGGTGACAGCTCTGAGGGCTTGACCACTACCGTGCAGCCCGCAGCCAGGGCGGGCGCGATCTTCCATGCCGCCAGCGTCATCGGGAAGTTCCAGGGCACGACCACCCCGACCACGCCAGCGGGCTCCCGGGTCACCAGCGCCAGTGCCGCCGTTCCGACGTCGGGCGTTTCGCCAGCCAGCTTATCGGTCCATTCGGCGTACCAGCGATAGCAGCTGATCGTGGTCCGCATCTCGATCGCCCACGAAGTCGTGATGGGCTTGCCCATCTCCAGGCTGACCAGGAGGGCCAGCTCATCGCGGCTCGCCTCGATGGCATCGGCGAGACGGTGCAGCATGGCCTTGCGCTCCGCGGGACTGAGCCGGGACCAGCCGGAGTCCTCGAATGCGCGGCGCGCCGCGGCGACGGCGTCGTCGACATCGGCGGACGCGCCGTCGGAAACCTCGGCCAGGCAGGCTCCGTCACGAGGTGACATAACAGGTGAAGTGGCGCCGCTCCTGGCGGGTACCAACCGGCCGTCGATGACGAGGCGGTCCGGCGGCGTCAGCGCGGCCGCCCGGTCCAGCCAGTCCCGGTGCCCTGCGCCAGACGCGTCCATTCTGAGCCGCTCCTTCTGCCGCCGCTCATCTTGCCGCGGATCATCTGGCAGGTTATTCGGTAACGAACGATCTGTCCAGGCGGGCGCCGACTGCCTAGGGCACCAGGGCGGGATTCAACGGTTCGGGAGAGGAGATCGTGCCGTCAACCCAGACTCCGCCGCCGGGTTGCCGTCAGAGGGTTACGGGCAGAAGTCAGGCTGGATCGTGACCGTCTTCGAGGCCGATGACGATCTTGCGCAGCGCGGTGGCCAGGACCTGAACCTCATGCGCGCTGAGCGGCGCTACCACATGCGTCTCCTGCCGGTTGAACAGCGGGAAGAGCTCGGCCATGAGCTGGAGACCGGCCGGCGTCAGGACCATGAGCACCCGGCGGCCGTCATCCGGGTGCACGTGCCGCCGGAGCAGACCCCGCTTCTCCAGGGTGCCGGCTACGCCGGTCAGGGTTCCCTTGGAGATGCCCGCCTCGGCAGCCACGTGCCGGGTCTCAATCTCCTGCCAGATCCACACCACCCACAGCACAACCCAACCGGTCCAGGTGAGACCGTGGGGGGCCAGCACAGTGCGCTCGAAGTGGTTCCGGATGGCCCCCGCTGCCCGGTAGACGTTGCTCACGGCGGCCATCGCCGGCATGTCCAGCGTCATCTCGGCCAGGCGCTCGTTCACCGCCGCCTCGGTCGCGGACAAGGTCCCGTACTCCTGTGAGCCCGCGGCCGGCGACGCAGCCCGGGCGACCATGCTGAGCGTGCAGTTGCCGTCGGTGCACGGGCACCGCTCAGGATGGCAGACGGCTCCGCTGTCAGCGCCCGGAGCATCGATCGGCTCTGGTCGCATCCTGGCCCTGCTCACGCACTGATCCTATGCGCACCCGGCCGTCACTCCGATCCGTCGAGAGCGAGGAACGCGGCTACCAGCCGCTGCGCGCGCATGCGGGCCTCGGCTGACCTCACCGCGGTTTCCGCGACCAGCTGTCCCGGGTCGAGACCGAGATCCCTGGCGTGCCGGCTGCCGCCGTTGGCGAGCCAGCCGTCCAGCATCTGCGGAGTAAGCTCGGGGTGAAACTGCACTCCCAAGGAGCGCGCCACGGTGAATGCCTGCTCGGCGGCGTCCGTTCGCGCTAGCGCGCGGATGCTATCCGGGAGTATCCAGCGGTCCGCGTGCCACTGGAACCATGGTCCCGGCTCGACGAGGTCGGGTCGGCTTGTCTCGACCGCCGTCCAGCCGACCTCTGGCCGTCCGGCGCGGACGACCTTACCGCCAAGAGCGGCCGCGAGCGCCTGCCCGCCGAAGCAGATGCCAAGCACAGGGACGCCCGCGTCGTGCGCCCGGCGCAGGAAGTCCAGCTCGTCGCCGATCCACGTACCGATGCGGTCGTGGTCATACACCGACCAGGCGGCACCCATGGGGACGACGGCATCAAATGCGAGTGGGTCGGGGAAAGCGACCGTCACAGATGGCTCATGGAAGTGCTCCTCCGGCACCACCATGAACTCCTGCACGTCGAAGCCGCGGTCGGCAAAGGCTTCCCCGACCGGTCCGGTCGGGGACATGTGATCCTGCTGGACGAACAGCACCCGCATTGCGATCCTCCCTTGACGTGATCGGCACCGGGCATTCCCGGTCGTGGACCGTCTTGCGGCAGGCCAGCTGGCGGACGGGCGCGACGACCGGAGAGGGCGTCGCCCGCTGCTGGCAAAATCCGGGTCACAGACCCCTTGCCTCAGCGCCGCCTCCAGATTATGTTTGGACCCTAACGATTATACTGGAGGAGCCGTGGAAAGCGACAACCAGGACGTCACAGCGGTAATCGAGCAGCTTCGGTCGCAGGACATCGACGTGGTCCGGGTGTCGTACTCGGACATGATCGGCATCGACCGGGGCCGCGACGTGCTGCTCAGCGAGCTGCCGGGTGCGCTCGCGCACGGCCTCCCGTTCAGCCGCTGCATCTACCACACCACGCCGATGGGCGAGACGATACCGATCCAGGGCGGCATCGAAGACGGCCTGCCCGACGTCATCGTCAAGCCGGACCTGAGCACGCTGGCGCCGCTGCCCTGGGAGCCCGGGGTGATGGCCTGCCTGGGAGACACGTTCCTCACCGACGGCACGCCGGCGCCGGAGTCACCCCGGACGGTCGTCGGCCGGGTCGCCGAACACCTCACGCAGCTGAACCTGCAGGCTGTCGTCGGGCCGGAGCTCGAGTACTTCATCTGCGAGCCCAGCGACTCCGCGGCAGCCGGCTACACCAGGTACGCCAACAGCCCGGGCAACGTCTATGTCGTGGGCCGCAAGGGTGACCCCAACGGCCTGCTGCTGCGGACCCTGCGCTACCTGCGCGCGGCCGGGCTCCAGGTCACCGCGGCCAACCATGAGTACTGCGCCGGCCAGTTCGAGGTCAACCTCAACCACAGCGAGCTGGTCGACGCCGCCGACCGCGCGTTCCGGATGAAGTCCGCCGTGCAGGAGATCGCCCGGCACGAGGGGCTGCTCGCCACGTTCATGGCCAAGCCGTTCAACGACGAGGGCGGGTCCGGTTTCCACCTGCACCTGTCGCTGGCCGACGAGTCGCAGGCGAACGTGTTCGGCGATCCCGACGGGGAGTTCGGGTTGTCCGATATCGGCAAGAACGCGATCGCCGGCGTGCTGCAGCACGCTCCGGCGGTCGCGGCCCTGGCCAACCCCACGATCAACTCCTACAAGCGCTTCGGCCCGGACACCCTGGCCCCCTGGCTTATCGACTGGGGCCTGGACAACCGCAGCGCGATGCTCCGCATCCCGCCCGAGCGGGGACCGGGCGCGCGCATGGAGGTCAGGCTGGGCGACGCGACGGCCAACCCCTACCTGATCGTCGCGGCCGTGGCCGCGGCCGCCTACCTGGGCATCAGGGACAAGGCCGAACTCCCGGCCCCGCTGGAGGGGTACGGCTACGACCCGAAATCTGCCCCCATGCTCCCGCAGACCCTGCCCGCCGCCCTCGACGCGCTGGCCGCGGACACCGCCTTCGCCGAGGTGCTGGGCAGCTACTTCATCGGGTCGTTCCTGGCCTACAAGCGCAACGAGGTCGAGCGCTTCGAGCGGTTCGTCACCGACTGGGAATTCCGCGAGTACGCCTACCACCTCTGACCCAACCCAGCCCGGCGCGTACCCCCGCGGCCGCTGGGCCGGCCATCGACGACGGCCGGATATCACCCGCCTTAAGGAGTCACCATGCACCCGCCGAAGCCGGTCCCGCTCGAGGATGTTGACCTGGCCGATCTTGACGTCTTCGTGCGCAACGAAGCCTGGGGGATGTTCGACACCCTGCGCCACGAAGCGCCGGTGTTCTGGAACCCGGAGACCGGCGGCGGCCACGGCTTCTGGTCCGTGACCAGATACGCCGACATCGAGCAGGTCGACAAGAGCCCGGAGATCTTTACCTCCGAGCGCTTCGTCAACCTCGAGGAGCCGCCCGAGCAGTACATGGACCTGCGGCGCTCGATGCTGGAAACCGACGGTCTCCGCCACCAGGCGCTCCGCAAGCTGCTCATGCGCGACTTCAGCGCCGCGACCGTGCGCCGCTACGACGACTTCCTGCGCGGGCTGGCCCAGATCACGGTGGACGCCGCGCTGCGGCAGGAGGAGTTCGACTTCGTCGACGCCATCGCCGCCGACTACCCGATCAATGTGCTCGCCCGGCTGCTCGACGTGCCCGGCGAGGCCACCCCGAAGCTCGTGTCCTGGGGAAACGAGATCGTCGGGGCCACCGACCCCGACTACGCCCGCGTCCTGCTCGACAGCCCGGAAGCCGAGCAGTACTCCCACCTGCCGTTCCGCTCGCCGGCCTCGGTCGAGATCTTCGAGTACGGCCGCGAGCTCGCCGCCGAGCGCCGCGGCGGCAGCGCCGATGACCTGGTCAGCAAGCTGGTGAACCGGATACCCGAGGACGGCGTGCCGCTCACGCCGACCGACTTCGACAACTATTTCCTGCTGCTGGTCGTGGCCGGCAACGAGACGACCCGGCAGGCTATCAGCCACGCCATGAAGGCGCTCATGGACCACCCGGACCAGCTGGCCTTCCTGCGCGACAACCCGGGCCAGGCCCAGATCGCGGTCGAGGAACTGCTGCGCATCGCGTCGCCGGTCTACCATTTCCGCCGCACCGCCACCCGCGATGTCGAGATGCACGGGCAGCAGATCAAGGCGGGCGACAAGGTGGTCATGTGGTTCGCGTCGGCCAACCGCGACGAGGCGGCCTTCGCCGACCCCTACCGGCTGGACCTGACCCGGTACCCGAACGAGCACATGACGTTCGGCAAGGGCGCGCACACCTGCCTGGGCGCGAACCTGGCCCGCCTGGAGATCAGGATCATGTTCGAGACGCTGCTGCCGCGCCTGGCCACCATTGAGCAGGCCGGGGAAATAGTGCGGGTCCGCAGCAACTTCGTCAACGGCATCAAGCGATTCCCGGTCCGGGTATCGGCCAGGTGACGGAGGCCGACCCATGACCGAGACCTACACCTCCCTCCGAGAGCACGAGGGTGACCTGGTGGTGGAAGCCGTCGACCAGGTGGCCGAGGATGTCGTCGCCGTCACCATGGCCGACCCCGGCGGCGACTCGCTCCCGCCGTGGACGCCCGGTGCCCACGTGGACCTCATCCTGGAACCCGACCTGATCCGCCAGTACTCGCTGTGCGGCACCCCGTCGGACAGCCGGACGATCCGGGTCGCCATCCTCAAGGCACCCGACAGCCGGGGCGGCTCGGTCTACGTGCATCAGCGGGTGCACCCGGGTTCCCTGGTCCGCGTCCGCGGCCCGCGCAACCACTTTCCCCTGGTCGCCTCGCCCCGGTACCTATTCATCGCCGGGGGCATCGGGATCACCCCGCTGCTGCCCATGATGGCCGCCGCCAGCGCGGCGGGCGCCGACTGGACCCTGCTATACGGCGGCCGGACCCTGGCCTCGATGGCCTTCACCGATGAGCTCGGCCCGTACGGCAACCGGGTCACCCTGGTCCCGCAGGACGAACTCGGGATCCTCGACCTGGACACCGCGCTCGGCCAGCCCCGCGGTGACACCCTGGTCTACTGCTGCGGCCCCGAAGGCCTGCTGGGCGCGGTCGAACAGCGCTGCGCGGCCTGGCCGGCCGGCGCGCTGCACCTGGAGCGGTTCGCGGCCAAGCCGGCCGAGCCTGACGCCGCCGCCGACAAGCCCTTCGAGCTCGTGCTGGCCCGTTCCGGCCTCATCCTGACCGTGCCCGCGGACAAGTCGGTGTTCGACGTCGTGCAGCAAGCCGGGGTCAGCATCCTCGGCTCGTGCCACGAGGGCATCTGCGGCACCTGCGAGCAGATCGTCCTCGACGGCGAGGTCGATCACCGCGACTCGATCCTCAGCGAGGACGAGCGGGCCCTCAACGAGACCATGATGATCTGCGTCTCCCGCGCCTGCTCCGAACGCCTCACTCTCGACCTGTGACGAAGGGTGCTCCCTCGATGACCGCTAACCGCCCGGGCCGGGCCCGTCCGGCCGTCGTCGCGCCGACCGACTGCTGGTACGCGCTCGCCCCCAGCGAGTCGGTGGGCCGCTCCCTGCTCGCCTACCGCGTCGCCGGGCTGCCCATCGTGGTGTTCCGCACCACCACCGGGCAGGCCGTGGCCCTGCACGACCGGTGCGTGCACCGGCCCTACCCGCTGAGCGCGGGCCACCTTGACGGCGATTCCCTGAGGTGCGGCATGTGCGGGTTTATTTATGGCCCGAACGGCCAGTGCCTCAGCGTCCCCACCCAGAGCCGCATCCCCCTCGGTGCCGCGGTCCCTGCTTACCCGGTGCGAGAAGAGCAGGGGCTGGTCTGGGTCTGGGCGGGCGAGCCGGGGCGGGCCGCGCTGCACCGGCTGCCCGAACTGCCCTGGCTGACCAAGCCCGGATGGGCCAGCGTCGGCGGCGACCGGCTGGTGCAGGCCGGGTTCTTGCTGCTGCACGAGAGCTTCGCCGACGTCACCAAGATCCCCGTCCTTGATCCGGCCCTGTCCCCGTCGGTGCTGAAGGCGCTGCCGCCGCCGCTGGAGGTCGAGGTGACCGAGACCACCGTGTCCCTGTCGCGGAAGTACCCGCCGGGGCGGCTGCCTGACTGGCAGGCCCACGCCCTCGGCCGGCCGCAGGACGAGGAGCTCGAGCACCTCCAGGAGGGGCACTTCCTGTCGCCCGCGGCCTGGGTCGACCACTGGGATGTCGTCCTCGACGCCAGCGGCACGCGGGCCCGGATGCGGTTCACCCAGCTCGTGACGCCGGTCGACGACCGTTCCAGCAGGCTGTTGTGGCGGGTCAGCCGGGACTTCGGCGTCGAGGACAGCGCCACCGCGGCGCGGCTGGCCGAGCTGTTCGCCCCGTACTACGCGACGCTCGCTGTCGCCCTGGAGACGATGCAGCAGGTATTCGACGAGGACGGCCCAGAACCCGAGGTCAACGTCAGCTCGGACGTGGCGGCACTGCGCGTCCGCCAGATCGTGCAGGCCATGCTGGCCGAAGAGCGGGCGCCGGTGCCCGCGCGCCGGCCAGCTAACTTAACTCAACGACAGCTGAGCCCGCCCCGGACGCCGGGGCGGGCTCAGTCCGTTTGAGTTACTTGCCGCGCTTGGGCCAGTCGCCGCCCATCGCGGTGGACAGCACCTCGTCACTCTCGGTCGGCTGGGCTCCCACGTCCTCGCGGACTGGCACCGGCCCGCTGACGACGTGGTTGGTCAGCCGGCCCAGCCCTTCGACCTCGACTTCGACGACATCGCCCGGGTAGACGGTGCGCGAATTGGCCGGAGTCCCTGACAGCAGCACGTCGCCCGGCAGCAGCGTGATCGTGCGGGCGATGTCGGCGACGAGGTAGTGCATGTCCCACTCCATCTCGTCGGTGCTGCCCTCCTGCCTGACCTCGCCGTTGACCAGGGTGCGCAGCATCTTGCCCCGGAAATCCCAGTCGTCGACCAGCCCCGGCCCGAGGGGGCACAGCGTGTCGGACCCCTTGACCCGCAGCATCGAGCCGGCGTCGGTGTCGCGGAAGTCGTGCAGGCCGAAGTCGTTGGCCACCGTGTACCCGGCGATGTAATTCCCCGCGTCCTTCGGCGGCACGTTGCGGCAGGTGCGCCCGATCACGATGGCGACCTCGCCCTCGTAGTTCAGCCACTTGCAGCGTTCGGGGCGCACCACGGCGCCCTTGTGCGCGTTCAGCGATGTCGTCGGCTTGTGGAAGTACGTCGGAGCGGCGGGCAGCCGGGTCCCGAACTCCTCCACCCTGCTGCGGTAGTTCAGGTGCACCGCGATGATCTTGGTAGGCTCGACGGGCGCAAGGTGCACGGCCTCATCGAGGCCGACGCTGCGACCGTCGGCCGCCACCAGCAGATCCCCGTCCCGTATCATGCTGACGACCGCCCCGTCGAGCAGCACCCGGCGGATCTCGGTCATGACTGGCCCAGGCCGGCGCTGTGCATGCTCGGCTGCTCTGCGGTCAGCGGCTCCAGATGCGTCTGGCGCGGCTGGGGGAACCCCCCGGCGGGCCGCTCGAACCACAGGTGCACCTGAGCGGTGCCCACGGAGTTTTCGTACTCCCCGTACTGCCGGCTTCTGGCCGTACAGTCACCTTCGCCCAGCGCGCCGATCATCATCAGGTAGTGGCCGAACCGCGCCTCGGGCCTGAACCGGTAGAACTCCGGCATGGTCTCAAGGACCCGCGCGTGGTCGCCGTTGCGGAACCATTCCAGCCGCTCGAAGTCAGCGGCGGCAGCCTCCGGAGTGAAGATGTGCTCGATGTCGGCGGCCTCGTGCTTGCGCAGCTCACGCAGCGGCCAGAACGTGTGGCTGAGCGCTCCGCTGGCGATGAGCACGACCTTGCGGTCGACCTCCGCGATGGCCTGGCCGAGCGCCCGGCCTAGGCGCAGGTTGTCCTCGGTGTCGGCGGTCTGGCAGACCCCGATGGAGACCCAGCGCTTGTCCAGGCCCTTGCCCAGGTACTCCCACAGGTTGGTGGTGGCGTAGAAGATCGGCAGGTAAGGGTCGTCGATCGCGGTGATCCAGGTGCCGTGCTCGTCCGCGTTCGCGGCGACTGCCCCGGCGAGCTGGGGGTCGCCAGGAAAGTCATACGGCCTGCGCACCATCCCGCGGGGCAGTTCCTCGGAGGTAAACAGCCCGGCCCGCCGTTCATGGGCAGTCACGACGAACTCCACGGTGGTCGCCCAGTGCGAGTCCAGGACCACGACCGTGTCGTAGTCGAGGACCTCGAACACGTCCCGCCGCAGCTCCTGAAGGCCTGACACCAGCGTGGTGTCCGCGCCGTTATTGAGCTCCCGCCGGTCTTTCTCCGGCAGCACGATCGTCGGAACGTGCGCCAGCAGCGCCGCCCCCACTACCTCACCCATGGCTTATCCCTCCGCCTGGCCGGTCCAGCCGCTCGGGGCGAACACGGTGTTCTTGATGTCACAGTAGAAGTCGAAGGAGTGCGTGCCGCCCTCGCGGCCGATCCCGGACTGGCCGCTGCCGCCGAACGGGGCGCCCAGGTCGCGGACGAAGAAGCAGTTGACCCACACGGTCCCGGCCGACAAGCGGGCACTGACCCGCTCGGCTCGCTCCGGGTCCCCGGTGACCATGGTCGCGGCCAGGCCGAAGCGGGTGTCGTTGGCCATGGCGACCGCCTGGTCCTCGTCCCGGAAGGTCTGCACAGTCAGGACCGGCCCGAAGACCTCCTCGGTCACGATCTCCGCGCCCGCAGGCACCGGCGTCAGGATGGTGGGTTGGTAGAACAGGCCGCCGAGCTTCCGGTTGGGGCCGCCGCCCAGGGCGGCGGTCGCCCCGCCCGCCAGGGCGCGCTGCACGAAGCCGTCCACCCGCGTGAAGTGCGGCCGGCTGACCAGGCAGGAGATCTCGGTAGCGGCATCGCGGGGGTCACCCTGGACAATGGCCCGGGCCCGCTCCAGGACGGCCGCGAGGAAGTCCTCCGCGATCGGTTCCTGCACCAGGATACGGAACGCACCGAGGCAGACCTGACCGGCGTTGTCGAACTGCTCGACGGCCAGCCGGACCGCAAGGTCGAAGTCGGCGTCGGCGAAGACCAGCAGCGGGGACTTGCCGCCGAGCTCGAAGGACAGCGGGACGATGCTGGGCGCGGCGGCGGCGGCGATGCGGCCGGCCGTGGGCACCGACCCGGTGAAAGACATCCGGCGGATGCCCGGGTGAGCGCTCAGTGCGGCGCCCGCCTCGGGACCGAGTCCCTGCACGACGTTGAAGACCCCGGGTGGCAGGCCAGCCTCTGCGGTGATGTCGGCAAGCAAGGAAGCGGTCAGCGGCGCCCACTCCGGCGGCTTGGCGACAACGGTGTTGCCAGCTGCCAGAGTCGGGCCGATTCGCCAGGTGGCGAGCATCAGCGGGGCGTTCCACGGCGTGATCACCGCCGTCACGCCGGCGGGGTCCCAGGTGATCCGCTCGCGGTGGCCGCGGATTTCACGGTCGGGATGGGACAGGCTGCGCAGCATGTCAGCGAAGAAGCGGAAGTTCATCCCGACCCGGGGCATGACGCTGCGCCGGTGGGACCGCAGCAGCGACCCGTTATCGCGGGTCTCCACGAGCGCGAGCTCCTCGGCGCGCTTGTCGATGCCGTCCGCGACGCGGTGCAGGATGTCAGCGCGCTTGTCGCGGGGCATCGCCGCCCAGCGGGGGAAGGCCCGCTGCGCCGCGGTGACCGCCAGGTCTACCTCCGCCGCCCCGCCCGCTGCCACGTCGGCCAGCGGCTGCTCATCGATGGGGGACACGTCGGTGAACGTGCGTCCGGAGGCGACGCGCTGGCCGCCGATCCAGTGCCGGGTGTCGACCGCGACACCCTCCACGACCGCCGTCTCAGACATGTTCCTCGACCTCCGTCGGGACCGGCTCCGGGGCAGCCAGGTTGTCGTGCAGGAGCCGGCCGCCATCCCACACCACGCCGACCTGCCGGTAGTAGCCGCTGATCATCTCCTCCGGCGCGAGCCGGTCGAGTTCTTCTGTTGGCGCGGGGAACAGCTGAAACCTGTCCACCCGGGCCTGGAACGCAGGGCCGCCCTCGGCCTGGGCCGACCCTGTCGTGATGATCTCGTCGAGCCGGAACCTCGATGGATCATCGATGGCCCGGACGAACCGGTTGTGCGCCATGGGATGCGCGTTGACGAAACCGTTGGCCGGCGACTCCTGCAGCAGCGTGATCTGCGCCTCAGCGAGGCGCCGGTCGGCAGCGGCGAGCGATGCGCCGAACTGACCGCCCGGGCCGACCCGCGGGGCGGGGCCGTACGGGTGCGGGCGGGTCATGTGGATCGAGCCGAGCTTCTTGGGATAACCCTGGTGCAGGCCGCGGGCGACGGCGAAGTCGGAGTCGACCCAGATGTACACGCAGCGGCTGAAGGTCTCGCCGCGGTACGAGCACCGGACGACCACGAAAGCCTCCTTGTACTGCCCGAGCGCTGGATCGAGCAACTGGGTTTTATCAGCCGCGCACGACTGCCAGTCGGCCCAGATGAAAGCCACCGCACCCGGGTCTTCCCCAGCTGGCTCGAGCGGATCGGGGAGAAGCTCGCGGACGCGGTCGGGGTTAACCCGGTACTCAATGGTGAGCAGGTCGCCGGAGTAGTGCCAGGGGGGATCTGGCAGCAACGCCGCCGAGCCCGTCGCGCTCCGCGGGCCGAAGAAGCCATGTTGCGTCGGCACGTGTACCCTCCAAAATCGTTTGGATCCAAATGTATTGTATGGAGCGGGTGCATGAGCGTCAAGGCTTACTGATCCCGGTGACGCGGGTCCGGCGGCGTTCTGGCCCAGTTCCTCTAGTGCCAGGAGGCCGAACATCACCGACGCAGGCCGTGGGGGCCGAACTAGCCCACAAAGGGAATGTTGGCCATCCGAGCCGAGTGTCGGCCATGGCGGTGGCCAAACATCGATGACCTGCAGAACGAGCAGGGCTACACGTCGCAGAAGGCGCATGGCAACGGCAAGACTGGAGAACATCC
>Ga0209656_10000997_pt1 | contig 18255 bp, 16 predicted proteins | sample BogFormECP12_OM2_FD_188239 | JGI IMG/M metagenome (GOLD analysis project Ga0209656, IMG submission 188239) | Bog forest soil microbial communities from Calvert Island, British Columbia, Canada - ECP12_OM2 (SPAdes) (version 2) | ecosystem: Environmental > Aquatic > Freshwater > Wetlands > Bog ... | reverse complement strand
GAAGCGGTCCAATGTCGACACGGATCAGATCATTCCGGCCGTCTATTTGAAACGGGTCACCCGAACGGGTTTCGAGGATGGATTGTTCGCGGCGTGGCGAACCGATCCCTCTTTTGTGCTCAATCTTCCTCCGTTTGACAGGGGCTCAGTACTGGTCGCCGGACCCGATTTCGGCACCGGATCCTCTCGCGAGCATGCGGTGTGGGCGCTTATGGACTACGGATTCCGGGTAGTGATCTCGTCTCGGTTCGGCGACATTTTTCGGGGCAATGCGGGGAAGGCGGGACTGTTGGCCGCCGAGGTTGCCCAAGGCGATGTGGAACTGCTCTGGAAGCTCATCGAGGGCAGTCCCGGGTTGGAAATCACTGTCAATCTTCAAGATCGGAATGTGGCCGCGGGAACGGTGGTGGTGCCGTTCAAGATTGACGACTACACCGCTTGGCGTTTGATGGAAGGCCTCGACGACATAGCCCTTACGCTGCGGAAACGTGACGAGATCGGACTTTTCGAGTCGAAGCGGCCGGCCTGGAAACCGCAGACATTGCCCACTTCCTGACGGCTCGAATCGGCCCGAATTTCGGGCGCCCCAACGCCGTATTTGACGGCTCGTCCTCTCTCAACCCACCTATCAAGCGCGCCAACCGGATTCCTAAAAAGTTCGCCAGAACCGAATGAAATTGCGCGTGGCTCTTGGAAATCAGGCACCTGAGGGTTTACCGTGTCCTCTAGTCGGTCCGACGTGGACCGCTAGCAGCGGAGGAAATGCATGAACAAGGCAGAGCTCATTGATGTGCTCACTGAGAAATTGGGCTCGGATCGTCGGTCGGCAACCGCCGCCGTCGAGAATGTCGTCGACACCATTGTGCGGGCGGTGCACAAGGGCGACAGCGTCACCATTACCGGCTTCGGTGTGTTTGAACAGCGCCGTCGCGCGGCACGTGTGGCGCGTAATCCCCGCACAGGCGAGACGGTGAAGGTCAAGCCAACGTCCGTGCCGGCGTTCCGGCCGGGCGCACAATTCAAAGCGGTTGTCTCTGGCGCTCAGCGCCTCCCAGCGGAAGGACCAGCAGTGAAGCGAGGTGTTGTCGCGGGCGGGGCCGTGAAGAAGGCCGTGGTGAAGAAGGCCGCCAAGAGGGCTGTGGCCCGCAAGGCCGTGAAGAAGGCCGTGGTGAAGAAGGCCGCCACGAAGGCCGTGGCGAAGAAGGCCGTGAAGAAGGCCGTCGCGAAGAAGGCCGTGAAGAAGGCCGTGGCGAAGAAGGCCGTGAAGAAGGCCGTGGCGAAGAAGGCCGTGAAGAAGGCCGTGGCGAAGAAGGCCGTGCAGAAGGCTCCGGCCAAGAAGAGTGCTGCCAAGAAGGCTCCGGCGAAGAAGGCCACGGCCCGTCGCGGCCGTCGGTAGGCGCTGACCAACTCAACACACAGATTTCGCCGCGGGGCCGGCTCTATCGAGACGCCCGCGGCGAATCTGCGTGCTAGGTCGCCACGTTGGCGGCTAGCGCATTGCCGATGTGGTCGGCTGCTATTAGGTGGCCGTCGGCCAGCGACAGCACCCACGTGCTGCCCTTGCGATTGCGGGACTTGTCCGGACGGATCCCGTCGCGTTCACACCACCATTCGATCAGGTCCGGAATCACCTTGCCCTGCGTGCAGATTACCGGCGTGCGGTCCAACTCGGCGATCTGTAGAAGCCGCCGTCGAGCGCGTTTAGGGTTGTCGGCGTATGCTTCCTCGGTCATCGTGGGTTCATTGCAGATGACCACGCCCAACTCCTCGGCGAGCGGTTCCATGGTCTGATGGCAGCGCACGCGGTCGGCGGCGTACACATCGGTGGGGCCGAACGCCGCTAGCTGCACGACGAGTGCCTCGGCCTGCGCACGGCCCTTCTTGTCCAACGGTCGCATCTTGTCGTCGCCGGAGAACCGGGACTTGCTGCCGGCGGTGCCGTGCCGGACCACGAGCACGGTCTGGGTGTCCGCCGGGAATTTGGCGAACCGGCGCAAGACCTTTCGATCGTGCGTGTAGGACACTTTCTTGATCGCGTCGGAGGTCGGCAGCCAGATCAGCTCATCGACTTCCCGACCGGGGGTGAATTCTCCGCCCAGGCTGCGCGCCGCCCAGTAGCGAACCCGTTTGACACCCTGGTCGACCGGATAACTCACGTTGTAAAGCCGGCGGCCAAGTTGTGCACTATGACCGGTCTCCTCGAAAACTTCTCGGACCGCGGTCACCGGTTCCGTTTCACCGGGATCCATTTTGCCCTTGGGCAATGACCAGTCGTCGTAGCGGGGACGGTGGATGACGGCCACCTCGACCGATTCGCTGGCGCAGGGGCGCCAGAGCACCGTGCCCGCGGCCCAAACGACTTTCCCGCTCACACCCGGGTCATCCGACCAGGCTCGGGTCGGCACCGTAACCCCTGCAAGTCAATTCGGACCTTCGCGCCTGATGGACATCCTGGCCATGGTACAGGTGGCCTCAGGCGCTCCTGTGTTGGTCCATCAGCGACACCTGGTGGTCGCGAACCTTGTGGCCGGCTTGCGGCATCGCGGTCCACTGCCCTTCGGGCCCCAATTCCCAGCAGCGCGTGGCGGGGTCCAGAGCTGATGCGAAGATGTCTTTGAGTTGTGCGGTCAGTCGGGGGTCCTTGACTTGAACCAACACCTCGACCCGCCGATCGAGATTGCGGTGCATCATGTCGGCACTGCCGATCCAGAATTCGTCGATCAAGCCGAAGTGGAAGATCCGCGAGTGCTCCAGGAATTGGCCGAGAATCGAGCGCACGGTGATGTTTTCGGAGAATCCCTCGACACCGGGGCGCAGTGCACAGATTCCGCGCACCACGATCTCCACCCGCACCCCGGCTTGCGACGCACGGTAGAGCGCGTCGATGACCTGTTCGTCGACAAGGGAGTTCATCTTGAGTTGGATGTGCCCGTTACCGGTTTCCTGATGCGCGGCGATCTCCCGGTTGACGCGCTCGATGATTCCGGCGCGGATGCTGTGCGGTGCGACCAACAGATTGCGGTAGGAGAACTTACGCGAATAGCCCGTCAGCGTGTTGAACAGATCGGTCAGATCGGCGCCGATGTCGGGATTGGCGGTCAGCAGGCCGAGGTCCTCGTAGAGCCGGGCGGTCTTGCTGTTGTAGTTACCGGTCCCGATATGGCAGTAACGCCGGATCGCGGAGCCTTCGCGGCGCACCACCAAGCAAGTCTTGCAATGCGTTTTCAGGCCGACGAGGCCGTAGGCCACATGGACTCCCGCCTGCTCCAGCGCGCGGGCCCAATGGATGTTTGCCTGTTCGTCGAATCGCGCCTTGATTTCGACCAGTGCTACTACTTGCTTTCCGGCCGCGGCGGCTTCGATGAGGGCGCGCACGATCGGTGAATCGCCCGAGGTGCGATACAGCGTCTGTTTGATCGCCAGGACATTGGGGTCGGCCGCGGCCAACTCGATAAAGCGTTGCGTGCTAGTGGAGAACGAGTCGTAGGGGTGGTGAACCAACACGTCACCCTCGCGCAGCGTCGCGAAAATGCTCTTCGGCGTTTCCCGGTCGGCGAATTCCGGGGGGGTGTCCGGAACGAACGCGGGATCCTTCAGTGCCGGTCGGTCGACGCCGTAGATCTGCCACAGCGAGGAGAGATCAAGTAGCCCCGGCACTTGGACGACGTCGCCGGGATGCACATCGAGCTCCCGCAGCAGCAACTCCAACATGTGCTCGGTCATGTCGTCGGCCACCTCGAGGCGTACCGGTGATCCGAACCGTCGACGGGCCAGTTCGCGCTCGAGTGCCTGCAGCAGATCCTCGTCACGATCCTCGTCGACCTCGAAATCCGCGTTGCGAGTAATGCGGAACGCGTGGTGTTCGACGATCTCCATGCCCGGGAACAGCGCCGGCAAGAAGGCTGCGATCAGTTCCTCCGTGGGGAGAAAGCGAACTTCCGCCTTCCCGGCCGATCCGTCTGCGCCTTCCTTAACGTCGAGCTCAACGAAGCGATCGACGTTGTCGGGCACCTTGACTCGAGCGAAATGCTGACCGCCTTCCTCTGGCTTCTTGACCGTGACGGCGAGGTTCAGACTGAGGCCGCTGACGAAGGGGAACGGGTGAGCGGGATCGACGGCGAGCGGAGTCAGGACGGGGAAGACCTGCTCGTTGAAGTACGTCTGCAGCTGGTTGCGTTCGGCCTGGTCCAGATCGGCCCAAGTGACGATGTGAATGCCTTGCTCGGCCAACCCGGGCTCCACCGAGTCGAGGAACACCCGTGCGTGTCGGGTGGCGATCTGCTGGGTTTGCTCGCCGATGCGGCGCAGCTGCTCACGCGGGGTCAGACCGTCCGCGGAGCGCACCGATAAACCCATCTCGTCGCGCCGCTTCAGCCCGGCGACGCGAACCATGTAGAACTCGTCGAGGTTGGAGGCGAAGATCGCCAGAAACTTCGCCCGCTCCAGCAACGGCAGCGAGGTGTCGGCGGCCAGCGCCAATACCCGCGCGTTGAAGTCCAGCCAGCTCAGTTCGCGGTTGAGGTAGCGGTGCTCCGGAAGCTCGTCCTCTAGTAGGGCTGCTGCTGTGGCGGCGGGCGGTGAGGCGGGTGCTGTGCCGTCCGCTTGCCACCCGGGCCCGTCGGGCCGCTGCTCGGCTGAGCTGGTCGTAACTGTTGCTTCGCTGCCCTCGCGGGCTTCGATTTCGGTCACCTTGCGATCATTCCCCATCGGTGGGCGGTGCTGCTACCCACGAGCTGACATCCATTCGCCGTTGAGGAGCCGTTTACCCGTCGTTACGCTAGCGGCGCACGGCGGTGCCGACGGCCCGCGCCGTTGCTGGCCCGATCCCGAGCCGGCGCGCGACCGCCAAGTCGTTGGGTGTGTCGATATCGCAACGCAATCCAGGCCACGCCCCGGTGAGCTCGATCGCTCCCGAACGTCGATGCCGCGCAGAAGAATCCGGCCCGAACCGCGGGTCGAGCGCGGCACCGAACGCACACAGCGCCGCGGTACCCGTGCCCAGCCGGTCGGCAACGAAACTACGCTCGTGGTGTCGTGCCGCGGCGATCGCCTCGGCAAGCTCCTGCGTCTGTAATGCCGGCAGATCACCTTGCAGCACAACAATATTGGACACTGATTGGACCACCACCTGCTCGGCTTCCGAGATCGCGTTGTTGAGCGGGTCGGGATGGCCTTGGGGCGTGGGATCGAACAGCACCTCGGCGCCGAGTTGGCGCGCCGCGGCTGCCGCGGCGTCGTCGGGCGTGATGACGGTGATGCGGCCCACGGACCCGACACGTGCCGCGGCGGTGAGGGTATCGACCAGCATGGCCAGCACCACGTTCTCCCGCGTTTGTGCGGAAAACACCGGCGCCAGCCTGGTCTTGGCGGCGGCCAGTCGCTTGACGGCGACAATCAAACCGACATCGCCTCCGGCGTCGGCTCGCCCGCTCATCGGTGACTTGCGGCATGTTGGCCCTCGGCTTGGGCCAGGGGAGGAAACGCCGCGTCTCCTTTCGTTAAGTTGTCGGTGGGCGTGGCTACGTTGCCAGGGTGTCGCGACATCGGCTGATTGCTACTGCTGAGCAGGCGGCCATCCTGGCCGAGCATTGTCGCCACGCCCGATACGTGTGGAACCTGGCCGTTGAGCAGCAACAGCACTGGCAGCCCGGACGTCATGCGCCTGGCTATAGCGAGCAGTGTGCTCAGTTGACCGCGGCCCGCGCCGAGCATGACTGGCTGGCGTCTGGCTCGCAGACCGTGCAGCAGCAAGCGTTGCGGGACTTCGCCCAGGCCATGCGCAACTTTCTCACCGGGACGCACCGCCGCCCGACCTGGCGCAAAGCCGGTGTGCATGAGGGATTTCGGCAGGTTGGGGTGAAACCGCATCACGTCCAGCGCCTGAACTGCCGGTTTGGTGGGGTATGGGTGCCTAAGGTGGGTTGAGTGCGATTCCGCCTGTCGCGGCCGGTCCCCGAGGGCGTGAAGTCCTACCGGGTCACCCGCGATCGGGCTGGCCGCTGGCATATCGGGTTCGCGCATATCCCTAGTCCCATCGCCGGTCCGGGTGACGGCGGCGTGGTGGGTATCGACCGTGGTGTTGTCGTGTCGGCGGCCTTGTCGACCGGTGAACTGCTGCACGTCCCCGGTCTGAGCCGTGGTGAGGCTAAGCGGTTGAAGGTGCTGCAGCAGCGGCTCGCACGCGCCAAGCGCGGCTCGAGCCGGCGAGCCCGCACGAGGCTGGCGATCGCAAAGCTGAAAGCGCGTGAGGTCGACCGACGCAATGACTGGGTCGAAAAGGCCACTACTGACGTTGCGCGGCGCTTCGATACGATCCGGATCGAGGCCCTCGACGTGCGAGTGATGACCCGTAGCGTGCGGGGAACAGTGGCGCAACCGGGTGTGCGCGTTGCTCAAAAGCGTGGACTGAACCGGGCTATCAACGCAAGCTGTTGGGGGCTGCTCGCCGCACGTTTGCAGCACAAGGCTTACGGTCGGGTCGAGCGGATCCCGGCCGCGTACACGTCGCAACGATGTTCCGCGTGCGGGCACGTCGCACCCGAAAACCGCAAGAGCCAAGCGGTTTTCGAGTGCGAAGCGTGCAACACGGGACCGTGCAACGCCGACGTGAACGCTGCACGCAACATCGCCGCCGGACGGACGGTGACAGCACGGGGAGACCTCGGCACCAGCAGGTCTGCGAACCGTGAACCTCAACTCAGCTCTCCTGCCACATAGGTAGTGGGTGGGTTGAAATCCGTCGGCTTCAGCCGGGGGAGGACGTCAAAAAGCCATCCTGCCAGTTTTTTTCTTTGTGCATGTGTATGGCGTTCTCGCGGTCCATGGCCTCTCAGGCGGCTGCGCTCGACCTGGTTGCCCAGCTTCTCCTCAGATCGCCGGGCGGTCGGCATCGTCGCTGGGCTACGGTTGAGCGCCGACAATTCGACGAGACGGGGACGAAGGCACACGATGGCCAGCGCGACAGCGGTGATGGGGGCCGGCGCATGGGGTACGGCGCTGGCCAAATTGCTCGCCGACGCTGGCGGCGACGTCACCCTGTGGGCCCGGCGATCCGACCTCGCCGACGAAATCAACGACAGCCGTCACAACCCCGACTACTCGCCTGGCGTTGAGTTGCCGCCGGGTGTCCGTGCCACCGGCGACGCGGAAGAAGCGCTGAGCGGGGTGACGACGGTGCTGCTGGCCGTGCCGGCGCAGACGATGCGGGCCAATGTCGAACAGTGGAAGAGTCTGTTCGGCGAAGGTGCGACCCTGGTCAGCACGGCCAAGGGCATCGAGTTGGAGACTCTGATGCGGATGAGCCAGGTCATTGTCGACGTGACCGGCATCGACCCGTCGCAGGTCGCGGTGATCTCCGGGCCGAACTTGGCCAGCGAGATCGTCGCGGGGCAACCCGCGGCTACCGTGATCGCCTGCAGCGATTCCGGTCGTGCCGTTGCCCTGCAGCGCATGTTGAACACCGGATTCTTCCGCCCGTACACCAACGCCGACGTGATCGGCACCGAGATCGGCGGTGCCTGCAAAAACGTCATCGCGCTGGCTTGCGGGATGGCGGCCGGGGTGGGCCTGGGCGAAAACACCGCGGCGGCGATCATCACCCGCGGCCTGGCGGAGATCATGCGGCTCGGGATCGCGGTCGGGGCCAAAGGCACAACCCTGGCGGGGTTGGCCGGGGTCGGCGATCTGGTGGCCACCTGCACCTCGCCCCGCTCGCGCAACCGCACCTTCGGCGAATCCCTGGGGCGGGGCCAGACGATGGAGGCGGCGCTGCAGGCGCGCGGCGGCCACGTTGTCGAGGGGGTGACGTCATGCGAGTCGGTGCTGGCGCTGGCCTCGAGTTACGACGTCGAGATGCCACTGACCGACGCGGTACACCGGGTCTGTCATAAGGGGTTGTCGGTGGACCAGGCGATGGCACTGCTGTTGGGACGCCGCACCAAGCCGGAATGACCCTGGCCACGGTTAAGGGCGGAGCTAACCTCGTGGTAACCAGCACCGCAGCACCCAGAAGGTAGCCTCTCTAGGTTGTGAGGGACCGCTTCCCCGCCGAGACGACCGATCGCGGCCGCGTCCGCGTCGCCGTCGTGTTCGGCGGACGCAGCAACGAGCACGCCATCTCCTGTGTCTCGGCGGGCAGCATTTTGCGCAATCTCGATCCGCAGCGTTTCGACGTGGTCGCGGTCGGCATCACCCCGGATGGCTCGTGGGTCCTGACCGACGGGAACCCCGACGCGCTGGCGATCACCAATCGGCAGCTGCCGGGGGTGAGCTCCGAATCGGGCACCGAGCTGGCTCTGGCCGCCGATCCGCGGCGGGCCGGTCAGCTGGTGTCACTGTCGCCCGGTGGGGCTGAGGTACTGGCATCCGTCGACGTGGTCTTTCCGGTCTTGCACGGCCCCTACGGCGAAGACGGCACGATTCAGGGTCTGCTCGAACTCGCCGGCGTGCCCTACGTCGGTGCCGGGGTGTTGGCCAGCGCCGCCGGGATGGACAAGGAGTTCACAAAGAAACTGCTTGTCGCCGAAGGACTTCCGGTCGGTGCCTATGAGGTGCTGCGGCCGTCGCAGCCCACGCTGGACACCGGGCGGCGCGAACGGCTTGGACTACCGGTCTTCGTCAAACCCGCACGCGGCGGCTCGTCGATCGGCGTCAGCAGGGTGACCGGCTGGGACGAGCTGCCCGAGGCCGTCGTCCATGCGCGCCAGCACGATCCGAAGGTAATTGTCGAGGCCGCGGTTGTGGGTCGCGAATTGGAGTGCGGTGTACTCGAATTCCCCGACGGCACAGTGCAAGCCAGCACTGTCGGGGAGATCCGGGTGGCCGGCGTGCGCGGACGTGAAGACTCGTTCTACGACTTCGCGACCAAATACCTCGACGACGCCGCCGAACTCGACGTGCCCGCCAAGGTCGACGACGAGGTGAGCGACGCGGTGCGGGAATTGGCGATCCGGGCGTTCAGGGCGATCGACTGCCAGGGCCTGGCCCGGGTCGACTTCTTCCTCACCGATGACGGCCCAATCATCAACGAGGTCAACACAATGCCCGGATTCACAACCATCTCGATGTATCCGCGGATGTGGGCCGCCAGCGGCGTGGATTATCGAACCCTGGTGGCGACCATGGTTGAAACGGCGCTCGCGCGCGGGACGGGTCTGCGCTAACCCGGCCGACGACGATGCGGGCCGCGTAGCGGCCCGAGGAGAAGTCGGCCAATCAGCTCGGCGACGACGATGCCGGCCGCGTAGCGGCCCGAGGAGAAGTCGGCCAATCAGCTCGGCGACGACGATGCGGGCCGCGTAGCGGCCTGAGGAGAAGTCGGCCAATCAGCTCGGCGGCGACGGGCTGATCGGCACCGCGGGCATGGTGTGGTCGATTAGGTCGGAGAGTTGCTGGATCGGCGTCGGGCCAGACCCCGACGGCAGGGTGAGCGCCACATAGACCGCTCGGTCGACCGTGTACCAGGTGGATCGATCACCTTGGCGGGCCTCAAACCACTGCACCCGGTCAACGAGCTGGATCGGCGAACCGACCACGAAGTCGGTCGGACGGTCCAGGCCGCACCGCAGCACCACCGGATCGCTATCGCTTGCGGTCCGCCACGCGGCGGTGGCGGGTGGCGTCGGCTGCGCGGTGGGAGCCCGCTGATAGTCGCCGAGTCGCTGCGGGAGCGCTTCCAGTAGCGTCCGGCAGGCCGAATCCTGCGCATGGGGAGCCGGGACGCTCGGGATTGCCACCGGTGGGAGCGGCGGGTGGCGGGTCGCCGCGATCGCCAGGACGACGCCGACCACACCGACCGCCAGTACCAGTGCGGCGATCAGCACCCCCCGCGGCGGCCCGTCCGACTCGACCATTGGCTCACCTTCTCCTCGTCGCGCCTACACTCCCGAAGTCAGCGGACAAGAACCTACCGGAGGTGATGTGGGCGGCGGCGAGTCTGATCCCACGCTTGGCGACGTTGGTGAATTCGGTGTGATCGAAGGACTGATTCGGGGTCGGCGCCAGCCGGACACGGTCGCTCTCGGACCGGGTGACGACGCCGCTGTGGTGCTTGCCGGTGACGGCCGCGTCCTGGCGTCGACGGACATGCTCGTCGAGGGTCGCCACTTCCGGCTGGACTGGTCGACACCGCACGATGTCGGCCGTAAGGCCGTCGCGCAGAACGCCGCCGACATCGAAGCGATGGGCGGACGGGCCACCGCGTTCGTCGTCGGCTTCGGCGCACCGCCCGAAACGTCGACCGCACAGGTCAGCGCGCTGGCAGACGGGATGTGGGACGAGGCCGGCCGGATCGGCGCCGGCATCGTCGGCGGAGACCTGGTCAGCAGCCCGGTGTGGGTGGTGTCGATGACCGTGCTGGGCGATCTGGCCGGCCGACCGCCGGTGCTGCGGTCCGGGGCGCGACCCGGCTCGCGGATCGCCGTCGCCGGCCAGCTGGGCTACTCAGCGGCCGGGCATGCACTGTGGCACAACGGTATTGCGGGGTTCGACGACTTGCGGCGTCGTCACCTCGTCCCGCAACCGCCGTACGGAGAGGGGCGCGCGGCCGCCGAGGCCGGCGCCCAGGCGATGATCGACATCTCCGACGGTCTGGTCGGCGACCTGCGGCACCTGGCCGAGGCGTCCGGGGTGGGCATCGACCTGAGCACCGAAGCGCTGAGCGCCGATCGCGACGCGCTGCTGGGTGCGGCCGAAGCCGCTGGGGTCCACGCGTGGACGTGGGTGCTCGGCGGGGGAGAGGACCATGCCCTGGTCGCGGCATTCGCCGGCCCGGTTCCCGCGGGGTGGCGGGTGATCGGGTACGTGCTCGACGGGCCGGCGCGGGTGCTCGTTGACGGCGCAGAGTGGCACGGATACGCCGGCTGGCAGTCCTTCAGTCAGTAGGGTGACCCGGTGACCGTCTACGCCATTGCTCAGTTGCGGTTCACCGACCGCGCCGCCTACGACCGGTACCAGGTCCGATTCATGGATGTCTTCCGTCGCCACCGCGGAACGTTACTGGCCGCCGATGAGTCCCCACAGCTGGTCGAGGGCAAGTGGGATCTGGATAAGGTGGTACTGATGTCGTTTCCCGACGAGGCGGCATTCCGGCTGTGGTCGGAATCTCCTGATTACCAAGAGATTTCGCGGGATCGCCGTGCGGGTGCGGACACTGTGGTGTTGTTGGCGAAGGGGCTGGCGTGACCGCCCGGCCGCTGCGCGAACTGGTTGACGACGGTTGGGCGGCCGCATTGGAGCCCGTCGGCGAACAAGTGGCCAAGATGGGCCAATTTCTGCGCGAGGAGATCGCTGCCGGCCGAGGCTACCTGCCGGCGGGGCCGAATGTCTTGCGCGCCTTCACCTTTCCGTTCGACCAGGTGCGGGTGCTGATCGTCGGCCAGGACCCGTATCCGACGCCCGGGCATGCTGTCGGCTTGAGCTTCTCGGTGGCCGAAGCGGTGCGTCCGCTGCCGCGAAGTCTGGAGAATATCTTCGCCGAATATGCCAGCGACTTGGGCTATTCGGCACCCTCCTGTGGCGACCTCACGCCGTGGGCAGAGCGTGGGGTGCTGCTGCTCAACCGCGTGCTCACCGTTCGGCCGGGTAATCCGGCGTCGCACCGCGGCAAGGGCTGGGAGGCCGTCACCGAGTGTGCGATTCGCGCTCTGGTCGATCGCCGGCAGCCGATGGTGGCGATTTTGTGGGGCCGCGACGCCTCGACGCTGAAGCCGATGCTGGCGGGCAGCGACTGTGTCTCGATCGAATCACCGCATCCTTCGCCGCTGTCGGCGTCGCGGGGATTTTTCGGCTCGCGTCCGTTCAGCCGCGCCAACGAACTGCTCACTGAGATAGGCAGTGAGCCGATCGACTGGCGACTGCCGTAAACCGTCTCAGCGCCCTCTTGTTTGCTGGGCGGTTGGCCCGCTAGCCGCGGGTGACCTTACCGGCCTTGATGCACGACGTGCAGACGTTGATGCGGTGCTTGTTGCCACCGGGGCGGGTGGCAACACGCACGCTCTGGATGTTGGGATCCCACCGACGGCTGGTCCGGCGATGGGAGTGCGACACCGACTTGCCGAAGCCGGGGCCCTTCCCGCAGATATCGCAGACGGCAGCCATACATAAACTCCTCGAACCTCTGGGGCCAACAACCACAGACGGGTGGCCCGACGACCTGGCCAGAATAGCCGCCGCCAGGCGGAACCGCCAAAACGATCAACACGCGCCTGCGCTATGTGACCTGTGCTGTCGGGCTGAATAGATAGGCTGGCGCCCACCGATGGCTGCGTGAGGAGGTGGGCCTGGGTGGGGTCGGGGTTGGCTAAGCCGGATCGCCCATTGGACGCGTCCGCCCTGCGCGACTGGGCGCATAGTGCCGTCGGTGACCTGATCACGCACATCGACGAGATCAATCGGCTGAACGTGTTCCCGGTCGCCGATTCCGACACCGGCATCAACATGCTGTTCACCATGCGCTCGGCGCTGGCCGAGGCCAACACGGTTGCCAGTTCGCAGACCCGTCCCCGCGACGTCGTCCGGGTGGCCGCCGCCCTATCAGGGGGCGCTTTGAACGGCGCGCGCGGCAACTCCGGGGTGATCCTTTCGCAGATTCTGCGTGGCATCGCCGACGTCACCGCGAGCGCCGCCGAAGAATCCGGTGCCGAACTGCACGTCATCGACGCGGCGTTGCTCGGCGCGGCGTTGCGTCGCGGCGTGGATCTGGTTGTCGCCTCGATGGGCGGCCAGGAGGTCCCCGGGACGATCGTCTCGGTGTTGCGGGCAGCCGCCGATGCCGTCGAGCAGAACACCGGGGAGGGGGTTGTCGCAGCGATCACGGCCGCGGGCGACGCCGCGGTGGTGGCGCTGGAGAAGACGCCCGAGCAGCTGGACGTCCTCGGCGACGCCGGGGTGGTCGACGCCGGCGGGCGAGGCCTGCTGGTCCTCCTGGACGCGTTGCGCTCGACGATCACCGGCCAGGCGCCCAACCGCACGCTGTACGAGCCCTCACCGCGCCGGGAAGCCGCGGAATCCGCCCCGCAACCCCCCGCGCCGCAATTCGAGGTGATGTACCTGCTGGGCGGCTGCGACAGCGAGTGCGTTGATTTGCTGCGCGAGCGGCTCGATGAGCTCGGTGAGTCGGTGGCCATCGCGAGCTCCGGCGTGGTCGGCGGTTACTCGGTCCATGTCCACACCGACGACGCCGGCGCGGCGGTCGAGGCCGGCCTGGCGTTCGGCAATCCGCGGCGGATCCAGATCTCGGCCCTGACCGGTGCTGCCAGCGGGCTGCCGCCCGGCAGTTGGACGCGGGAGCGCGCGGTGTTGGCCGTCGTCGACGGCGACGGCGCGGCGGAGTTGTTCGCCGGCGAGGGAGCCTGCGTGCTGCGTCCCGGCCCACATGTCGCCGACCCGACCACGGCGATCAGCGCCCAGCAGCTGTTGCGAGCCGTGGTGGACACCGAAGCCGCGCAGGTGATGGTGTTGCCCAACGGCTACCTGGCCGCCGAAGAACTCGTGGCCGGCTGCACCGCCGCGATCGGGTGGGGGATCGATGTGGTGCCGCTACCGACCGGATCGATGGTGCAGGGCCTGGCCGCGCTCGCGGTACACGAACCCGGCCGGCAGGCCGTCGACGACGGGTTCACGATGGCCCGCGCCGCCGGCGCCGCCAAGCACGGGTCGGTGCGCATCGCCACCGAAACGGCGTTGACCTGGGCCGGCACCTGTGAACCCGGCAACGGGTTGGGCATCGCGGGCGACGAGGTGTTGATCGTGGCCGCCGACGTCGCGTCGGCGGCGATCGGGTTGATTGATTTGCTGCTGGCTGCCGGCGGTGAGCTGGTGACGGTGCTGCTCGGCGCCGACCTCGACGGGCATGTCGACGCCGCCGAGGTAAGCGACCGCCTGCAAGCCCACGTTCACGACCGTCACCCGGGTACCGAGCTGATGACCTACCACACCGGGCACCGTGGCGACGCGCTGCTGATCGGGGTCGAGTAGCCATGGTGGCGCTGAGCGACCGCCTCGATTACATCCTTGGCGCGAAGGCCGCGAACCCGCTCGACGAGGTGTTCGGTATCCGCACCGTCGACGACCTGCTCCGCCACTATCCACGCAACTATGTCGAGGGCGCAAGCATGCGCGGCGCGGACGACGAGCGGCCGGCCGAAGGCGAGCACGTCACGCTCGTCGACGAGATCACCGGTGTGGTTGAGCGGCCGATCAGAAATCGCCCGAGGGACAGGATATTGATCGTCACGCTCGGCTCCGGGCGCAGCAAGGTCACCGCCACGTTCTTCAACCCTCGCTACCTCAAGAAAGGGCTGACCAAGGGCACCAGAGTGATGCTATCCGGAGAGGTTGGATTCTTCCGGGGCGCAATGCAATTGACGCATCCGGCCTTTCTTATCCTCGACTCTACGGACGGCGTAAACCGGGGCAGCCGGTCGCTGCGCAACATCGCCGACGCCTCGCAGGCTGTCAGCGGGGAGGTGTTGCAGGAGGCCTTCGAACGCCGCTTCTACCCGATCTATCCGGCCAGTACCAAGTTGCAGAGCTGGGACATCTTCAACTGCGTGCGCCAAGTGCTCGAAGTCCTCGACCCGGTGGCCGATCCGTTGCCAAAAGAACTGTGCGCCAAGCACAATCTGGTCTCCGAAGACGAGGCGCTGCGCGCCATCCACTTGGCCGAAGATAGCGCCGACCGGCGTCGGGCCCGCGAACGTTTGGCCTTCGACGAGGCCGTCGGGCTGCAGTGGGCGCTGGTGAGTCGCCGGCACGGCGAACTGGCTCAGTCCGGCCCGGCGGCGTCGGTGCGTTCGGACGGTCTCAAGCATGAACTCCTGCACCGCTTGCCATTCGATCTCACCGCCGGCCAGCGTGAGGTGCTGGAGGTGCTTACCGCCGAGATCGGTTCGACCCGCCCGATGAACCGGCTGCTGCAAGGTGAGGTGGGGTCGGGCAAGACGATCGTCGCGGTGCTGGCGATGTTGCAGATGGTCGATGCCGGATACCAGTGCGCGCTGTTGGCACCAACGGAAGTCCTCGCTGCACAACATCTCCAGTCGATCAACGACGTGCTTGGGCCGCTGGCGATGGCCGGGCAGCTCGGCGGCGCTGACAACGCCACCCGAGTGGCGCTGCTCACCGGATCGATGTCGGCTGCGCAGAAGAAACAAGTTCGCGGCGAGATCACCAGCGGCCAGGTCGGCATCGTCGTCGGCACGCACGCACTGCTGCAGGACGCGGTGGAATTCCACCAGCTCGGCATGGTTGTCGTCGACGAGCAGCACCGGTTCGGTGTCGAGCAGCGAGACCAGTTGCGGGCCAAGGCTCCTGCCGGAATCACGCCGCACCTGCTGGTGATGACCGCGACACCGATACCGCGGACGGTGGCGCTCACCGTCTACGGCGACCTGGAGACGTCGACGCTGCGGGAGCTTCCCCGCGGTCGGCAGCCGATCACTACCACCGCCATCTTCGTCAAAGACAAGCCGGCATGGCTGGACCGGGCCTGGCGACGCATCATCGAGGAGGTGGCCGCCGGGCGTCAGGCCTACGTCGTGGCACCGCGGATCGACGAGTCCGACAACGGCGGCCAGACCGACAAGGATGCAAGGCCTTCGGCGACAGCCGAAGAGCTGTTCGCCCATCTGCGCAGTGACCAGCTGGCCGGCCTGCGGCTGGGACTCATGCATGGGCGGCTGCCCGCCGACGAGAAGGACGCTGCGATGACGGCGTTTCGCGCCGGCGACATCGATGTGCTGGTGTGCACCACCGTCATCGAGGTCGGCGTCGACGTCCCCAACGCGACCGTGATGCTGGTTATGGACGCCGACCGGTTCGGCATCAGCCAGTTACACCAGTTGCGGGGCCGCATCGGCCGGGGCGCGCACGCGAGCCTGTGCCTACTGGCGAGCTGGGTGGCGCCGGGTTCCCGCGCAGGCCGGCGACTCAATGCCGTCGCCGGGACCCTCGACGGGTTCGCTCTGGCTGACCTGGATCTCAGGGAGCGCCGTGAAGGAGATGTGCTGGGCCGCAGCCAGTCCGGCCGTGCGATCACGCTGCAACTGCTGTCGCTGATCGACCACCAGCACATCATCGAGGCAGCCCGGGACTTCTGCGAACAGGTCTACGACGACGAGGCCGCCAATCCCGGATTAGCGCTACTGGCAGCACCATTCACCGGCAGCGAGCGCATCGAATATCTGGACAAGTCATGACCCGCAAGACGTTGTGGTGGCTGTCGGCGATCGCGATGCTCGCGGTGCTGGTCGCCTATCAGGTGATAACCACATCTGCGGGCGATCGCGCCCGCGAGTTCGCTGCGCGAGCCGACGTTCCGGCCGTGCGGCCCGGTGTCGACGTGCTGAGCGGAATCGTGTTGGTGCCGGCCAGGATCCATCGCTACGACTACCGCCGTGCAGCGTATGGCGACGCCTGGACCGACGACACCGATGCGCCCGGAGGACACAACGGATGCGACACCCGTGACGATGTTCTCACCCGCGACCTCGTCGACAAGACGTATGTGTGGATCAAACGCTGCCCCGACGCTGTCGAAACCGGCATCCTGCACGACCCGTACACCAACGCCACCATCAACTTCCGGCGTGGTGCCGGGATCGGGGCGTCAGTGGAGATCGACCACATCGTGCCGCTGGCGCTGGCCTGGGACATGGGCGCCTACGACTGGCCGATCGCCGAACGGGTGCGCTTCGCCAACGATCCGGCCAACCTGCTGGCGGTGTCCGGAAAGGCGAACGAGGACAAGGCTGACTCCCAGGCTGCCCTGTGGATGCCGCCTAACAATGCGTTCTGGTGTCAGTACGCCATGCAATACATCGCGGTGTCGCGTGGCTACGCGCTTCCCATCGATCGGGCTTCAGGGGACGTGCTGCGGCACGCCACGGCCACCTGCCCGGTCGGACCGCCCGGCTAGATCCCGGTGTAGGTCAGCGGATCTTCGCGCACTCGGGTGCCGTCATTGAGCCCGTTGAGCGCGTTCATGTGTTCGGCGGCCAACTCGAAATCGAAGACGTCGATGTTGTTGGCGATGCGCTCGGGTTTGGCCGATCGCGGAATCACCACGTTGCCCAACTGCAGGCTCCACCGGATCAGGACCTGTGCGGGGGTGCGGCTGTATTCGGCAGCGATGAACGCAACCGTCGGGCTGTCCAGCAACCTGCCAACCGCCAGCGGGCTGTAAGCCTCGGTGACCACGTTGTGGGCGGCGTTGGCCGCGCGCAGCTCAGCCTGATTGAGCAGCGGGTGCAACTCGATCTGGTTGACCGCGGGGGTGACGAAGGTCAGGTCGATGACCGTCTCCAGGTGTTCCTCGGTGAAGTTACACACGCCTATTGAGCGCGCGTAGCCGTCGCCGCGTAACTGGATCAGGCCGCCGAAGCTGTCCACGTACATGCCCAACTGCGGTGCCGGCCAATGGATCAGATACAGGTCGACGTAGTCCAGGCCGAGCCGCTCGACGCTGGCCTTGCAGGCCGCCTGGGTGGAGGTGATGCCCTGGTCGGCATTGGCCAGCTTGGTGGTGATGAACAACTCCGCGCGGGGAATCCCGGACGCCGCGATAGCGCGGCCGACCGCGGCTTCATTGCCGTATACCGAAGCGGTATCGATGAGCCGATACCCGATCTCCAGTGCTGCCGAGACCGCTCGCTCCGTCTCGTCGTCGGACAATTCGGCAACACCGAGGCCAAGGGACGGCATCGTGTTCTCGTCATTGAGTGCTATTGAGGGGACCGAGGCGCCCGACTCGCCGGTCAACGTCATTCACCTGCCTGTGAAGTCGAAGGTTCGTGGATCAGGACCGAGCCGGTTGCCGTCGTCGAGCGAAGAGATTGACGCCATGTCGTTGTTGCTGAGTTCAAAATCGAACACGTCGAAGTTGCTCGCAATCCGCTTAGGGTTCACCGACTTGGGGATCACGATATTACCGAGCTGAATATGCCACCGAATCAGAGCCTGGGCTGGTGTTCGACCGCAGCTTTCGGCGACCCCGGTGACGATCGGATCGGTCAGCAACGATCCTCGCCCGAGTGGTCCCCAGGCCTCGGTGGCGATGCCCAGCCGGGCGTGGACCTCTCGCAATTCGGTCTGCGGCAGCCGTGGATGCAACTCGACCTGGTTGACGGCCGGAACAATCCCGGTGGCATCGATGAGGACACTGAGGTGCTCGGGTTCGAAATTGCTCACCCCAATGGACCGGATCCGGCCCTGATCGCGCAGGTGAGCGAACGCCTTGAAGGTATCGACGAATTTGTT
>Ga0209656_10000994_pt1 | contig 18301 bp, 17 predicted proteins | sample BogFormECP12_OM2_FD_188239 | JGI IMG/M metagenome (GOLD analysis project Ga0209656, IMG submission 188239) | Bog forest soil microbial communities from Calvert Island, British Columbia, Canada - ECP12_OM2 (SPAdes) (version 2) | ecosystem: Environmental > Aquatic > Freshwater > Wetlands > Bog ... | reverse complement strand
CGGCCGGGGCGTGGTGCGGGATGGCGGGGCTTGCCCGAGGCGGGGGTACTGGCCGCTGTCGGCCTCGGCCTGGACGCCGAACGGACCCTGAGGTCCCGGATCCCGGCCCGGCCTGGCCGCAGGTGGCATCGCTGCTCGACGGGTGCGAGATCGTCCTGCTGCGCCCACCCGAGAAGGCCACGGCCCAGATAAGGCGGCGCCTGGAGGCGATGCTGCGGCGCGGGCGGGGCGTGCTGCTCGTGACCGGGGACTGGCCCGGCGCCCAGGTCCGTCTCCGGGTAGTTGCCCGGCGGTGGACCGGGCTGGGCGACGGGCACGGGCGGCTGCGGGCGTGCTGTACGGAGGTTACGGCGGACGGCCGCGGCGAGGCCGCCTTGGCGCGTACGCGCTGGCTCTGGCTGCCGGCCGAGGACGGCACGGTCACCGTGGCCGACCCGGTAGACATTCCCGCGTACCCTCCGGTGGACTTCCCGGCAGCGCGCCTGGCGTCCGCCAGAGCCGAGCCCGTCCTGCGGGCGGTCAGCGGCGGATGAGAGCGCCGCGAATCATGGCGGTGAGCTGCCAGGAACCGCAATATCGGCCACGGCATGCCTAGCTTTGACGGCCGCGCATTGGTGCGGCATGCCCCGGGTTATCTTGAAGGCGGTGTTGCGTGGAGGCGGGGCCTCGTCGCATCCTGAGGCAGGAGGCAGCATGTTCGTGTTGTACGGTGCAGCTCACGCACTCATGATCGGGAGCATAGCCGCGGGTGCCGTGGCCGTGCTCTGGCTGGTCTTTCGCGGGTACCACAACTACCGTATGGCGGCGAATCAGGCGTACGCCAAGCGTCACCGTCGAGCACGCCTGCTGTTCAGTGCGCCATCATTCGTGCTGGTAGTCGCCTTGCTTTTGGGCGGCTTGAGCTGGTTCACCGGCCAGACCCGAATCTCGAGGACAACTGTCGGGGCTCTTGTAGACCAGGGGCGGACGCTCAACCAGGCTGGCCTCCGGACTGAAGCCGAAGTATTTCAGACCACCGTGAGCACGGAAGTGTATTATCGGCTGCCTGGCGACTTGCCGGTCATCAGCACGCTCAATCAAGCAGCTAAATCGCTCATTTACGAAAAGACAGACGTAGAGGTCCAGGTAGCCGAGTACGGCTACATTAGCTTCGCAACCGCGCGTTCCGCAGCGGCAACGATCGATCCAAGTAATCGTACCATTACGGTTGAGTTGCCGACGCCAACTGTCAGAACCTACATCTACTCGGTCGGCAAGGTGAGTCTCTCGGAAGGCCCGCTTAACGCTATCGGCACGATGGTGAAAGCAATGTTTGCCGCGATCTTGCACCAACCGATCGCGAGCATGAACATTTCGGGCGAGCTCGAAACTGCCCGTGATACTGTAGCCGGAAAGACCAACCCAGCCGAGATCTTCGGGTGCGGAAAATACGAGATAGAGCAGCAGCTGGCTGGAATATTCTCAAGCCTGCCTCAATACCGCGGCTGGTCCGTGGGCGCTCAGTATTCCGGTATGCGCACCATCCCCGACAGCCGGTGCCAGGCGCTGCAGAACCGCCTCGTTCACACGAACTGAGACATCCCAGCCGGGCAACGAGTCGCCATCGGCACTGTCCCCGTGCCTTGCCAGCACGTCGGCCACCCGCCCGACAGCTTCCTGATCGCCGGAGTCGGCCACGCGTCCCTGCGCGCCGGGGCACGCAAACCTGAAAGGAAAGCTTCCCGATGCCGGTCAGCACCGTCTGCATGCACGACCTGGTCGGCGAGGCCTCCCCGGCTGCCGATCGTACCGACGCGGTGCGAGTCGTCGACGCGGCCGCCCCCTGGCCGCCACACCGTCGCAGGCAGCCGCCGCTACCGTGGAAGCCTTTCGGTAACCGTAGTTCAACACAGTGATCGTGGCCGCCCGGCGGGCGAGGCTCCGCTTGTGTGGGGATGGACCAGCCGTGCACAGTTCCGGTCTACGAGCCCGGTGCAAGAACCGGGCGGATGCCAGGCGCTTGACCATAATGTTGACGGCGCGTGCCAGGGACCTCGGCAGCTTAACGTAGCAGGTGGTACGGTCGTGAATGCCAGCGGTTGCTCGTTCCTGTTGCTCTACGTCGTTGGTTGACGCGTACATAAGCGTCAGCCCTCGGTGTCAGGATCAGGTGAGACACAGGGGGCAACCGTTACTGGTGGAACTTGAGGGCTAGACGGGATCAGCAGACCATGACTAGCTCAGACCCGATTCCCCGAATAGCGCCGTCAGCTGCTGCCCTGCTCCCGTAAATGCTCGTTCGTCGGCGTTGAGATCATTTCGTAATATGCGGCCCATTCCTGGGCTGCAGCCAGTCGGGCTCCGCCGAACAGACGGCTGTGGTCGCGCCCCTCGCGCTGCCAGTCGCGGACAGCGTCGGGTGAGGGCTCGGTGGATTCGTAGGACGGCACGGTCCTCGGTGAGCCACTGGCGCAGTCGCGGCCATGCTGTCGGGAGCGTCTCGTGGGTGATCTCGACGGCTTCCTCGTCGGCGGTGATCAAGCAGGCATCGATGAGGTCTCCGAGCACCGCACGGGTTGTGATGGCCTGCTCGCTCTCTTCGGGGCCGCTGAGAGTGGCCCGATATCCGGCTACGGTCAGCCGCCGACCTTCTCTGTTGCGCCACGTCGGGCCGGACCGCGCCGGTTGGGATAACCTCAATTGCCCGCGGTCACCGGCAGAGTGATACGTGCTTGACCCTGAGTACATGCTGAACGGCATCATTGAGTCGGGTCACCGGCATCTGGTGGGAAATGACCGCGGTTGTAATTGTGGCGATTATGGCATTGACCGTGGCCGCGGGATCCGGGCTATCGAAGAGCACCATGTCGGCGCCTGCCTCGATCGCGAGTGCCGCGGCCTGCGGCACCGCGTAGCCGGCATCCTGGACGGCCAGAGCCGACAGCGAGTCGGTCAGGACGAGACCACCGAAACCGAGCCGGCGCCGCAGCAGGCCGGTCACGGCCGCCGCGGAAAGGGAGGCGGGAAGTGTGCCTGTAAGGCCCGGGATGGTCACGTTGCCCACCATCAGGGCGGGCGCGCCCGCCCTGATCGCAGCCTCGAAGGGCCGCAGCGACCCGCCTTCCAGCACCGAGAGCGGCGGGACAGACGCGGGCCCGAAGTCGGTGTTGTAGCTAGCCTGTCCCAGGCCTGGGAAGTGCTTCACGACGGGGATCACGCCTGCCTCGAGCAGTCCGTGGGCGAACGCGAGCCCGTAAGCGGTCGCGACGGGCGCCTGGATGCTGAACGAGCGCGGCCCGTCCGGGTAGGCGGCGTCAGGGCCCGGACTGTCCGACAGGTCGAGCACCGGCGCCAGGTCCATGGTCACCCCGGCCGCATGCATTCTGAGGCCGACCTGTTCGGCCAACGCGCGGACCTGGTCCTCGGTCATAGTGGCGGTCATGGTCCGCGGCCACGGCAGGTTGCCCACCAGGTTGGCCATCCGCTGGACCTCGCCGCCCTCCTCATCGGTCATGACCAGCGGGGGCACGCCGCCCGCGGGCGCTTGCCGCAGTGCGGCCAGGTCCGCGGGCAGGCTTCGGGGCGCATCGGAGCCGAACAGGACGATCCCCCCGGCACCCGCAGCGACCAGGGGCTGCACGGCCAGGACGTCGTCCTCCTCGGCAGGCGCGACGACGAGCTGAGCCGCCCGCCGTTCGAGGCTCCAGGTGCTGAGCACCGCGGCCGGCGTGCAGGCCGGGGCGGCTGATGGCCGGGATGACGGCCTAATGGGACTGGCCGCGGCCGTTGCGCCGGCGGCGGGAGCTCCGCCTGTCTCGTCATGCCATGCGCAACCAGACGCCGCGGCCACCAACGATGCGGCGACCGCGGCCAGGCGCAGCCCTCTCAGCACGACGTGTGTCCCGCGCCGACGTCCGTCACCTGGTTGATCTGGCAGGAGAGCGAGACCGATCCCGCGGTCGCGCCCGCCGTGGCGCCAGATGATAGGCCAGCGTCCAGGTGGTGCAGGCCTCCCTGGGATTGGGGCCGCACTGGCCCGCCTGCACGCTGAGGTCGACTCCGGCGAGCTGTGGGTGCGCGGCCGCGGCGCACCGGCTTCGAGCGCGGCCTGGACGGCGCCGGCAACCTGCTGCGCGGTCGCCGCGTAGATGCCGATTTTCCGACGGAGCAGTGGGTCCTGCCCTCGAACGCCGCATGAAGGCGTGGCTCTCGGGTGAGGGAAGCAGAGACGACCCCGACGTTCCCGAGTGGGCGACGATGGTGCCGGAGGCGCGCAGACACGCCGCGGACGACCTGCCCGACGTACGGCGGTTCCGGCGAGGCTTGGTCACACCCGGGACTGTAGAGGAAACGGCACTGGTCCGGCTGCTGGACACGCCGGAGTTGCAACGCATGATTTGGAAACTGGGTCCCGTCGGGCGGGTGGCTTCGTGCGTCATCCGCATACTGAACTGAGCCTTCGCTCCCGGTGCCTGACTGAGGCCCTGCGGGCGCACAGACAAACCGCCCTGTAGCCGGTGAGCCCTCCGGTAGTACGCTGGCGGAAATGCCCGGGACTGCCGCCGTCCCGGATGAGCGCGGCAGACGAGCCGCAGCAGGTCACCGTCGAGTTTCGCAAGGGACCGAATATGCGCCGATCGATGGAGTCCTCGGCGAGGCGATGCACGTCGACCGAGGCCGCGCTCCGGGACCCGGTGCCGGGCGGGGTGACTGCTGGCCGGGTGGCCGGGGTCTTCGACGATTCCCCGCCGGGCAGGGACCTTCCGACTCGCACGCGGCCAGGCGCGCCAGATCAGCCGCGGCTCGTCACAGTCGCCGCCGCCAAGCAGGTCGGACGGATCTGGCCCGGGTGCGTCCGGTACCTCCCGTCCGGCGCCTTCGACCGTGACCTTGGTGATTCAGTTTCGCAAGCGGCGATGGGCTTACGGACGTGAACATCACGAACTACGGCTCGCCAGCCAAATCGCCTGTCAGGCGGGTGCGGGAGCAGGTCGTCAATGACCGGCACGCTGGTGCGGGCCCAGCCGGCGAGCAGCCGGGCGAGGCGGCCGTCGCCGCGGGCGATGGCCAGCTCGTCGAGCATCCGCGGGGTAGCGAGCGGGGAAAGGCCGGGGTTGCCGTCCGGCTGGGGGGGTTAGCCAGACGGCTGCACCGTACCAGCGGCGGCGGGGCGCTCCCCGGGAAGGGCCTGCTGGCGTCAGTCACACAATGGTAATGGTTGCACAGGTGAGAACCGACCGGCAGGGCAATTAGTCATGCTGAAAGAAAATGGTCATATTAGGTTCTGGGCGCGGCTGGTTAGTAACGTAATAGCGTGACTAATCCCTCTGGCTCAGGCCGCCCACTGGCCGCCAGCCGTCCGGGCCTCGGCTTCTACCTCATCCCGATGCCGGTCGATCACGTTGACCGGGCACCATGATCGGAGTTTGGGCAGCCTCGTAGCGAACTGGACGTCATCGAGCAGCGCCGCGAGGCGGTCGGCGAGGCCTTCGGCATCTACCAGGACCGCCTGGTCATGTCGCCGGCCGCCGGGGCCTTCTCAGGTGCCGCAGGGCCGGTGGTAGCGGGCCGAGAAGGGTCGACTCATCCATCCCCAGATCGGCGGCGACCTGCACGTTCATCGTGCCGTCCGCGCCCGTGCCAGTCGGCCTGGTGATATCGCGACCTCGAGTTACGGGTCCCAGAATGATGGCTTTCTTGATCGAGTTCTTGGCCCTCGGCTCCGGCTTTGGCTGCGCCAATGTCGGGGTTCTCGCCGGCCTTGACGAGAGAGTATGCCCACATGGCGACAAGCGCGTCCACCGCGATGGCCGCCGCCGTGGCCACGGTCCAGCAGATAACGGGATCCTTCAGTTGGTGCGGCAGGATGATCGCACCGCAAAACCATGCGACAAGGGCAAACCCGACGGGCACAATGACCACGGCAAACGTCCCACGAGCGATGTTCTTCACCATACCCCCAGCCCGGCGTAACCGATAAGGGCAGCCGCTATGCCAGAAACCCTACCGGACGGGCCTATGCCGCGCGCCGTGGCGCGCCGGTGACACGGTGCCGAGGGTCCAGGCGCCGTACCGCTGAACTGTTCGATCAAGGCAGCGGTCAGTAAGGAGGGTACGTATCGGCGTCGGGCCTGAGGCAGGTCGTTGGTGACGACCTAGTCACCCGCTTGGCCGTCGACGCCCTCCTGGGATGGATGCGGCGGGGTCGCCCGGATCAAACCGGAACTCTGTATCGAGATCCCCCAGCCGGGTAGGTGGTGCCTCATCGGCGCTCATGGCATCATCGCCTTCCGCTGAATCGACCGGACACACGCCCATGCGTCACGCTCGGCATGCCCGGCCCTGGCGGAGGCGCCCACAAGCTCGGCGGCGACTGTGTCGCCCAACTGGCCGGCCTCGAGGAGCCGGAACGCCGCCCACTTGAGCGGGTCGTGCCGGTGGCCCGGCCGGTTCTGGCGGGCGACCCATTCGATCAGCCGCGTGACGTTGTGATCGCCGTCCTCGTGCCCACCGCGCCGGTGCTGCCTAGGCGGGTCCAGCAGCCGCCTGACGGCCGCCCAGTTCAATCGGTCATCGCCGTCGCGGCGGTCAAGCAATTCGTATGGCTTACCGCCGACCACGGACGGCGGGACCAGGACATAGCCACCGCGGCTCTTGAAGTCCACGTAGTGATCCGGCAGCCGCCCGCACTGCTGATCAGTGCCCGCGAAGTGAACATGCAGGCCGCCAGACGGAGTCCGGACGAGAGCCCGCGGCCCCGCGAGCAGCCCGGCACGCTTCAGTCGGCCTAGCGCCGCAAATCCGTTGCCGCCTTCCCGCACGTCCACGTCAAGAACGTCGGGACCCGGTACGCCGGTCGGCACCGCCGGGTTGAGCTCCGGGCAGGCCGTCCATATGCGTGTGATGCGCTCGAGATCGGTGGTGGCGTCCTTGAAGCCGTGGGAGGTCGCCGGCTGCTTGCTGCCCGGCTTGCACCAGAACACGCGCTGCCCTGCGGACGCGTAGGAAAGGGCGGCGCGCATCTTGTCTTTGCTCAAGCTGCGCGCCTCCCGTCAGCGGGGGCTGGGACCAAGTAGCCGAGAATGAAGTCCACTTTGTGCTGGCTGTACAGGACTTTTGCTGCCTGCCCCACATATGCGGCGGGAATGCCGAGGCGCTCCGCCATTTCCACGTCGGCCAGGCCGTCGTCATCGCCGAGGAGGGCGACGATGCGCCGTATCAGCACCCAGTCGGGACTCACGCCGCTGTCCTCGAGCCTGCGTTGCTGCGGCAGACCCGGCGGACCTTCACGTATACCCGGCGCCCGCAGCCAGTGCACCGTCGCTGTCGATCAGCGGAAGTCGCGGCTGGCCACGGCGGCGGCGACCCGGAGCGGGCGCAGGGCGGCGGCGAGAAGGTTGACGGCGCCGCCGGTCCGCTCGATCCGGCCCCGGACGAGCAGGGCGGGCGCGACCGTTGCCATCGGCTGGTGACGTTCCCACACCTGGGGCGGGCAGATGACGTTCACCATGCCGGTCTCGTCCTCCAGGCTGAGGAACACCACGCCCCGCGCGGTGGGCGGCCGCTGCCGGTGGGTGACCAGGCCGGCCACGGCCACCTCGGCGCCGTCGCCAGCCAACCTGGACGTTTCCGCGGTCAGGACCTGCCTGGCGGTTAGGGCCGCGCGGATGTGCGCCACCGGGTGGGTGCCGTAGGTGCTGGTGGCCCACAGGTCGGCCAGGGTCTCCTCGGCCGGCGTCATGGCCGGCAGCGGCGGCGCGGTCAGCCCGGTGGCGGTGCCGGGCAGCTGCCCCTCGCGCAGCGAGGCGGCCGCCCCGGCCGCCCACAGCGCCGCGCGCCTGCTCAGCCCGAAGCAGCCGAACGCGCCCGCGGTGGCCAGCGCCTCGAGCGCGGCGACCGGCAGGCCGGTGCGGGTGGCGAAGTCCTCCAGGTCAGGGTACGGGCGCCCGGCGGCGATCCGTTTGGCGGCTTCCTGGCCTAGGTTGCGCACCGCGGACAGGCCGAGCCTGACGGCCGGGTTTTCGGAGCCCTCCAGCGTGGCCAGCGCGTCGCTGGCGTTCACGTCCACGCCGCGGACCTCGACCCCGTGCCGCCGCGCGTCGTTGATCAGGCTGTGCGGGGCGTAGAACCCCATCGGCTGGTTGCGCAGCAGCGCGGTGGTGAACGCGGCCGGAAAGTACCGTTTCAGCCACGCGCTGGCGTAGACCAGGTAAGCGAAGCTGATCGCGTGCGACTCGGGGAACCCGTAGCTGGAAAAGGCCAGGATCTTCTCGTATATGTCCTGCGCCACCCCCGGGCCGATGCCGCGCTGCGCCATCCCGTCCAGCAGCCGCTGCCTTAGTTCTTCGATGCGTTCGGGGGCCCGCTTGGCGCTCATCGCCTGGCGCAGCCGGTCGGCCTCGACCGGGGCGAACCCGGCGCAGTCGATGGCCAGCTGCATCATCTGCTCCTGGAACAGCGGCACGCCCAGCGTCTTGCCCAGGGCCGGGCGCATCGACTCGTGTGGCATGGCCGCGTCCTCCAGTCCGTCGTGGCGGCGCAGGAAGGGGTGGACCGAACCGCCCTGGATCGGGCCTGGCCTGATCAGCGCCACCTCGATGACCAGGTCGTAGAACTGCTGCGGCCGCAGCCGCGGCAGAGTGGCCATCTGCGCGCGGGACTCCACCTGGAATACGCCCACCGTGTCCGCCTCGGTCAGCATTTGGTAGACAGCCGGGTCCTCCTGCGGGATCGTGGCCATCGTCCAGTGCTCGCCGTGGTGCTTGGTCACCAGGTCGAAGCAATCGTGCAAGGCGGCCAACATGCCGAGGCCGAGCAGGTCGAACTTGACCAGGCCCGTATAGGCGCAGTCGGTCTTGTCCCACTGCAGCACGGTGCGGCCCGGCATCCGCGCCCACTCGACCGGGCACACCTCCCCCACCGGCCGGTCGCAGATCACCATGCCGCCGGAGTGGATGCCGAGGTGCCGGGGCAGCCGGAGCATCTGGGCGGCCAGTTCGGCCACTGGCGCCGGAACGTGGTCAAACGGCAGCGCCTCGCCGTCGGTGGCCGGGCCGGGGCCGATCTGGCGTGCCCAAGCCTCCAGCTTCTCCGGCGCGAACCCGAGCGCGCGCCCTGCCTCCCGCAGCGCCAGCCGCGGCCGGTACGAGATCACGTTGGCCACCTGGGCAGCCCGGTCCCGGCCGTAGGTGTCATAGACGTACTGAATGACCTCCTCGCGGCGGCGGTGCTCGATGTCCAGGTCGATATCCGGCGGCCCGTCCCGGCCTTCGGACAGGAACCGCTCGAACAGCAGGTGGTGCGCGACCGGGTCGACGTTGGTGATGCCGATCGCGAAGCAGACCGCCGAGTTCGCAGCCGACCCGCGGCCCTGGCACAAGATGTCGTGATCCTCGCAGAACTCCACGATGTTGTGCACGATCAGGAAATAGCCGGGAAACCCCAGCCGTTCGATCACGTCGAGTTCCCTGGCCAGCTGGGCGTAGGCGCCAGGCACCCGTTCGGCCTCAGGTGCCCCGTAGCGGGCCGGGGCTTTCCGCGCGACCAGCTCGCGCAGCCAGGAGATCTCGGTGTGCCCGTCCGGTGCCGAGAAGTCGGGCAGGCGGGGCGCGATCACCTTGAAATCGAACGCGCACTGGCGACCGAGTTCGACAGTGCGCTCCAGCACTCCCGGGTAGCGGCGCAGCCTGGCCGCCATCTCCTGCCCGGACCGCAGGTAGGCGGTGCCCGCCGCGGACAGCCAGCCGTCAATCTCATCCAGGCTGCGCCGGGCCCGGATCGCGGCCAGCGCCTGGCCGAGCCGGGCCTGCGCGGGCGCGGCGAAGTGGACGTTGCCGGTCGCCACCACGCCGAGGTCGGCGAGCGCCGCCAGCCGGGCCAGCAGGTCGTTGCGCTCGTCGTCGCCGGGATCGTGGTGGCAGGTCAGCTCCACCATCACGTTCTCGTGCCCGAAGATCTCGGTCAGCGCCGTCAGCTCCCGCCAGGCCGCCTCCGGGCCGTCCGCTGCGAGCGCGGCGGGCACCGCCCCCTTCCGGCACCCGGTCAGCACCACCCAGTGGCCGTCATGCGCGCCGGCCAGCGCACCGAGGTCATAGACCGGGCGCCCCTTTTCCCCGCCCGCCAGCTGGGCGGCGCTGATCACGGCGCACAGCCGCCGGTAGCCTTCCGGGTCGCGGGCCAGCACTAGCAGGTGGCCGCCCTCCGGGTCGGGCGCCCCGGCCCGCCCCCCGCCGCCAAGGCTGAGCTCGGCGCCGAACACCGTGCCCAGGCTGATCCCCTTGTCCCCCAGGGGCGCGGCAGCCTGCGCGAACTGCGGGACCCCATACATCCCGTCGTGATCAGTGATAGCGAGGGTCTCGAGCCCGAGCCGGGCCGCCTCGGCGACCAGCTCGTCGGGGGTGGACGCCCCGTCCAGGAAGCTGAACGAGGAGTGGCAGTGGAGTTCGGCCCACGGGATGCTGCCCGGCGGCGGGGGGGCCGGGTTCCGGGGTCCGGCCGCGGGCACGTCCCTCGCGGGCTTCACGGGTTCGCCTTCCGCGGGCTCCGCGGGTTCGTCCCCCGCGGGTTCGCAATCCGCGGGCCAGGTCATCCGGCGTCGCAGCTCCTGCCAGGGAAGCGGCGGGTTATCCCAGCCCACGACCACCCCTCACCGGTAACGCGCCTCGACCAGCCAGCGGCCGTCCTGGACCACCGCCAGCCACGCCCGCCCGTCGTCCGTGAGCAGCTGGAACCGGGCGCGCCGTCGTGCGGCGGCCTGGTCCCGCCAGCGCTCGGACAGCGGCCAGGGCCCGGCCCAGCCGGTGACGCGCCGCGGCGGCTCCCCGCGCACGGCCAGCCGGGCGGGAGCGGCCGAGACCGCGCAGCGCCCGGTGACGCTCACGATCACTCCGGCGTCGTCGGTCACCTCCGCCGGCCGGGCGTCGGGAAAAACCAGGCTGGGCGCCGCACCCATGACCCGGCCAGGCCAGGGCCGGTCCGCGGCCAAGCGAGGCTCTTTTTTATCACCGAACGGAATGGGTGTCACCTGGCTGGCGAAGTCCCGGCCGCCCCCGAGAACCGGACGCAGCACGGCCTCGTGCCCCAGCAGGGCCTGCACCCGTAGAGAGGCCCGGGCCAGCTGGTCGCTGACGGCCGTCTCGCCCCACAGCGTGAGCTGCTGCCCGGCGGCGCGGATGACCTGATCGGGCACCAACCGCAAACACTGTGACGCCGCCTTCGGCGCACTGGTCGTCTGCGGCGCCGTCCATAGGGGTCGGGTTGACGGGGGCGGGCCGCCAGCCGTCGAGCTGCCAGCGGACCCGTCGGCCACCGCAGCCGCGGACAGCAGCCCGTCGTGCCGCCACCGCCTGCTGCTCTCCCGCCCGTCCGCCCAGGTGGCCCGGACCTGCACATGGCCGCAGGTCAGCCCGCGAGCGGCCAGGCCGGCGTCCAGCCGCTCGGCGAGCGCCTTGGCCGCGAACACCACCGGCTCGGCCCGCGGCTCCGGCGGGTCGAACTCCCGGGCCACGGACAGGTCCGCGGGCGGCGGGCGTCGAGCCAGCGGTCGGGGGTCCAGGCCGCGGGCCAGCCGGTGCGCGCGCTCCCCCGCGTCGCCGAACCTGCCGGTCACGTGGCGGGCGGGCAAGGCGGCGAAATCCCCGAGAGTGCCCAGGCCGAGCCTGTTCAGCAGTCCGGCTAGGTCCTGGCCGGCCGGGCCCTGATCGGCCATAGCGGGCCTGGCCCGCGGGCGCCGAACGCGCACACCCCCGGCTCCACCACTTCCACGTCCGGGCAGAACCCGGTCACCAGCGCGATCACCCGGTCGAGCAGCCGCGCCGCGGCGGGATCCGGCGTTTCCCCGGCGGGACGGCACAGCCTCGGGCAGCTCAGGACCATGACCCGACGCGGTGACCCGCCGGAGGGCTCGAAGGCGCTCACCCGCCCACCGCCAGTAGGGGCAGGGCGGGCACGGCGCCGGGTATCGCTCGCAGGGCCGGCGAGGCGAGGGTATCGAGCCCAAGCCGGGCCGCATTGGCGACCAGGTCTTCGGGAGTGGCCGCCCGTCGATGAAGCTGAACGCGGAGTGGCAACGCAGCCCGGCCCAAGGGATGGCCGGTTCCGAGCCGCCCTCGGGCTCCAGGGGGTTCACAGGGTCCGCGGGCCGCATTTCATTTGCCTCAGGTTGCTCTGCGGTATCCGTCCGGTTTTCGCAGGTATGTTTGCCACTCCACCGAGTATCGAACTTAGATTCGGTGATGTCAAGCCACTGGTCAGGTACCTGGCCGTCTCGCCTGAACGCCGATTGCGCCGATCCTGTCCGGGATTCGTGTTTAGTGCCACCACCGACGGCTTATTCAGGTCTCCTACCTCAGGTAGATCTCGTCTAGTGCGAGATCCCCGGTGTGCTTGGCCGTGGTCAGCCGGTCAGGGTGAGGGCTGGGACGCGAGCGCTTCACCAATAGATGATCGAACACGTGTACGATAAAAGCAAGTAGCTGAATTGTCCGATGAAAGCTTTGACCCGTGTCGCGTGCTGACCTGCCGCCGCTCGGCGCACTTGCCGCCGACGAGCCGTTCTGGCGATGCCCGTCCGGCAAGATTGCCGGGGAGGATGTGGCTCATCTGCGCAACTCGACGCCAATCGGCTCTGAGCGTGTTGTCGGCCATGGTCTTCCACCACCCGAGCCGTAATCCTTCGGGCACGTCAGCCGGGTACCGTTGCCGGATCGCGACCTGCGAGATGGCGGTCGAGCTCTCGTACCACCAAAGTTGGTCAGTCGGGTGATCAGCGGTGAGACCGACCGGCTCGGCCGCCTGACCGGCTCACCCGTCATTTAACTCAACTGCGCCATCGTCATCGCCGAGATCGAGGGTCCCGAGGCCGACCTGCGCATCGTCGACCAACTCGGTCTGGGTGACTTCCGCTACCTGCACTCAACGGGGCCGAACTCCTGCGACGTGTCGGGCGGACCGACGAGGCGCGCAGGTGTCTTTTCGACGTGTAGGACAACTCACCGGCGAGGCCGCCGAACGGCGCTTCATCGAACGCCGACCAACGGAAGTCGCTGGCATCACAGGCTCGGGTTAGGTCGTCGTGGGTCCGATCTCTTCAGCTGCGGCCCGACCTGGTCCGGGGCCCGCAATGCCCGCAGTGGTAATAGGGCGGAGTAGTCAGCCAGGGCCCAGGCGCAGAGTCCACGCACCCGTGGCAGCTGCCCGGCGCAGTTCGTAGACGCCTGACTTCATGCCCGGCCCTGGAGCGGCCTGTACCCGCCAGAACTCATCCGGCTGGCCGGGCTTGCCCTTCGGATCCTGCGGCCGCTCCGAGCTGCTCACCCAGTGCTCGACTACTGCGCGGACCGTGTACAACCGGTCTCGCCACACGAACCGGACCGGCCTGCCGTCATCCCTGGTGTGCACGTAGACCGGCGCGGCGTCAACCAGGTTCATGGTTGCAATCCTCCCACGCGTCGCAGAACTCGCCAGGCCGTTCGAGCCCGGATCGATTCGTGCATCTGGATTCGAACATAACTTAGATCGAACAAGAATGCAAATCAGCTCTGTTAGCTCGAACATCAACAGCCTTCGGCAGCACCGTGCGCAACGGTTTGTCGCCGGGGATGTCGATGTACTGGCCTGTGACGGCGGAGCGCAGGACAATCAGGCCGGAGAGGACTGGCCGCCGCTGCTAGCCGTGATCAAGGACGACTAGCGTCAGGGCGCAGGGGCGGACGTCACCGAGTCAAACGATGTACTGATCCGAATCAGGCCAGAAGGCTCGAAAGCGTTGTTATCGTCGACGTCCCAGCCGTCTGCGCGCCGTCGGCTGACGTGCAGGCCGGCAGGTAGGACACGGCCCCGGGCAGCCACCCAGAGATGGTCACCGTTCCCGAATCGCCCGGCGGGCTTACCCGGAGCCGCACGTATGGTGCGGGGCATCGAGCATTGCCTCCGGCTGGCTTATCGTCGGCGGCCACGATCGCGTAGGCGGAATGTCCAGGCTGGAGAGTTACCGCGGGCGGCGGCGAAGTGTAGTGCCATGCGGCGAACATGCTCGATTGCATGTGCCGCAGGCGCGTGGCGTGCCGTGTGGCCGTCAGCCCCGTAACGGCGGGCCAGCCGCTCATGCGGCACGGGGCACCGCTATCGTTGGTGAACTTGAGGTAGCCGCCGTCCTGGCCCGCCACAGCGGTGGTATGGGTGAGGCTGATTTCCAGCTCAGGAGTGACACAGGCACCGACGGCTGACGGCAGCTTAGGCGTGCCTGCAGGCGAAGCCGGCGACGTTGGCGTGCCTGCAGGCGAAGCCGGCGACGTTGGCGTACCTGCAGGCGAAGCCGGCGACGTTGGCGTACCTGCGGGTGAGGCCGACGACGTTGGCGTACCTGCGGGCGAAGCCGGCGAGGTAGGCGTACCTGCGGGGGACGCCGCAGCCGACGTCGGGGACGATGCCATGCCCGGCGGGTTCTGGCTGCCGCACGCGGTCATGGCCAGCGCGCACGTCGCCACGGCCAAAAGGCCGAGGGTAACGGTGCGACCACGGAGCGCCGTTCTGGTGAGCCCGCGCTCGGCCGCCAGTCGTGCCCGTGGATTACTGATTGCGTGAAACCTCATAGCATCTCTCCGTTCGCCCGGGCGCGTACCGGCCTGAGATGGCGGCGCACGGCCCTGCCCCCTATTCCGCAGCGTGCCACGGCCCGCCAGATCGGCGCGCCGACGGTCATTCTGTTCGCCTTAAGCCAGCTGATACACTCGCAACTGGCGGGTGCCTGCTTGACGAACACATGGGCGAGCAGCGCGCAGAACACCGCCCCGAAGGCGGCCAGGCTGGCGCCGCCGGGCACCGGGTCCGGTCCGCTGCACATCACCACGCCAACCAGTCCGCCCAGTCCGCGCCGCCGGCGGCCAGCCCGAACAGCCTCCACTGACGCTTCGGCATCTGCAACGCCCGCCTGATCGTGATAGCGCCGTAAAAACCCCGTAGGCGGGGCAGCTTGCTCGCACCGGCCGCGATCAGAACCGTGCCGCTGACGGCCCACCCAGAAATGATCGACTCTATGACCTGACTGATACCGATCACCTACCTGCTATCTAAGGCCTCCGGCTGATGTGGAAGCAGTAGCGGGCAGTAATGAATCCGGGGGCGCCCAGATTAAGGTCGACATCGGCCGTGAAGTTGCATGCGCCCTGCTCGCCGAACTGCCACAGCCGAGTCGGCACCGTCGGGCATTTGTGCGCTTTCCAGCGGGGCGGCCTGGTCAGCCTGCCGCACGGCTCAGGCTCGCTCGACCAGATGGCGCTCGGCTTATCGGTTTGTCGCGATCTGGCGATGGTCGAGCAATTGGGATGCTCCGAATGCGGGTCGCAGTAAAGGCACGGGTACAGCGGATAGGTGCCGAGGCCGGCAAAATCATACTCCGCTATGTAATTGGCCCACGCATTCCAGTAACTTGCGCTGAGCGACGTCGAATACTCCTGGTCGAGCCAGCAGTAGAGCTGGCCGTTGGCCGGCAGCCGCATCGGGCCGACCGCATGGTAGGCCGCGAGCATCGCCGCCGCGAAGGCCTGCGCGTCAGCATGGCCCTCGGCGGCGGATCCGCTCAGCCGGGACTGCGTGGGCGCGGAAATGCAGCCCACGAAGGGCCCGCCGCTGTCCCAGGCGCCCCGGCTCTCCGCCGTGGCGTCGTCATTGAACAGATCAGCTGCCGGCGATGGGGTGAAGTAGCGGATCCAGTAGTTCGGCCTCGCGCCGAATTCACTATGCGCCGACGCGTGGATGTCCTGTATCCGGCCTGCAGTGTCATATCCGGTCATAACTGCCATTCCTCCGTCGGGCGGCTGGAACCTGCAAGCTGCGGGGCTAGAAGATGGCCGACACGTGAAGGTTCGTGTCAGCCGTTCCAAGTGGGCTGAGATCAGCATTGAAAAAAGCCAGTCGCGGGTTCTGGGCCTGCACCGCGAGCAGGGTCCCGCTGGGCAGCTGGTAAATCCCGTAATAATGGCGGCCCTCGCTATAGGAGGCGGCCAGCTTGCCGGAGCCCACCCGGTAAGCACTAAGGCCGCCAGTGGCCGCCGAGCCGAGGACATACATGGTCTCCCCGGCCGGTGACAGCACCGCCTTGCTCCACGGAGCGCCGAGCGGCGACGCGGGGACCGGAAAGTGAATCCTGGTCCTCGTCCGGAACGAGTCCGCTGGATCAGCTATCACCGCAACCCCGGCCCCCGGCTTAGTCAGGAACACGGTGCCGTCCGCCCGGGCCTGCATGGTGACGGCACTCGGCTTCGCGCTCACCTGGCTGAACGCGGGGATCTGCAGCTCAGCCATCTCGGCGGTCCGGGCCGAGTACACCTGCACGTGGCGGCCCCGGACCAGCCGCGCTACGTCACCGGTCGGCAGCGTCGCGACCGGTTCCCCGCCTGGCCACGGCGCCGGAGCCAGCGCCGACAATCTGGCCTTCCCCGAACCCAGGGGAAACACGCTCAGCCGGGACAGCGACGCCTGCGCCCGGACCTCAGCCGGATCACCTGGCTGCGGTTCCCTGGTCGTCCACAGCAGCAAATCCGAGCCATTAGCAGCAGCCGTGGACAACGCGAGAGAGGGCTCATCGGAAAGATGGAACGGCCCCGTCATAGCCCCGCTGCGCTGATCGAAATAAGCCAGCGCATGATGCGACCTCCAGATAGTCACCAACCGGGCCACCAGGCTACCCGTATGCGGGTGCGCCTTGCGCACCATGCGTTTTCCCACGGGTTCGGTGATGGCCAGAACCAGGGAAACAATGGCCGAGCCGGGAGCGAAAACCGGCGTCACCAGAACCTGCGCATCGGCCGGGACACCAGTCACAGTCACGGACCCCTGTCTGGCGAAGGCAGCCGAGGTGGCGTCAAGGAGCGTCAGCGTTACCTTGGCCCCGTCGTGCACCATATCCACCGTGGCCAAGGCCGTGGTGGCCCGGTCCGCTGACGAGACCGGCGCGGCCGCGAGCTTTATCGCTAGCGGGACCGGCGCCGGCGCCGCCACCGCCCGCGACACCGACTGCGGGTTCGCCCTGGACGCCGGCGGCGAGGCCGGGCACATCGCAGCGACCAAAGACCCGCCAGGGGCCGGATCCCCACCCGGCGTACCGTAAACAAAGGCATACCGCATAGCAGCCGGGTCAGAAAGGCCGTGCCCGGCCGGACGGCCGCCCAAGCCAAGATCCGGCAACGCCACCAGCGCGCCAGTGCCAATACCGCCCGCCAGCACCCCGCGACGGCTGATCCCAGCGCCGTCGCCGCCCGGGCCGAAAGACCCGACCGGGTTTCCCCGCCTCCGAGTACGCACGAATTCCGCTCCTGACAGCTCACCGAGCTAAACGGCGCCGAAATGACACGATCCTCTTGCCGTTCAGCGCTCCAGCAAAGCCTTGGACGCTTGGACGCTCACCGACCACGTCCGATATCTTCACTTCTCCGATCACCCCTGCTCTCGACTCGGGGCTATCTTAGCGTTCTGCGTACTTCGCGCTATTTGCCACGCCGATGGGGCAGATTTCGCGAGTGTCAGCGCCGCCGCGCAAGCCGTCGCAGCGCCAGGAATAACGCGGATATTCACTTCGCCGGGCTATGCCGGAACAGGTGCTTCGCATGCCGTCAGATGTCCGAGGTGCCAGACGCTTGCTGCTCGAAGTACAGATCTCTCGGCACATTCCGGGCTGGGCGTCTCCATGCTGAGGCACCTGGGCACAGCCCCCGCCGCCGGCCCGGAAGGCAGTACTGAAACGGGATGACCCCGAGCTGGTGTTCCGGGGGGACAAGGCCGCACGCCAGGGCCGGGCATGACGGTGGGCGTCTACGGGCCGGGCATCCACTGAGTACCGCGCAGGAGACCCGCTGGCGCCCGGCCGCGGTTCGCAGTCCTTATTTGAGTCAGCGCCAGCCGTCCGGTGCCCGTGTCCACTTGCCAGCCCACCGGAACTTCGGCTTGGTCTGACCACCGTGCATCCGTGAGGTGCGCGCTGCTAATGTCTACGCCGGTGACGCAAGCACAAGGGAGGACCGCGCCCGTGAGGTCCGCCCGGGTAAGGTTCGCTTCGGTGAGATTGGCGGCGGAGCCGCCTCGTCCCTTGTCGCCAGCTCAAGCAGCCCGTCCAGCGACCCGGCCGCCTCGTCCATCTCCGCCCAGGGGTCGCCGGTTCGCGCGAACCGCGCCGGGACGGTCTCGATCGTGTGCTCGGCCGGATCGCACGACGGCACCTCCGCCCAGGTCAGCGGCGTGGATACGCGGACGTCGGCGACTGGGCGGATCGAGTAGGCGGAGGCGACCGTGCGGTCCTTGGCGTTCTGGTTGTAGTCCACGAACACGC
>Ga0209656_10000993_pt1 | contig 18304 bp, 18 predicted proteins | sample BogFormECP12_OM2_FD_188239 | JGI IMG/M metagenome (GOLD analysis project Ga0209656, IMG submission 188239) | Bog forest soil microbial communities from Calvert Island, British Columbia, Canada - ECP12_OM2 (SPAdes) (version 2) | ecosystem: Environmental > Aquatic > Freshwater > Wetlands > Bog ... | reverse complement strand
CTGGTCTCGTCAACCTGGAGGCTAGAACCGGCACAGCGAGGAGACCACCCCCAAACGGGCGCCTCCTCGCTGCACGTCAGCCGTCAACCACCCATTTCGCGGCGCAGCCGCGACCCTCGGCGGTATGAGGTCGCTCGCTATTGGTAGATGTCGTGGTATCCGATGGCGAGCCAGGTTAGCAGCGGTTCGCCGTCGGAGTCCGGGCCGATGGTGAACAGTGCCCTCCCGTCGGGGCCCGAGAAACTCCAGGTAAGCGAGTAGACCTCGCCGATCTTGTGCACGCGGAGGCGCTTGGGCCATGGTGTCTCGCCGCGGTGTGCCCCGGCTGCGAGCGCCGGGATCAGGTGGGCGCGTATCGCGTCGATGAACAGCCCGCCGTGTTCGCGGGGTAGCTTGGCCAGCGCGGCATCAAACCCCGCGGTGGTCTGGTATCTCACCCTCCTGCCTCATCGTCCAGGGCTTCCAGGTGCGCGAGGAAATCGTCGTCGTCCTCGAACCGCCGGACGCGGCCCGCGGCAAGGTCCGTGTCGGCTTCGCGGAGCTTTTCCTGCCAGGCTGGGCTGTAGACCCAGGCGTCCTCCTCCGGGACGATGCGGGCCAGCCGGCGGCCGTCGCGGGTGAGCACCGTGGTGACATGGCCGTAGGCGGCCATGTTGACCCAGCTCCGGAAGGTGCTTGCGGGCCTCGGTAGTGGTCATTTCCTGGACCTCGTATGGCAGCGGCAGCGCGTTCTCGCTCATGATCCTAGTGTACGTCATGTACGTAGCGTTTATATTTTGCAGTGCGTCAGGGCCCGGCCTGACACTCATGTGAGTCAGGGCATCGCATGATTGCCGGCCCCGCGCGGTTGCTCAGGAAGAGTTGTACCGCCATCGCAGCCTGCCGGGCACGTTGCCGCCGATAAGCTGAGCGACGGTGATGACGGCGGCTCGGGCGCCGGCGATTGTCCCGGCGAACGGCGCGGTGGGTGCGAAGTCCTCGTCGGCGCGTCCTGGTCAGAGTGGACTGGTTGATGTGGCCGCACACGAGCCGGCCGCAATCCGCGGCCACCTGAGGTCGCGTCCGATCTTGGGCGGTGCCCGACCTCAGCCAGCGGCGCGCCGGGCGTGGCCGGGGAGATGTGGGCGCTGTTCGCCGTCTACCAGGCCATCTGCCAGTACGCCGGGGCGGCGTGGATGCTGCGGGCACCCCGGGGAACGGATCAGCTTCCCGCATGCCCTCGCCGCCGCGGCCAGACGGTCACCGCTTCCCCCCCTGACCGGCTCGACCTCGCGCTCGCTGCTTTCTTGCTGAAGATCCTCATGTCGGCCTTCTTCGTCCGCGACCGCCCTGGCCGGGCCAGCCCTCGCAAGAGCAAGAAGGCCAGCGACTTCCCCGCGCGCAAACCCGCGATCAACCCGCGCCGGCCTTGGCGCGCAAGCGGGAAGCGCCCCGATCCGAGTTCCTGCCCTGGCACGCCGGCACTAGGAGGCCGAGCGCCGGAGCGCCGGATCAAGACCCTGGCTTGTCGGTGGGCGACCTTATGGTGAGCCAACAGTCTGTCGCTCCAGCATCACAGGGAAGTCACCGATGAAGCAGTTGCACGTACCAGTCCCAGAGAATCTGACGGCAAGCTATCTGGTCCCGCTGCCGGCCGCGGTGACGGGCCCGGAGGCCCGGAATCGGGCTATTGAGGCCGTTGAGGCACGGGTGAGCGGCCCGATCCGGATGCTGATCCTGGAGTGGATACTCAATGACATCGTGACCATCCAGGTGGCGGCGTCACCGGACCGCGTGGTGCCGGTGCTGCGTCAGCCGGACGGCCTGACGGCGGAGCAACTGGCGCACCTCACCGGGGCACGTGCCTTCGCCCAGGTCACGGCCACCAGCGCGGCGTCGCTCATCGCCGTCCATGAATGGAAAGCGCTTGGCCCGGCCGCCGCACTGGCCGCCAGCCTCGGCGCTCCCTTGGTCGATGCCCAGGCCTTGAAGGTGCTCAGCGCGCCGGACTCTCTGGCGGCGCTGCCGGACACGAAGTTCTCGGGCACGCCCGGTGACGACATTCGCGTCGGTCTCTCGCTCCAGCCCTGGGTCAGCTTCCATGGCTTCGCACGTGAGGGCACGTACTGGGCGGCGTCCGAGGGGATGCGCCGCTTCGGGCTTCCGGAGTTCAGGGTAGGCGGCTGCGAACGGGACCTGCGTGCGGAACTGAAGGAGATCCTGTCCGGCGTGACCTTCCGCGTCTGGTCCGATCTCGTCACGGTCGCCCAGAGCACGCCCGGCGCCACGGGCCTTGTGAGTATGCCGCATACCCTCTCCCTCCCCGCCGAGCTGGACATCCACCGCAAGGACCTGGACCGGGCACGCGGGGTTCCTAACCGCGGCGGCGCCGCGACCACGATCAGCCTGCGTTTCGATCCGGATAATCATGACCGCGGCTGGCTAACCGTATGCCCGCCCAGCGGATGGGATACAGGCTGGGACCACTTTGTCCGTGACCTGTGCCATGCGATGTTCGGATTCGAGAAGCCCCCCTGGCACTACCTACCAGACACCGGCGCTCTCCTGGAGGCGATCCAGTCACTGCCGGAGGCACGACGCCGTTTCAACGACGGGGAACCGCCGACCGGTGCGCGCCTCATGGTCCGGTATGAGGTGGCGGACGACCAGCCGTTCCGCTGGGCCCGGGTCGAATCCTGGGCAGACGACGATCACGCTATCGTCAGTGACAGCGGCCAGGAACTGTCCCCTGCGATCAAGCCAGGCCCCGCCATCCCCGTCGAGCAGGAACGCATCATGGACTGGGCCATATGGACCGACGGCGAGGGTGTCACCGAGGGCGCACTGACCGAGAGCGTCAGTCCCGGATTCTGACAGCTTCGATATCTTCATTCACGAAAATAGATGTATCATTGCTGGCATCTGAGATATCCATGGATGAGGTGGCAAGATGGCTAAGACCAGCGTTGACATCGACATGGACAAACTCGACAAGGTACGGGAGATACTCGGAACCGAGTCCATCCGGGAGACCATCAATGCCGCGTTCCGCGAGGTGATCCGCATCGCCGCCGTACGCGACCTAGCGGCTCTCGGCGAGGCGGGCGCGTTCGACTTCCTCCTGGAGCCCGGTGCCGAGGAGCGGATGTGGGGGTAACGCGCTATCTCGCCGACAAGAGCGCCCTCGCGAGACTCCATCTTCCGGCCGTCCGCGAAGAACTGGAGCCGCTGATCATGCGCGCACTGGTCGGCATCTGCGGCGTGACGGAGCTGGAGATGCTCTTCTCGGCCAGGAACATCCAGGAGCGGTCCCGGATGAAGGAACAGCTCGCGGCGTCCCTGGACCGTGTCGATACCCCTCAGGACATCTGGGACCAGGCAGCGGAGATCCAGGAAGCGCTGACCGAACAGGCCCAGCACCGCTCCGCCTCGATTCCCGATCTCATCGTCGCGGCGACCGCACGGGCCCGCGGCCTGGAGATCCTGCACTACGACCGCGATTTCGACACCATCGCGCGCTACACCGAGCAGCCCGCCCGCTGGATAGTGCCTCCCGGCACAGTCTTACCGCCTGTCATAGGGGCGTAGGCGACCTAGCCGACCGGCTGAGACCGGACCTGCGCTGGGGCGCCCGTCCGGGCCGGCATCGCCGCCTCCTACCGCACCAACTGGCCGCTCGGCTTCTTCGTCGGCGTCATCGCCGCGCATTCTTCCTCCTCGGCCAGGGCTGGGCCGCCGTCCGTCGGCGCGGCTCCGCTACTGGCCGCTTCCAGATCCTGCGTTAGTAGTCCTCATCTCCGGTCAGGCGGCGGTTGACCTCGGCGATGTCGAACGGCTCAGGGTCCTCGGGCCCGTCCCGTAGTCCTCTCCCGGGTACTCGATCGGGGAGTCGCCGACGAAAGCGACGCAGACCGGGTATGTCCGCTCCGGGTCCAGCACCAGCGTCTTCTCCAGCGTGATCTCGTGCTCCCAGCACGCGCCGAGGTCGTAGACGTAGTCGATCTTCCTGACGCCGGACAGGGCGGCGGCGATCCGGATCTCGTGGTCGTAACCCGTCTCCTCCAGGTGGCCGAAAGCATCGCTGTACCGTTGCTTGCCGACCGTGAACTCATGCAGGTGGTCGCCGTCCCAGCCGAACAGCGCCTGGATCACGTAGTGCAGCCTCTCCAGCGTGGCGACCGCTGGTAGTTGCACCCTGCGCCAGATCGCTTGGCGATACTCCGCCAGCGCCACCTTCAGCTGAACCAGCGTGTCTGTACTCCGCGGCGCGCCCGACGCGACGAAATCGGCGACGGCCTTGGCCACCGTGTCCGCCTCAGGGTGCCCAGTGGCGGCGACTGACGCGAGACAGGCATCGCCGCCCTCCCCCAGCAGGGATTCCCACAGGATGGTCAGGGCCTCGTCCGGGTCGCCTTCATCCACCGCGATCGCCGCACGCTCGACCGCCAGCCAGCGCAGGTCCGCGTCGGGAACATCAGCAAGCTGATCCCACTCCCACAGCACCATCATGGCGTGCGGCCCGACGCACGGCGTGGACGCCATCTCCCGCCAGACGGGGAGCGCGGCGTCGCCAATGCTTTCGGCGATCCGGATCGCGACCGCGCGCGCCGAAGGCGCCATGGCACTGGCGGCCGTCAGGATCTCCCGCGCCGCCTCAGCTGGCTTCCGGCCGCTGAGCCAGCCTGATGCCACGTGCTGACGGATCCTTTCGTCGCTGAACCGCGCTGCCTCGGCGATCATCTCCATGGCCGACAGCGCCGTATCAGCCGCCGCCGGAAGTCCTTCGGGCAGACGGCGGCGAGCCCACCGGCCCAGGCCAGTGATGCGAAGATCCGCGGCATCGCCGGTCACCATGCCGAACGAGGCGAGCAGCGCGACGAGGCCGGGCAGTTCATAGTCCCACCGGGCACCGTGGTATTGCGTCCATGCGGCGTCCACGTTCCGGGCCGACCGGCCATACTGCTCGCCCATGAAGTGGGACGACATGTTCACGACCTGCCAGAACGGCAGGTCCGGTGGCAGGCCGGGAACGATGTCCTCGCCGTCAAGTACCTCAAGCGCCGTGAGGAGCAGCAGCAGGACGCCGTCGTCCGCGTCCTTGGTCGTCTCCGCCGCGCATACGGCGCGGACCCCGGCGAGCCAGCGGGCCAGGAGTTCCCCGTCGCCGATGGCGGCTATGTCCAGGCCGGGTTCCGCGGCGGCCTTGCCGTCCGCGACGCGGATCAGCCCGGCCCCAACCCCGAACACCCACGGCCGGTTCAGCTCACGGATATCGGCCGCGGTCCGGAGCTTGGCCGGAACCGCGATGCCCAGCGCAGCGCCAGCCGCGGGTACGTCAGGCTTGCGCAGCACCCCGCCAGGGGTCAGCGATCGCTGTCTGCCGCCGAGCCAGTGAGCAAGCTTGACCGCCTGCCTGAGGATCTGACAGGAACGCGCGCCGACGAGAACATCCTGGTCCACACGGGAGACTTTATTGCACCACGATGCCGGGCGACCGCCACACCGGTCCCCCGCCCATGCCGCGGGTACCATCGGCTGACCCACCGACACCACTAGTCCTGTCCGGGAACGTCAGCGAGCAACGCGGCGCGAAAGCCTCGTCACACCCGGCCCGGTACCTCGGATCGCCGCGCCGTCCTACCCCAGTTCAGCGATGTGGTGCGGCTCAGGCCATCGCCACTCGCGCGCTGGCCGCCGCCAGGTCAAAACGCGCGGGGTCGAACTCACCGCGGGCCTGGGAGTCCGCCCAGATCCGCATCTCGTCGTGCTCTCCATGGGACGGGTCGGCGAGGATCTCCTTGAGCTGCTGATAGCCGGACAGGCCGCCGGAGTCCTCCGGCGGGCAGGCGCCTTCGCCCCCGGTGCAGGCCGGGTAGGTCTGGCCGACCGCGGCCTCGGTCCGCGCCTCGACAGCGAGCTCGTGCTCCCACCCGTCGCCGAAGTCGTATTCATACTCAATCCGCGCGCCCGCGTCCGCCACGTCGGCCAGCCGCACCTTCGTCTCATCGAGGTAGCCGAGCTCGTCCTCCGGATCGGATCCGTAGGCCAGCTCGCCGACCCGGAACACGTGCAGGTGGTAGTCCTGCCAGCCCATGGCACCCTGAACCACGCGGTGCACCCGGTCGAGCGGGTATGCCGCCGGGATGAGCACGCGCCGCCACACCGGCGGATCCGCTGCGCCGACGAGCGTGATCCTGACTTGCAGGATTGCGTCCCCCGGCTGTGGCAGGGCGCGGATCCGGCCGAGCGCGAACCGGCCGAGGGCGGTGAGCTCCACCGTGTCGTCCTCGCCGTCGGCCGTGGCCACGCCGAGGGCGACCAGCGCGGCCACTGCGATGCTGACGTCGGTGTCGTTCGTGCGCCGCAGCATCTCCAGCTGCTGCTCCGTGAGCCTGCCCAGCAGGTACCGGTCCGCGATCATGTCATTGGCCACTGCCCGGAGCAGGCTCAGCGGGCAGGGTCCTTCATGGGCGAGCATGGTGGTCAGCAGCGCCTGGCTGACGTCCCCGAACTCGTCGCCGACCAGCGACTGACGGTAGTGCCCCCGGGGGAACAGCGGCTTGCCGAGCCTCGGATACGCCTCAAGCAGCGCAAGCACCAGGTCCAGCGGCCGGCCAGGCAGGGCGGCGTTCTTCTTCACCGGCACCAGCCTGCTGCCCGTGACCCGGACGAGCCGCGCGGCCTTCGCCCACTCCACGATCCGGGTCAGGTAACCCAGCTCCGCGCTGGAGGTCGTCCTGAAGACCCGGTCGCCGATCGCCGGGTCGATCGTGTCGCCGGTGCCGAGCAGTACCACCAGGTGGCGGGCGTCCGCCAGCCCGATCTTGCCGGTCTGAGTGAGCTTGCGGCCCGCACCGACCCATGCCACGAACGACCGGATCTGCCCCACCAGTTCAGCCCGTTCAGCGGCCTGGCCAAGTTCGCTGATGGCTCGTCCTCCCGCCCGCCCGCGACCGCGGCTTGCGCGCGATCCTCGCTACTACAGCCAGCAGTTTACGGGTCCGCGGCCAGGCCAGGACATGCCTGCGGGCATCGAGCATGGGGATTCTGCGGGAGCACCACACGGCCGTCTGCGCCCGTTGATCAGGATCGGCAGTCCCGATCGGGGCGTGCGCTACGGTTTGTCTCATCGTCGGCGAGCTTTCCACCCGAGGTGAGGAGATCGCGGCTGTGCTCGCGGCCAGGGGGCCGCTGTCGGTGGAGGAACTGGCGGCACTTGCCGACGTCCTGCCCCGCGTGCTCGGCAGGTACCTGGAGGAGCATCCTCAGCTGGTTATGGCTCCGGACGGGAAATGGGTCAGCGGGCTGCGACTCGCCGACGGGGTGGCGTTCACGCATGAGCTGAGCGCGGTCGAGGTGGCATCGGGAATCCTGAGCGTAGATGATGACCTGGCGCTGTGGGGGCAGTTCGCCATCGGAGGGCTGCCGCTGGCCGACGGCGGTGAGGTCAGGGCGACGACCGTCCTGGACCTGCCGTCCGGCGCTGGCAACGACCTGCCGGCCGGCCAGGGCATGATCGGGCAGGCGCTGACCGGGCCGGACGGCTGGCTGGCGGGCTTTTCGGCGGGCGACCTGCTATCGGTACGGCTGCGCGAAGGCGACCTGGAGATAACGGCACGGGGGGAACCGGAGCGGGCTCCCGGCTCGGAGCGGCTGCGCGATATCTGCGCGTTCGCGGCAGTCGAGGCGTTGAAGCGCTACGTCGAGGGAACAGCCGATGAACCATGCGCGCCGCTGCACGAGATCATCATCGGCCGGCTGTTCGAGGAGCCGAAGATCTTCAGCTCGCCGTTGCCGCCGCTGTCTGGGACGCTGCGCGCGGCTGGCCTGGAAACCTTCGGCGGAAGCGTCGGCGTCCGGGGCACCGCGTGGAACATGGCCAGAATCCGCGGCCTCGACCGCGCGGAGGCCGTGGCCGGAACGATGGCGCTCAGCCTGCTGTTGACCTGGATCGACGAAGACCCCGGGCACGGGCCGGCGCTGCTGCGTGACTATCTGACCGTCTCGCCGGCCGTGGTCGGCTACGTCGCCGATGAGGTGGAACGCCGCGCCGCCGAGGGCACCCGGTTCGGTGACCAGCTGTCCGTGCTACGGCGGATCGCGACGTCCGGCCCCGAGCGCGCGGCGGTGTCGCTGCTGGCCGCCCGCGCCGCCGAGGGCGCCGGAGAGTCCGGCACCGCCGAACGCCTGGTACACGAGGCGCTGACGGCACAGCCGGATCTGCCCGCCGCGCTGGCGGACGCCGGAGAGTACGCCGCCTGCCGGGGCGACGTGCGGGCCGCCGACGGCTACCTGCGCCGGTGCAGCTACCCGCCCGCCAAGGCGCTGCGGGAGGCGCTCAGGCGCCAGTTGACTCCGCCCAAGAGCACGACGGGACGCAATCAGCCGTGCCCGTGCGGCTCAGGCCGCAAGTACAAGATGTGCTGCCTGGCCAGCGCCGTACACCCGCTCACCGACCGAGCCGAGGCGCTCTACGCGCTGCTGGCCACTTACGCCGAGCGGGCCACCGGGGCAGAGATCCTCGGCCGGCTCATCAGCAAGAGCGGCGCTAACCCCCAGTCCACGCTACTTTGCGTTGACCTGCTGCTCACCGGCTGCGGGTTCACCGACCGGTTCCTGCGGGCCAGGGCTCACTGGCTTCGTGAAGACGAGCGGGAACTTGCCGAGTCGTGGCGGCACATTCCGATCGGGCTGTTCGAGGTCCGCGAGATCCGGCGCGGCGTCGGCGTCACGGTTCGTCCGCTGTCCGGCGGGGAGCCGGTCTTCCTGCCGGACCGGTTGTTCTCCGCATCCGCGCGCCGCCTGGATCTGTTCTGCGGCCGAATCCTGCATGACGGCACACGGCCGCGTCTGTTCACGCTCCCCGTGCGCGTACCGCGAGAGGAGCGCCATGAGCTGAGCACGCTGCTCAGGAGCCGGCCGTCCGCGGAACAGCTGGCGGCGTTCTTCGCGCCGCGACCCGAGCCGCACCTGCTCAACGCCGACGGCCAAGACTACTACGACACCGAGGTGGTGTGGGAGGTGCCCGGCGAGCAACAGGCCTGGCCCCGGCTCGCCCACCGACTGGTGCAGATCGACCACGACATCGCCGAATTGCACGCGGAAAGCGCGGGCAAGACCACCAGCCGCGGCCGGGTCACCAGGGAGAATGGTCGCTGGAGGTTGTGGGCCAACTCCCGCGAACGGCTCACCGAGTTCGAGGAGATCCTGCGGCCGTTCGCACCAGGCGCCCGAGAAGTGCACAGGAAAGCCGAGCGCTTGGGAGGCGGGCCCCATCCTCGCGCCCGGGTCCTGACGATGGAGAGCTACCTCATCCCCGCCGAAGAGGAGCAGAGCACATCGCGCAGGCAGGCCGAATCCTGGATGGGCACGGTCATCGGCGACCTGGGGATGACACCCCGCGAGGCCGCGCTGGCCGACGGTGCGGCCAGAGCCGAACTGGAAATGCTGCTGGACGACCTGGACTGGAACAACGACCGCGCCGCTGAACAGGGCCGGCCGGATCTAATGGACGTCGCGTTGATCCGCCGGGAGACTGCTACCGATAGCGCTATCGTTAGCTTATGGTCGCTCTCAACATACGGAACGTGCCTGAGCCTGTGGCGGCGGCGCTGCGCGAGCGGGCCAGCAGGCATGGACACTCACTCCAACAGGAACTCCTCTCGATTCTCGAGTCAGCCGCGGCTGAGCCCGCATCATCTACCACAGCGCCACCGCCGATCCGGCTGAAAACCGTCCGGACCGGCGGAGCTTCAACCTGGTCTCGTGAGGAGATCTATGGCGATGAGGGCCGCTGACCTGGCCACGCCCCCCGGTCGGGCCATGCTCGACACCAACGTGCTGCTGGCAGCGACCGACGAGGGCAGGGCAGAACACGATCAAGCGCTGGAGGTCGTCAACGACTGGCCAGGCCGCGGAACAACGCTGTATACCAGCGGGCAGATCATGCGCGAATATCTCGCCGTGGCCACCCGGCCCGTCGAAAGGAACGGGCTCGGCCTGAAACTGGCCGACGCGCTGGCGAATGTGCGTGCCCTTCGCGAGCGGACCAGCCTGCTCGCCGAGGACGGCAAGGTGGCCGACCGCCTGCTCGCCTTGCTGGACGACGTCGAATGCGGCGGACGTCAGGTTCATGACGCGAACGTGGTGGCCACCATGCTGGCGCACGGCATCGACGCAGTCGTGACGATCAATCTCGATGACTTCACCAGGTTCGCACGACAAGTCAGGCTGATCGGCTTGGGTCCGGCCGGCCCAGGCTGACGTACCCGGGTGTCGCCGGATTCAGCACCGTACGGATCACCCAGCAGTGTCGCCGATCGCCGAGCCCTGGGATGCCCTCACGCGCGGGGTCAGCGCAGCAGGCCGAAGTAACGCGACAGGCTGTGCTCGACCTGCGCCATGTCATCTCGCGAGAGATAGTCGATGAGCTCGCCGGTGACGTACGAGACGTCAATAGTGCGGACCTGATCGATCAAGATCTTGGTCTCCCGCCCGGCGATGACAACCTCCGGGCGGAAGACGGACGCCTGAGCCCTGGTCGAGGTCGGGATGATGGTCACCACAGACCAGGCGTTCTGCTCGATGCTGATGACGAGCCCAAGCCGTCGGCCCCGCTGTTCATGCCCGCGCTTGGCATCGCCAAGGTCTACCGGGTAGACCGCGCCCCGGATCACGGGCGATCCTGCGACCTCGCCGGAACCGTAAGGTTCGCGCCTATGATCCGAATGTTGCCGTCAGCGTCGTACTCCCATGCGTCAGCCTCGACGGAAAGATCCTCGGTCCGCAGCCGGTGCATGTCGGCGCGGGCGCGCTCCTCCCACGCCTCGCGGTCCAGCAATCGCAGCGCGCGGCGGATGACGTCGCTGGTCTTCTCATCCTCACGGCGGTTCGCTTCGATGACACGGAGGTCTTCTTCGGTAGGACGGAATCCGACACTCATGAATCGAGTGTACAACAATTGTAAGACAACCGGCAATTCCGCATCGCCACTGACAGACCTTGCGGGTGCCGCAGGAAGCCAGGCGACAAGGCGTCGAGTGGAAGCAGGTCGAGGGCGCTAAGCATGACACGTTCTGGCTCGGATCGGTGAAGATCCCGATCCCGCGGCACGCCGAGATCGGGCAGCGGACCACTGAGGACATCCTTCACGAATGCGAAGCTGAGCTAGGGAAAGGCTGGTGGCGGAACTGAGGACCTACCACGCTGAAGTCGACTGGGACGGCAAGGCCTGGCGTATCCGCGTGCCCGAGGTCGCCCGCACCACCCAGGCGCGCACGCTGCGCGAGGTCGAGCCGATGGCCCGCGACCTCATCGCCCGAGCGGGTGTACGAACCGTCGCGGCCGCCCGCGGTCACGAAGCACTCTTCGGGACAACACAAGTCCTGCCTCCGAGGAACGGACTCGCGGGCTGATCCTTGACGCATGCTGGGCGCGATGCATCTACCTGGGTGGGCGGCGCCGAGTTCCCCAGGGACTGAGATCTTGGAGCAGGGCGTCGAGGGTGAGTTCCTCCTCGACGCGAACGTTGCGGTGCCGCATGCCGGCGGCGAGTTCCGGGTCTCACGGCGTCGCCGCCGGCTCGCCAGCGAGCTGGGCGAGCGGCGCGAGTGAATGCGCCGCCGACACCGCAGCTTCGTAGGCCTGGTGGTCATATCGCCATGGCCGCCAGTTCACCCGGTGGCGCACCGCACGGGCGATCCGGACGCCGCCCCAGTCGAAGTCGCCGTGGTAGCCGAACTCCGCGCCGCCTCGGCGGCGACCCCGGGAGCCCCGGTTCGCGGCGCTTCGCGACCTAGTCCGCCAACTTTCTGAACGTGGCCGTCAGCCGCGCCAGGCGACGACGCCTCTATGTCATCGGCAACCGGAACACCTGGGGCAAGGAGCGATTTTTCGATGTTCTCGCCGGTCACCTGCCGTCCGAGACCCCTCCCAAGCCGTGCCGGGTCCTGGTAGCGGGAGCGTGGCTTGAGGCGATCGTCCAGAGATGGGAATGACCGATGGAGGGGCGTCGTGGAATACCGGAACGGAACGGAGATCGTGATCGAAACCAAGGATCAGGCAGAGCTGCGAGCCGGTTCGGCGCAACGCTTCTAGCCGCTCGCGATGGCGTCCACGAGACAACCGGGAGTGCCACGGGTCACCGGCTACGCGAACAGCAGCATCACAACCTGCGGCAACGGCCGGATTCTGTCCCATGGTCGTCCCACGACCAACTGGCCCGCTCGAATCGTTTGCTGCCGGCAGCTGTAGCACCGGGGTTAACCCGCAGGTTATAATCGTAGTGTGAGCTGGGAGATCATCCTGGTCCCCGAGGTCCACGACTGGTTCATGGCCCTGGATGACATTAGCGCCAGCCTGGTACGGGACTCGGTTGAGCTGCTCGCCGAACGCGGTCCCGCGCTCGGCCGCCCGGCGGTGGACCGGATCAGCGGTTCCAGCTTGCACAATCTCAAGGAGCTACGTCCCGGTCCGCGGGGAAGACCGAGATCCGGATCCTGTTCATCTTCGACCCGCGGCGCCGCGCCATCTTGCTCGTGGCAGGCGACAAGGCCGGGAACTGGACCCGATGGTACCGCGACGCCATCAAGCTAGCCGAAGACCGTTACACCCGCTTCCTGGCCACCCCGCCCGAGGAGATCCGATGACCGAGCATTACCGGTGGGAGACCACCCTCGACCAGCGCCGCCGCGCCGACCCGGGCATCGACGACCCGGCCCGCCGCGCCGCGGCCCGCGACGTCCGCAACGCCCGCTACATCGGCTACCACCTGGCCCAGATGCGCAAGCAGCGCGGCATGACCCAGGCCGAGGTCGCCCGGGCGATGGGCGTCAGCCAGGCCCGGGTCTCCCGGATGGAACACGGCGACATCGAGAAGATGCAAGTCGAATCGGTCGCCGCCTACGTCGCCGCCATCGGCGGGCACCTGCGCCTGGTGGCCGACTTCGACCAGGCCACCACCACATTCATCGACTACACCGACGCGCTCACCGCGTGAACACCCGCGCCCCCAGGCCGGAGGCGTCGGCTTAGTTCGTCATCCGCGCCGGAGTCGGTCCTTCCAGGTCCGGCGCGAGCGTCTGCGGCGAGCACCTCTGGAATGATGCGGCGGAGGCGTGTGTAACGAGAAGATCCCTCACGTGATCAGTTGGAAATCGCGAGGTTTCCGTTGCTTCCAGGGGAGGGATTTTCATGAGTTCGTTCGATGTCCGGATCTTCGCGTGGTTCTCGGACTCTCCGGCCGACCTGGATCTGGCCAGGGCGCATTGCCAGCCCTGCCCGCTACGCGGGTTTTGCCTGGCAGGCGCGATCGAACGCCGCGAGCAGTACGGGTCTGGGGCGGCGAGATCTTCGCGCAGGGCGCGATCATCGCGCGGAAGCGGCCCCGCGGCCGCCCCCGCCGTCAGGTACTTCAGCCGGGCACCGCGTCCGCCCGCGAACCGTTGACGGGGGCCGGGATCGCGGCACCGCTGCCCGTTCGGAATTAGATATTTCCGAACGGGCCGTGGTGCGCTCACCCAGGGTTTTCGTAGCTGACGGTGATCTCGCCCCCGGGCGCGTCCACCCGGATGACGGCGCCGTCCGTGACGTCGCCGGCCAGCAGCGCGCGCCCGATGCGGGTCTCTACGTTGCGCGCGATGAAGCGGCGCAGCGGGCGGGCGCCGTAGACGGGATCGAAGCCCTGCTCGGCGATGAACCGCCGGGCCTCCTCGGTGAGCTCCAGCGTCTGCGACCGGGCGGCCAGCCGCTCCCGCAGGCTGTCGAACATGAGGTCCACGATGCGCTCGATCTCCGGCTGGGTGAGCGGCTTGAACAGCACGATGTCGTCCAGGCGGTTGAGGAACTCCGGGCGGAAATTGCCGCGCAGGGCACTCATCACCCGGTCGCGGGCGTCGGGCTTGATCTCCCCTTCGGAGGTCACGCCGTCCAGGAGGTACTCCGAGCCGATATTGGAGGTCATGATTATGACCGTGTTGCGGAAGTCGACGGTACGGCCCTGGGCGTCGGTGAGCCGCCCGTCGTCGAGGACCTGCAGCAGCGTGTTGAAGATGTCCGGGTGCGCCTTCTCCACCTCATCGAAGAGCACCACCGAGTACGGCCTGCGCCGGACCGCCTCGGTCAGCTGGCCGCCCTCCTCATAGCCGACGTAGCCCGGCGGTGCCCCGAGCAGGCGGCTCACCGTGTGCCGCTCCTGGTACTCGCTCATGTCGATCCGGATCATGTTGTCTTCGGTGTCGAAGAGCGCGGCGGCGAGCGTCTTGGCGAGCTCGGTCTTGCCGACCCCGGTCGGCCCCAGGAACAGGAACGAGCCGATCGGCTGGCGCGGGTCCTTGATGCCTGAGCGAGCCCGGATGATGGCATCGGTCACCGCCTGGACCGCCTCGTCCTGGCCCACGATCCTCTCGTGCAGGATCTCGTCCAGCTGGAGCAGCTTCTCCCGCTCCCCCTCCTGCAGCCGGCTCACCGGGATGCCGGTCCAGCGGGACACGATCTGGGCGATCTCCTCCTCGGTGACGACCTCGCGCAGCAACCGCGCGCTGCCCTGCTTGCGGGCCAGCTGGTCCTCCTCGGCTTGCAGCCGCCGCTCGAGTTCCGGCAGCCGGCCGAGGCGCAGTTCGGCCGCCTGCTCGAGGTCGTAGGACCGTTCGGCCTGCTCGGCCTGCTGGCGGAGCTGTTCCAGCTCTTCCCGCAGGGCCTGGACCTTGCGCAGCGCCCGGCGCTCGGCTTCCCACTGAGCCCGCATCGCGTCGGCTTCCGCCCGCAGGTCGGCCAGCTCCTTGCGCAGGTCAGCCAGACGGGACTCCGACGCCCTGTCCGTCTCCTTGGACAGGGCGGCCTCCTCGATCTCCAGCCGCATCACCCGGCGGGTCAGCTCGTCGAGTTCGGCCGGCATGGAGTCGATCTCGGTGCGGAGCATCGCGCACGCCTCGTCCACCAGGTCGATCGCCTTGTCCGGCAGGAACCGGTCGGAGATGTACCGGTGGCTCAGGGTCACGGCGGCGATCAGCGCGTTGTCGGCGATCTTGACCCCGTGGAATATCTCCAGCCGCTCCCGCAGGCCGCGCAGGATGGAGATGGCGTCCTCGACCGACGGCTCATTGACGAGGACCGGCTGGAACCGCCGTTCCAGGGCCGCGTCCTTCTCGATGTGCTGGCGGTACTCATCGACCGTGGTGGCGCCGATCATGTGCAGCTCGCCGCGGGCCAGCATCGGCTTGAGCATGTTGCCCGCGTCCATGGCCCCCTCGGCCGCGCCCGCGCCGACGACCGTGTGCAGTTCGTCCAGGAACAGCAGGATGCGCCCGGCGGCCGCGGCGACCTCGGACAGGACCGCCTTCAGCCGCTCCTCGAACTCGCCGCGGTACTTCGCGCCCGCCAGCAGCGATCCCATGTCGAGGCTGAAAATGACCTTGTCGCGCAGCCCTTCGGGCACGTCGCCGCGGTGGATCCGCTGGGCCAGGCCCTCGACGATGGCGGTCTTGCCGACCCCCGGGTCGCCGATCAGGACCGGGTTGTTCTTGGTCTTGCGGGACAGGATCTGCACCACCCGGCGGATCTCCGCGTCCCGGCCGATGACCGGGTCGATCCTGCCCGCGGCGGCATCGGCGACCAGATCGTGCCCGTACTTCTCCAGGGCCTCATAGGCGCTCTCCGGCGTGGCGGAGGTGACCCGCTGCTGGCCGCGGATTTTGGTCAGGTATTCCAGGAACCGGTCTTTACTGAGGCCGCGTTGCTGCAGCAGGCGGCCTGCGCTGGAGGCGGCGCCCTCGTCGATCATGGCCATGAGGAGATGCTCGACGGACACGTACTCGTCCTTGAGCCGGCCGGCCTCGCGTTCCGCGGTGTCGAGCAGGCGGGACAGCCGCTGGGTGACGGCGACCTGGCCCGGGGCCGCGCCCGGGCCGGAGACCCGCGGGCGGCGGGCCAGCTCCGCCTCCAGGTCGGCCTGCAGCTGGCCGGTATCCACGCCCGCCTGCGTGAGCAGCCGGGGGGCCAGGCCGTCGGGCTGGTCGAGCAGGGCCAGGAGAAGGTGCTCTCCGTCCACCTCGGTGTGCCCGAAGCGGAGCGCCTTAGTCTGCGCGTCGTGCAGTGCTTCCTGGGACTTCTGCGTCAGTTTGTTCGGGTCCACAACTGGCCTCCACGGTCTAACTGGCCTCCACTGGCTAAGGAATTGCGGCGCGCGGCCATCTCGAGTATCGCGATCCGGTCCAGCAGATCAGCGACCAGGCCGATGGCCGCATAGTTCAGGCCGAACCCGGCGCGCAGGCGCTGAGCCCGGGCCATCGCCGCGCGCTGGGCCGGCGCGAACCACAGCCGCCCGGCCGCGTCGGTTTCCGCGTCCAGGACGCCCAGCGTCACCAGCCGGCGGACCAGGTCCGGGTGCGTTCCGGTGACCCGGGCGAACGACTCGAGGTCCAGGCGCGCGGGCCTGCACAGGGCGTACGTCACGGTCACCCGCGGGTTGTCTGGCGCGTCCTGGTTCATGAGGGCTTCCTCGGGTTGAAGGCGGACGTGGCGGCGAGTTCGGTGAACAGGCGCTGTTCCTCCTTTGACAGCCTCTTCGGGACCATGATCCGGACCTCGGCATACAGGTCACCCGGCGTCCCGCGGGGGTTCGGCAGGCCGCGGCCACGCAGTCGCAGGCGGCGGCCGGTTGAGCTGCCTGCGGGCACCTTCACCTTGGCCTCGCCGTCCGGGGTGTCGACCGTGACGGTCGTACCCAGTGCCGCCTCCCATGGGGCGAGCGGCAGGTCGACGTGGAGATCCCGGCCCTCGACCCGGTACCGGGGGTGCCGGGCGATGCGGACGATGAGGTACAGGTCGCCGGCACTGGCCCCCTCGGTACCCCGGCCCCCCTGGCCGGCCAGCCGGATCCGCTGCCCGTCGGTGACGCCGGCCGGGATGGTGACCTCCAGGGTCCGTGTCTGGCCGCCGGCCTCGATGGTGACCGAACGCCGGGTGCCGCGGAACGCCTCCTCCACGGTCAGCTCGATGGTCGCTTCGGTGTCCGCGCCCGGGATGGGTCCCCAGCCGCGGCCCGCCCGGCCGCCGAACAGCCCGCCGAGCAGGTCGTCGAGGTCGATGTCCTCCCCGAATTCCGTGGTGAAGCCGGTGTCCCCGGTGGGCCCGGCCGCCCGGCGCCCGGGACCCGCGCCGCGCCCGGGACCCGCGCCGCTCCGCCGGGCACCGCCAGCGGCGGCGCGATTCCAGGTCTCGGGGTCGACACCCTCGGGAACCCGGCGGAAGTCCGGCCCGAACGCATCGTAGCGGCGCCGGGTATCGGGATCGGACAGGACGTCGTAGGCCTCGGAGATGTCTTTGAAGCGGTCCTCCGCCGCCGGATCCTTATTGACGTCGGGATGGTGGGCGCGGGCTAGCTTGCGGTAGGCCCGCTGGATCTCATCCTGAGTGGCGGTCCTGTCTACCCCCAGGACCTGGTAGAAGTCGCGGGCGGGCGCCATCAGTCGTCCTTTGCCACCACCACCAGCGCGGGCCGCAGCTGGCGGTCGCCCTCGCCGTAGGCGGGCCGCAGGACCTCCACCACGGTCCCGGCCTTAGCGTCGGTACCGGCCCGGGAGCCGATGGCGTCGTGCCGGGACGGGTCGAAGACCGCGCCGACGTCGTCCCGGCGGGCAAAGCCGAGCCGCTGCACCACGCCGGCCGCCTGGTCCCGGACCGCCCGGACCCCGTCGATGATGACGGCCGGGTCGGCGTCGGCGTGCGCCAGCGCCAGGTCCAGGTTGTCCAGCACCGGCAGCCATTCGGCCGCGACGCGGGCCCGCTCCTCGGACCGCGCCCGCTCGATGTCCCGGGCGCATCGCTTACGCGTATTGTCCAGGTCGGCCAGGGCGCGCAGCCGCTGGTCCGCCAGCTCGGCGATCCGGGCCTGCAGCGCGTCAAGGGCGGGCTCGGAGCCACCTGGGCCGCCGGGGGATGGCGGCCCGCCGGGGGATGGCGGCCCGCCGGGGGATGACGGCTCGCCGCGGCCTGGCCGCGGATCGCTCTCACCCGGCTGGTCACTCATGAGTCGTGAACTCCGCGTCGATCACGTCATCGTCGCCGGATCCCTGGCCGGGGGAGCCTGCTGCGGATGTGCCCGGACCCGTCCCGCCCGGGCCGGAGGGCCCGGCCACGCCGAGGCTCTGGTAAACCTGCTGGAGCTCGCTGGTCAGCGACCGGAGCCGGTCGAGAGGCGCCCGATCGGCGATGGCCTGCCGCGCATCGGCGACCAGCGTCTCGGCCCGGGCCTTCTCGTGCACGGGCAGCGTGCCGCCGCGCTCGGTGATTATGCGTTCCACCTGGTAGGCCACGGAATCAAGCTGGT